>ERZ772971.18-NODE-18-length-101633-cov-9.001181_pt1 | contig 101633 bp, 99 predicted proteins | sample MGYA00511943_ERZ772971 | MGnify/ENA primary metagenome ERZ772971 (study PRJEB29015, sample SAMEA2737929) | human oral metagenome | biome: human oral; feature: human-associated habitat; material: dental | place: China | collected 2144 ... | reverse complement strand
ACCTAGTGCTCATCGTTTACGGCGTGGACTACCAGGGTATCTAATCCTGTTTGCTCCCCACGCTTTCGTGCCTCAGTGTCAGTAACAGTCCAGAAAGTCGCCTTCGCCACTGGTGTTCCTCCTAATATCTACGCATTTCACCGCTACACTAGGAATTCCACTTTCCCCTCCTGCACTCAAGCACCCCAGTTCGCAAGGCGAACAATGGTTGAGCCATTGCCTTAAACCCTGCGCTTAAGATGCCACCTACGCACTCTTTACGCCCAATAATTCCGGATAACGCTCGCCCCCTACGTATTACCGCGGCTGCTGGCACGTAGTTAGCCGGGGCTTCCTCCAAGGGTAATGTCATTTGTTTCTTCCCCTAGGACAGAAGTTTACAACCCGAAGGCCTTCTTCCTTCACGCGGCGTTGCTGCATCAGGGTTTCCCCCATTGTGCAATATTCCCCACTGCTGCCTCCCGTAGGAGTTTGGACCGTGTCTCAGTTCCAATGTGGCCGATCACCCTCTCAGGTCGGCTACTGATCGTTGCCTTGGTAAGCCGTTACCCTACCAACTAGCTAATCAGACGCAGGCCCATCCCATACCGATAAATCTTTGACAAGTGATACATGTGTATCTCTTGCATCATGGGGTATTAATCACCTTTTCGGGTGGCTATCCCCCTGTACAGGGCAGGTTGCCTACGCGTTACTCACCCGTCCGCCGCTTTCCATAATGAAAATCTACCGAAGCTTCATTTCTTTACTTCTCGCTCGACTTGCATGTGTTAGGCACGCCGCCAGCGTTCATCCTGAGCCAGGATCAAACTCTCAATTAGTTTGTATATTAAGCTTTCGCTTTAATATCTATCCTATTTCTCTAAGAACGCTATTGCGTTTGCAATATTCTATTCAGAATCATTGTTTTTTTGAGAAATTGTCGTTGTGTCTTAATTTCTTAAGACTACATACAATCTTTTCAGATTGCAGAACCATAATTAGTTCTTACCATGTTACATGGTCAAATTTTATTTGACTATTTCTATGCTATGAGGTTTTCTAGGTTCTCGCTGCCTCATTTGACAGCTTAATCATATTACCATTTTTACTTGGTCATGTCAAGAAGTTTTTCATTCTTTTTTTAACTTTTCTAAATGGTTTTTGCTTGCCGTTTTTTCGCGACAGCTTGATTATATTAACACAGCTTTTATTAGCTTGTCAATCGCTTTTTTTAGCTTTTTATGTGCTGTTTCTTAGCTTTTTATGTGCTGTTAATTTAACAAAATCAATCAAAGATTATTCTGGTTATACGAAGTTCAGTTTATGGCGTGATACATGCTCGCTGCGTCATCCTTCTTTGCCGAATCTAAAAGCGCATCTACTATTACACTTATACTACTGTTTCCGAACTCGATATCAATTCTATCTCCTACAGCAAGCTCTGTTCCCGCCTTTGCTGCTTTACCATTTACGATAACTCTTTGACTATCACATGCTTCCTTAGCAACTGAGCGCCTCTTTATTATGCGCGAGTTTTTTAGAAACTTATCTACTCTCATTTAACAACTCCCTTATAGTATATAAAAAAAGCAGCTCACCTATGCGAGCTGCTCTTCATTTATAAATCTTATTTGTTTACAGCATCCTTAAGAGCCTTACCTGCCTTGAATACAGGCGCCTTTGAAGCAGCAATCTTAATTGTCTCTTCTGGCTTTCTTGGGTTTCTTCCCTCTCTAGCTTTTCTATTTCTTGTCTCAAATGTACCAAATCCGATTAGCTGTACTTTCTCACCCTTTGATAGAGCTTCCTGTACACTCTGTAGAAGTGCGTTGATTGCAGCTTCTGCATCTTTCTTAGTGAAATTTGTTTTTGCTGACACTGCAGCTACTAGTTCTGCCTTATTCATCGTATATCCTCCTTCAATACCAAGCACGACTTTTAATAATCTCTTTTAGATAGCTGATGTATTTAGAAATACAGATTTTCTATTCCGCATCCTTAACACTTGCCATCTGTTCTTGCAATTCAAACCTATTGATAAACTTCTTTGTTGCAAAACTCAGTGCATCCTCCGGGTCAACTCCTGCAAGCCTCGAAGCATTCACTATAGATAAAAGCAAATCGCCTATCCTGTCGGATAACTCACTCTGCTCCACTTCCGGACCCACATTACGAATTTTCTCTATTACGTCTGTTGCATCCTTCAGCGAAGTATCTAAATCTGATTGCTCGAAATTTGCATCAACTGCACGCTTAAGAACCTTTTCGGATCTCAGCAAAGCCGGGAGTGACTTTGGAACATCTTTCAACCGTTGAGTATGCGTTGTATTTCCGTGCTCTTTACTTTTTACATTCTCCCATTTTTCAATGACTTTGTCAACTGTTTTCGCTGTTTCTTCTGAAAAAATGTGCGGATGTCGTCTTATCATCTTCTCACATTCATCATTTATGACGTCTTTTAGGTCAAAATACGATTCTTCATGTGCTAAGTCCGCATGAAAAACCACTTGGAGAAGAACGTCACCGAGTTCCTCTCTCAAGTTAATAAAGTCATTATTATCTATTGCCTCAATTGATTCGTATGCTTCTTCAATCATACACCTCTTGAGGCTCTCGTGAGTTTGTACTTTATCCCAAGGACATTCTTTTCTCAAAACATGAACTATATTAGCGAGTCTTTCAATAGCATCCGCTTCGTTTTTAGCACTGTGAAATAATGGTTCATAGCTTGAGGAATTTTCCGTTCTCATTTCCTACTCCCAACTTATAAACTTGCGAATAAATGTGTTAAGCTTTGATCCCATAGGTATGGTCTCCAATTCTTCCGGTGTTACAACCTTTAGGAATACAATTAGTATACTGTAAATCAGCACACCTATCATTATCGCTACAAGAGTTGCTATGCTGTTTCCTACAAACATTCTCATGAGCTTATACATTAGGAATACCCCTACACCCATAACTCCTGAAGCTATAAATGGCTTCACATACGTCTGAACGTGATCTATCTTTGTTCCGCTATAGCGCTTCACCGCAATATTGTTCAGTTTAAATGAGATAACGTAAGCAACTATCGTTGAGATTGCTGCGCCGTTTATGTTGAGTACATTTATTCCTACTAATATATATGTAAGGATTATCTTTACAACCATACCTATAGCGATATGCTTTACCGGAACGATCTGCTTACCTATAGCCTGAAGAACTCCTGTCGACGTTTGGCTTAAAGCAAGTCCAACTATTCCTATAGCCATTATCATCATTGTTACAGTTGCTTCATCTACCTCCGCAGGTTTTGCCGGATAGAGAAGCAAGAGCACCGGCTTTGCCAAAACAAATATACCTACTGCACAAGGAAATGCCAGAAGCATGGTCAGTCTATATCCCAGTGAAATGTTCTTATGAACTTCTTCTTCATCTTTAAGCGTAAAAAATCTTGCTATGGCCGGAACAATGCTTATAGCTACAGCCTGTGTGAATATTTGCGGGAATCCTATTAGAGTACTACAATAGCTACTTATCAGTCCGTAAAGATGCTTTGATTCATCAAAACTAAAGCCCGTAGCCTGAAGCCTCCTCATGATAACTCCGGTATCAACCATGTTCATGATTGGCATAATTTCAGATCCTATAATAATAGGTATGGCTATAACTACTATACTTCTGACTATTACTCCGGTCTCTTGAATGCTTTGATCATATCTTTGAATCTTATACTGGATAACTGGCTTATTAATTAAATATATCAAACCGACTAGAAGCAGGCCTGCAAATGAACCTATACTTGCACCGAATGCCGCTCCGGCAGAAGCCTTTACAAGCCCCTTAGGCAGTAACATATATGCCAATAAAAGTCCGCTTATGATTCTGACAAGTTGCTCTGTTATCTCGGATATTGCTGTAGGATTCATATTTTGACGCCCTTGGAAATATCCTCTAAGTGCCGAAAGCAACGGAACAAATAAAAGCGCCGGTGCTATCGCCCTAACCGCAGGTGCCGCATCTGCATTTCCTAAAAGTGTCGTGAGTGGTTTTGCTCCAAAGAAACAAATCAAAAACAGTCCTGCTCCTAGCAAAAACATCATTATCATTGATATATGAAATACCTTGTGGGCATTCCTGTACTGCTTGACTGCAATGTTTTCAGATACAAGTCTTGATATTGCTACCGGAAGTCCTGCTGTTGCAAGAACTACCAATGCTCCATAAATCGTATAGGCATATCCGTAGTATGCCATGCCGTCTGCACCGAGCCAGTTCGTTAACGGAATTCGGAAGAATGCGCCTAAAACCTTAACTATTACACCTGCAACACCTATTATCGCAGCGCCCTTTATTACTTTACTATTCATATGAGTACTCCAATTTGTTACAGCTGTGACATTATCTTTGCCACATTCTTTTCGACTTCAAAAGCGGTCTTTTCTACATCTATAGTAGTAAACTCGCCATTTTCGTATACAATCTTGCCATCTACCATTGTCATAGCAATATCGCTATCAGTTGCAGAAAACACAATATTATTCAGTATGTTATGCCTTGGAAACATATTAGGACTGTCAGTTCTTATCATCACAAGGTCTGCACGGTTTCCTACCTTTATTCTTCCGCAGTCTTCCCTGCCCTGAGCTATTGAACCGTTAAAGCTTGCCATCTTTAGTGCTTGAGCCGGTGATATTACTGTAGGGTCGCTTCGCTTAACCTTTGCAAGTATTGTCATTGTCTTGATTTCCTCAAGCATATTTAGATTGTTGTTGCTAGCTGAACTGTCTGTTCCTATCGCAACATTTATATTGTTTCCGAGCAGGCCTTCCACATCGCATATTCCACTTGCAAGCTTTAAGTTACTTACAGGGTTTGTCGCTACTGTAACTCCCTTTTCTCTCAAAATATCAAAGTCGCTTGCATCTATCCATATGCAGTGTGCGGCAGTTGCCCTTACGTCGAAGATGCCGCAATCTGCGAGGTATTTCACCGGACTTCGTCCCTCGTGTCTGAATTTGCATTCCTCATGCTCTCTTTGGGTCTCGGACACGTGGACATGCATGTTTAGTCCTGCATTCTTTGCAATTTCTGCAAGCCTTGTTGCCGTTTCTTCATTTGATGTATACTCAGCATGAAGGCTGTGATCTATCCTTATTCTACCATCCGCAAGCATATGGTACTTTGATGCAACTTCCTCAGCTTCCTTAACAGACGATAGGCTATCAAAAGGCTCGCCTGACGGATTTGTTATCGACCTTGAGATATTTGCCTTTGCTCCGCTCTCTAAGGCAGCTCTTACAATATCATCTACAAAATAGTACATGTCACTGGTTGAAACTATTCCATATTTGAATGACTCCGCCATCGAAAGCAAAGTTCCATAGTAAACAGCTTCAGAGCTCAGCTTATCTTCAAACGGAAATATTCTCTTAAACAACCAATCCTGCAAGCTCATGTTTTCACCATATCCTCTCATAAGCGACATCGGTGAATGAGCGTGAGCATTAACAAAACCGGGAATCAAAACTCTATTATTTCCTTCAATTACTCTTTCGCCTTCCTTTGGTTCAAGTGGTTCAATTGAGATTTCCTTTATAAAGCTTTCCTCTACCCTTACGGAAACATTTTGTTTTAGTTCAAAGTTCTCATCTAAAATATCTATGTTCTTAAATACTATCATTATTCCTCTATATTCCCTTGTTATCTAAATGATATATCTATCAACTAATGTTCTTAGACCCGTTATTATCTACATCCTTATTATCACTTATTATCTCAAGTAAATCAACAATGGAATCAAGTCTTTCTTTTCTTGCTACCGAAAGCCTGATGAACGGTTCGTTTCCGCCATGAAAGAAAATCGTACTTCCGAACTTTTCACTTGCCTTCATAAGTGCGTAAGCCTTGAGTGCATTATCTTGAGCAAAGTAAATTACAACCTTGCCCGCTTGCTCATGTATATTGGAAACCCCCACATTACCGGATAATGCTCTTATCATGGATACTGCTATGAGGTTCAGTGTTTCCCTTGGCAAATCCCCAAATCTATCGAGCAACTCGTCTATGATTTCTTCACTATCTTCCCTAGTAGATACTGTTGCAATCTTTTTGTACATCTGTAACTTCAGGGTTTCATTATCTATGTACCAGTTAGGTATGTTTGCTGCAACATCCAGTTCAATGTTTATCTCCTCAGCCGGTTCCGGAACATTCTCACCCTTCGCCCTTCTTACTGCATCATCTACCAGTTTACAATATAGTTCATAACCTATATTCATCATATGCCCGCTTTGCTCCGCCCCCAGGACATTTCCTGCACCTCTTATCTCGAGGTCTCTCATAGCCACCTTGAATCCTGAGCCGAATTCTGTAAACTCTTTAATTGCCTTTAGCCGCTTTTCTGCAACTTCAGTTAGCACCTTATTCTTTTGATACATTAGATATGCATATGCAATCTTATCAGTTCTTCCAACTCTTCCTCTTAACTGATAAAGCTGGGCAAGACCGCACTTGTCGGCGTCTATGACAATTATAGTGTTTGCATTTGGGATATCTATACCTGATTCTATAATGGTCGTAGCTACTAGAACATCCGCATCTCCCGAAATAAATCTCTGCATCACAGATTCAAGGCTTTTTTCATTCATCTGTCCATGACCTACAACTATTTCCGCATCCGGCACAAGTGACTGTATCTTTTCTGCGAGCCTATTTATTCCTTTAACTCTATTAAATACAATATAAACTTGACCATCTCTATCCAGTTCTCTTGTGATTATCTCGCGCATCACGATATCGTCCTGCTCGAGAACGTAGGTCTGAACAGGATATCTATCTCCCGGCGGCTCGGTTATAAGACTCATATCCTTGATTCCGGTAAGCGACATGTTGAGAGTTCTTGGTATTGGCGTTGCCGAAAGCGTCAAAACATCTATGTTCGACTTCAGCTTCTTTAGTTTTTCCTTGTGTGCTACGCCAAATCGCTGTTCTTCATCTATAACTAAAAGTCCTAAATCCTTATATTTGATGTCATCGGATAGAAGCCTATGTGTTCCTATAACAAAGTCGATTCTTCCCTTTTTTAGCCCGTCAACTATTTTATCCTGTTGCTCATCAGATCTAAATCTTGAAAGCATATCGATGGTAAAGGGGAAATTTGAAAATCTTTCTTTCAACGAATTATAGTGCTGATTTGCAAGTATAGTCGTTGGTACAAGCATAGCCGCCTGCTTCCCCTCGGATATACACTTGAATATTGCTCTTGCAGCCACCTCGGTCTTTCCATATCCTACGTCTCCACAAAGCAATCTATCCATGGGAAGTTCGCTCTCCATATCCCTCTTTATCTCGTCGATAGAAGTTAGCTGATCATCAGTCTCCTGATAGTTAAAGTAAGCTTCAAACTCTTTTTGCCATACTGTATCCTTTGAAAACGCAAAACCTTTACTTGCCTTTCTATCAGCATAAAGCTTTATGAGCTCATCAGTCATCTCTGCTATAGCAAGCCTAGCTTTTGTCTTCGCTACCTTCCACTCATCTCCCGAGAGCTTGCTCACTTTAGGTGAGATGCCTTCTGAGCCTATATATTTTTGGACAATATCCATCTGTTCAACAGGAACATACAGAAGATCAGTCCCTGAATACTTTATCTTGAGGTAATCCTTTTGTTCGCCTTGAACTTCAAGTGCCTGAATACCTAAGAACTTTCCTATTCCATGATTTTCGTGAACGACGTAGTCTCCAGTTTTGAAATCGGAAAAGGACTGCATTTTCTGACTACGATTTGCCTTGTGACGTTTTTTACCTATTTTCGTTGAGTTGAAAATATCCTTATCACTGATTATATAGAGCTTTTCTTCAGGGAATACCATTCCCGCGCTAAGACTTCCCTGCACGACCTGAACCTTATTAGATAGTCCAATATTTACAACAAAGTCATCTATAGTCTGCTTCCTTTCATCAGATGATGCTGAAATTAAAACTCTATTTTCCCCATTTACAATGCGTTTTAAGTCATTTTCGAGCACATCAAGATGTCCTGCATAGCTTGTCACCTGCCTGCAGTCGATAGGCTTTATCTCATCAAACTCTAACTTTACTTTGCCGGTAAGTCCAAACGGAAACATGAAAAATTCAGGCATTATTCCAAAGGATTTTTTCAAGTCGTCCATACCTGTAATAAGCTGAGCATCTTCAGGTATAGCCTTACCTCTTTCAAGCATTGAAAGCAGGTCATTCCTAAGCTCTTCTGACCTGAGTTCAAGGTGTTCTTCTATGCGTGGAAAGTCGTCAAAAACAATTATTGCATCTCTCATGTAATTCCAGATGTACTCTGTTTTCGGATAGAAATAGTGCACGTAATTTTCAAGTACACTATCATTATCAAACTCAGATATATACTCAATCAGTTCGTTCTTCTTTTCCGTCAAGCTGTTTACTGCATCTTTCTTCTCTACATCCTTTGATAGCTTTGCAATCTGCTTATCAAAGAGAGATTCCACCGTCTCTATTGCTTTAGAAATCAACTCATCGCTTGGAGTGAGCTGCTTTGATGGATATATATCTATGCTGTTTATACTATCTATACTTCTCTGGCTTTCAATATCAAAACTTCTTATAGAATCAATCTCTGAACCAAAGAATTCTATTCTTATAGGCTCATCAGCATCCGGTGGATAAACATCAAGAATTCCGCCTCTTATTGAAAACTGCCCCTGAGTTGCTACTATATCGTTTCTTTCATACCCGAGCTCTGTCAACTTTTTTTTAAGCTCATCAATTTCTATCTCCTGGCCAAGCTCGATATTAAAGTTCATGCTTTGATACGAGCGGTGTGGCGGCATCTTCTTAATGGCAGCAGAAACAGGCGCAATCACAACAGCCTCATCCTCTGTTGCGAGCGCCTTTATAACCTTCAGTCTTGCAAAATCTTGATCTCTATTCCTTGCACTGTAGTCTAGGAATATGTGGCCGTCCTCCGGCAAAACATAAACTTTTCGCTCACTAAAAAAAGAGAAATCCATTGCGAGCTTTTCGGCTCTGCGATGACCCGATACGATAATCAAGCATTGTTTCCCTTTTTCAATACTCTCTGAAATTACCTTTGCAGAACGGCTGTCTGATACACCTGTTAAACAAATTTTTTTATTCAGCATAAACTCCTATTCTATTTAGTCACCTTCCCTGAATTGAATCTATTCATCGCCTTATCAATTCCATCTGCAATGTAGCACTCTACAGCATGAGCTGCTTCCGAGACTGTATCCGACAGGACGGCTTCTTCAGATTTGCTGGGTTTTCCTATAACAAAATCTATAAGATTATCATCCTTATTACTGCCGATTCCTATTCTGACTCTGGGAAAATCACGACTTCCAAGCTGAGATACAACGGATTTCATACCGTTATGCGTACCTGAACTTCCTGAGGTGCGTATACGAAGTGCACCCATAGGAATATCCAAATCATCATAAATTACTAAAAGGTTTTTCAAATCAATTTTATAAAAATTGACTGCCTCTCTAATTGCTTCGCCACTGAGGTTCATATATGTTTGAGGCTTCATAAGAATTACCTTTTCTCCACCTAGCTTGAACTCTCCGGTAAGCGATTTGAACTTGGATTTATCGACGGAAACACTGTTTCTTCTTGCGAGCTCATCTATTACCATAAATCCCAGATTATGCCTTGTTTTTTCGTATTTCTTTCCGGGATTTCCAAGCCCTGCTATTAAAAACATATTTTCCTCTATCCTCTTACTTTAGTTTTCTTTCTTTATCAAAGAGCTCACTGATTGAACCGTTGTTGTGAACTCTCATCATTGCCTCGGCAAATAGATTCCCTACCGATAGGAAACGCATCTTGTCTAAGCGTTTCTCCTTCGGCATTGGAATTGTATTCAAAAGTACAAGTTCTGTGATCTCAGATTCTCTTAATCTCTCTATCGCAGGTCCTGATAGAACAGGGTGAGTTGCACATGCGTAAACCGACTTTGCTCCCATGTTTTTGATTGCATTTGCAGCATTTGTCAGTGTACCTGCTGTATCTATCATGTCATCTATTATGATACAATTCTTGTTGTTGATATCTCCGACGATATTCATAATTTCGCTCTTATTTGGGCTTGGTCTTCTCTTGTCGATGATGGCGATTGGACAATTTAGGTATTCAGCAAGGTTTCTCGCTCTCGTAACACTTCCATGGTCAGGTGAAACAACACAAACATCTTCCATATTCTTCTCACCGAAGTACTTCGCCAGTATTGGAAGTCCAAGAAGATGATCTACAGGTATATTGAAGTATCCCTGTATCTGGTTTGCGTGAAGATCCATTGTAAGCACTCTGTCAGCTCCTGCTGCTACAATCAAATCAGCAACCAGCTTTGCTGTGATTGGATCTCTTGCCTTTGCTTTTCTGTCCTGTCTAGCATATCCATAGTATGGAATAACTGCATTGATTCTACCTGCTGAAGCACGCTTCATCGCATCTATCATGATGAGAAGCTCCATCAAGTTATCGTTAACTGGCGCACATGTCGACTGCACGATATAAACGTCAACACCTCTTACCGTCTCACCGATATTCACCGAGATTTCTCCATCACTGAACTTCTTAACATCCGCTTTTCCGAGTGGCTTACCCATTATGGAAGCTATCTCCTCAGCAAGATCGTTATGTGAGTTGCAAGTGAAAACCTTAAAATCTAAAAATGCGCCGTTTTTCATTGATATTTTCCTCTTCTTTCTTGTGCTTTTGTTTTAATCTGTCTAAATGAATCACTTTCTATATAAGCCTCTTTTGGCCGCCCATTCATCTATATTCCTCTGGCGAGCTCTAGCAACGCTGAGTGCATCCTTCGGTACGTTCTTAGTCACTGTGCTTCCTGCAGCAATATAAGCCCTATCGCCTACATCTACAGGCGAAACAAGATTTACGTTACAACCGATAAAGCATCCGTCACCTACTGTCGATCTATGCTTATTTTTTCCATCGTAGTTAACAAATACCACTCCGCATCCCAGATTTACATTTTCGCCGATGTCCGCGTCACCTATGTATGTCAGATGAGCCGACTTACTTCCGTTACCCATGTTGGAGTTCTTTACCTCTACAAAGTCGCCGACCTTGCAGCCTTCTCCTATAGCACTACCCGGTCTGATATAGGCAAATGGTCCAACACTTGTTTCACTACCTACCGAACTATCTAGAATTACTGAACTATCTATGCTGACACCGTCTCCTATCGTTGAATCTACAATTCTGCAATTCTGCTCAATCTTGCAGTTTTTACCAATTACTGTACTTCCCTCAAGTCTTACGCAAGGTCCTATCATGGTACCTTCGCCTATCTTTACATCCTTATCGATATATACATTATCTATATCTAATATATCTACACCTGACTCTACGTGCTTTTCGGCAATATCGCGCCATATTTGTTTTCTCTGCTTATAATCGTTCATATTCATATCAAGCCTGTCCCTTTTCTAAAATAATCTGTCCAACCTTGTATATGTCTCCGGCACCCATAGTTATTACCAAGTCATCACTCTCAGCTTCCTCAAGAACCTTCGTTGCTATTTCGTCAAAATCCTTAATATATACAGCCTCGATTTCCGGATGTGCAATCTTAATTCTCTCAGTAAGCTTATCCGAGGAAATGTTATAAATATCCTTTTCTCTAGCTGCGTATATATCAGTCAAAATAAGTTTATCTGCACCCTTAAATGAATCGATAAAGTCATCAAAGAGAGCCAAAGTACGCGTATATGTATGAGGCTGAAACAAGCACCATATTCTATTATGCTTTAGATTCTGAGCAGCCGATAGCGTAGCCTTTATCTCAGTTGGATGATGTGCGTAGTCATCGATTATAGTAATGTTATCCTTAGCCTTACCAATTATATCAAAACGTCTCTTCGTTCCCGTATAGAGTTTCAATACTCTAATTATATCCTCTGATGAAACCCCTAGCTGATGACAGCATGCAAACGCAGCCGTAGCATTTAGTATATTATGTTCACCCGGAACACTGAGCTCCATGTTTCCCTGTGGCTCACCTCTATAGCTGATGTTAAATGACGGCATTCCATTTATATCAAACTTGACATCAGAAATGGCATATGTACAACTCGGGTTATATCCATAGGTTATCGCACCTTCAATATCCTTAATTATTCTATTTATGAATGGATTGGCGTCATATGCTATTATGTTTCCACCGCTCTTAATATTTTTGGAAAAGCGATCAAAGGATTTTACTATATGCTCTATATCCTTAAAATAATCCAGATGGTCTGAGTCTATATTTAGAATAATCTCAATATAGGGTCTTAAGCTCAAAAAGCTGTCCCTGTACTCGCAAGCCTCAGTCACAAAAAAAGAGCCCTTGCCTACCTTATAGTTTCCGTCAATTTCACTAAGATATCCTCCAACAAGGATTGTAGGTTCCAGCTTGTTTTTCTCTAGTACAACAGAAACCATTGAAGTTGTAGTAGTTTTACCGTGAGTTCCGCTTATCGCTATACTGTTTGGATATTCATCCATGAGTAATCCTAGTATTTCGGCTCTTGATGCTGTCGGAATACCTAGCTGCTTAGCTCTAACCATCTCCGGATTATCCTCTGCAATAGCTGCGGAATAAACTACTAAATCAGCATTTTCAACATTTTCTGCTACGTGTTCTAAATATATTACCGCTCCGGTTTGTCTCAATCTATCTGTAATTTCGGATTCCTTCATATCCGAACCCGATACATTATATCCTCTGGATAATAGAATCTCTGCAATAGCAGAAAGCCCTATTCCTCCAATTCCGATACAATGTATTTTTCTATATTTGCTTAAATCGATCATTAAAAAGACCTCCCTATTTAGGTAAGTGTATTATACCATATTTATGTTTGAAATGGGCTCTAATTGACAAAAAATATAAAAACAAATATTATTATATAAAAAGTTTGGAGGTGTAAATGAAAAGAACAGAACGTGTCGGTGCAATCATCAAAATACTAACCGATTCACCTTGCAAGTTATTTCCATTGAAATTCTTTTGCGATTTATTTGATACAGCAAAATCCAGTGTGAGCGAGGATATCTCCATTGCCTCTTCCTCTGTTGTAAGCACAGGTACGGGATATATAGAAACAGTAGCAGGTGCAAAAGGTGGTGTACGCTTTGTTCCTGACATAAGTGATGAAGATCTAATAATTATTCAAAACGAGCTTTGTGATAAGCTTCGTGACCATAGCAGAATTTTGGCAGGTGATTTTCTATATACATCAGATATTTTTTTTGATGCAACATTTACTGATAGGCTTGCTTCCATTTTTGTCAGGAAATTCAAGAACTCAGGAGCCGATTATGTTGCAACCGTTGAGACTAAAGGTATCCCACTAGCTGCCAGCACTGCTAGAAAGCTAAACATTCCTCTTGTCGTAATACGCCGCGAAGCCAAGGTCTCAGAAGGATCTACCGTGAGCATCAACTATTTCTCCGGTTCCTACGACAGAGTACAGAAAATGTCTCTATCAAAGCGATCTGTTACGCCGGGGGCTAAAGCCCTTGTAATAGACGATTTCATGCGTGGCGGTGGCAGTAGCCAAGGCATTCGCGATATACTTTCAGAATTTGATGTAAGTGTATGTGGGACAGGCATTGCTATAGCAGCTATTGAACCTGAGAAAAAAAGAATTGAAGAATATTCCTCAATTGTATATCTTGGTGAAGTATCTCAAGAAGCCCAGTTTGTAAGGGTCGAACCGAATTATCAGATGTTTTAGAAAAGATATTGCCTTTCTGAATTCTTTGAAGTATAATAAGTATATATACATTTTGGGTCATTTGAGGAAGGTGATAACATGCAAATTACAGATGTACGCATTCGAAAAATCAATGTAGAAGGCAAAATGAGAGCCGTAGCATCCGTAACATTTGACAATGAGTTCGTAGTTCACGACATCAAGGTCATTGACGGACAAAATGGGTTATTCGTTGCTATGCCAAGTAGAAAGATGGGCGACGGTGACTTCAGAGACATAGCTCATCCTCTTGCTTCAGACGTTCGTAACAGAATTAAAGATGCAATATTCGAGGCATATGACAAAATTCCGGAATGCGAAGACACAACCATTGAATACGAAGCATAAGCTGTAACACAATTACTTAAGCGAAAAGGTAAAACTCCTCTTAAGAGTGCTATACGTCAATTAAATCCTTCGTTTCAGACGTGTCATCAAAAGGGGTAGTAAAAACGACCAGATGAACTTACTCAAATGGTCGTTTTCTATTGCCTTTTACTTATCTATTTGTAATCCTGATGAGCTGTTATTACTCTAACCATGTTAGACTTGCTGCCCTTCTCTACCGGAAGTCCTGCTGTTACGACCAGCTTACTCCCTTCTTCTACAAGGCCGCTTTTAACCGCCTCTGATGCGAACCAGTCAAAAAGTTGCTCAACCTCTGCATTGTACTTGGCTTTGATTGGAACAACTCCCCACATCATTGCCATTTGATGATATGCCTTTGTATGCGGCGTTGCCCCTATTATCATCTTTGCAGGTCTAAACTTTGACATTCTTGATGCTGTAAAGCCTGAATTCGTTGCAGCCATTATTCCCGCCGCATTGATATCCTCTGCCAGAGTGCAGGCCGCATGTGCTACTGCATTTGTTACATCCCTCTTGTTCATCTCAAGCCAAACTCTGTCCTCGTGATAATTAGTCTCGTTATCAGCCTCTGCCTGTTCAGCAACTTTTGCCATAACTTCAACGGCTTCGACCGGATAATTACCTGCCGCAGTTTCTCCTGAAAGCATAACAGCGGATGTTCCATCATACACAGCATTTGCAACATCGGTAATCTCTGCACGTGTTGGTACCGGGTTTTCAACCATGGACTCCAGCATTTGGGTTGCTGTAATAGCAATCTTACCGCTCTCCAAACATCTCTTGATTATTCTCTTTTGAATACCCGGCAAACGCTCAAAAGCAAGTTCTACGCCCATGTCCCCTCTTGCAATCATGATTCCGTCAACCTTTGGTAGAATGTGCTCAAAATTATCAACACCTTGCGTGCTCTCTATCTTTGCTATTATTTTGATATCCTTGCCACCGTTGTTATTTAGTAAAGTCCTAAGTTGCTCGACATCCTCCTGAGTCCTAACAAACGATGCTGCGATATAATCAACGTCCTCCGCTATACCAAAGAGAATATCGCTTCTGTCTTGCTCACCTATATATTCCATTCCAAGGTCAACATCAGGGATATTCACCCCTTTGTGATTGCTTACATTACCACCGTGAACTACTTTAGTTAAAATGTCCGTCTCTGTCTTTGATATAACCGTTAACACAATCATTCCGTCATCGATTAAAATCCTATCGTTTTCTTTGACCATGTTAGGAAGTCTTCCATAAGTCGTTGCCACTATAGAATTTGTTCCCTCTACATCCCTTGATGTAAGCGTAAATTCCTGACCATCTTCTAGAAATTCTTTTCCATTCATGAAATCCTTGAGTCGGATTTCCGGTCCCTTTGTATCCAGCATTACAGCTGCCGGCAGATCCAGCTCATCTCTAATCTTTCTGAAGGTTTCTATAGTTTTGTGATGTTGCTCGTGCGTGCCATGTGAAAAGTTCACCCTTGCGACATTCATGCCTGAAAGCAACATTTTCTTTATGGTTCCTTCATTGCTCGAAGAAGGTCCGAGTGTACATACAATCTTTGTTTTTCTCATTTTACACACCTTTCACTTAATCGTATTTATTATATATCTATTATATGACCAATGCATACCTTTTTCAAATTTTATCACATTGTGGTTTTGTTATATCCTACTTGATATTTTCTTACATAGATTATAAGCATTATGATATAATAAATACTGTTATTCATGTTTTATTTTTCGTATATATTCGTATATATATGTAATATAGTAAATGAAATGAGGAAAATTATGGACACACTGGATAAATCAAGTAGAGACTACGAAATATGTCTTTGCAAAAAGATAAACAGAGGCTATGTAGAGGATTTAATTAAAGAAAAGAATATCAAAACTCTCAGAGATCTATGCGAAATCGGGGACATTGGTAATGTATGTGGTGGCTGCCGAGAGGATCTGGACATGGTTCTTGAAGAGGTTTTAAATAGCAATGTATAATACAGACCTATTTCTATGAAATGAGACAAAACTCCCCGTGTATACCACAGGGAGTTTTTTGCAAGCAAAAAACCGTTGAAATCAACGGTTTTCTCTTGGCTAGGGTAGCAGGATTCGAACCTGCGCATGACGGAATCAGAATCCGTTGCCTTACCGCTTGGCGATACCCCAACGATTGGAGGCGACACCCAGATTTGAACTGGGGAATAAAGGTTTTGCAGACCTCTGCCTTACCACTTGGCTATGTCGCCTAATTATATGGGGTGGGTAGTGGGATTCGAACCCACGCATACAGGAGCCACAACCCTGGGTCTTAACCACTTGACGATACCCACCATGTTGGCTTATGAATATAAAAATTGGCGACCTGGAACGGGCTCGAACCGTCGACCTCCAGCGTGACAGGCTGGCATTCTAACCAACTGAACTACCAGGCCGCAATAATGGTGGGCGTTATAGGGCTCGAACCTATGACCCCCTGCTTGTAAGGCAGGTGCTCTCCCAGCTGAGCTAAACGCCCACAATGGTAGCGGCGAGTGGAGTCGAACCACCGACCTTCCGGGTATGAACCGGACGCTCTAGCCAACTAAGCTACACCGCCATATTGTGCAAAATCACTGCAAGGAATATATTATCAAACCCCATCTTAAATGTCAATATCTTTTTATTATATATTTTATGATTAAATCTGCTCATCTTTCTCTTGTTTCAAGCTTTCTAATCCTTTTCTCTTTGATACAAATACATCAAATAAAACAAGCTATAAGAATTGAATTAAATGCGCATTTCTAATATAATAGTAAAGATATATGAAAGGAGTTTTTATGCAAGCACCAAATCCAATTGCATTTACAATCGCAGGTATTGATATACGATGGTACGGTATTTTAATCGGTGTAGCATTTCTGCTAGCTATATACATCAGCTATTTGAGAGCCCCGAAATTTGGTATCGTACAGGATGATATTCTGGATTTAACCATATTTTTAATCCCCTGCTCTATAATAGGCGCAAGAGCGTATTACGTTATATTTAGCTATGATAATTATCGGGGCAACTTTATCCAGATGCTCAACCTGCGTGCCGGCGGTCTTGCAATTCACGGCGGAATAATTGCAGGAGTTATAGTCTCATACATTGTCGCTAAACGTAAGAAGATAAAGTTCTCCAATTTGGCAGATTTAATCATGCCTCAGGTAGCACTTGCCCAAGCTATAGGCAGATGGGGAAACTTCTTTAACTCAGAGGCACACGGCGGGCCTACAAATCTTCCCTGGGCTATCACGGTATATGGTGAGAAGGTACATCCAACATTCCTTTACGAATCGATCTGGTGCTTTTTTATTTTTATCTTACTCATATTCCTATCAAACAAGATAAAGTTCAATGGGCAAATTGCTCTGCTTTATGCGATGCTTTATTCATTTGAGAGATTCTGGGTTGAGGGGTTGAGAACAGATAGCCTTATGATCGGTAAGTTCAGACAAGCACAGGTTTTAAGTCTGGTTGTCTTCATACTGGCATTATCTGCTTACATATATCAAGTACGAAAATATAAGAAGAAATAATAATAACTTTATGAGGAGAATACAATGAAACTAGGTATAGTTGGCCTTCCAAACGTAGGCAAAAGTACGCTTTTTAATGCAATTACAAAGGCAGGTGCAGAAGCAGCAAACTACCCTTTCTGTACCATAGAACCAAATGTCGGAGTCGTTACAGTTCCTGATTACAGAATAGATACGCTTCATGAGGTATATAACTCAAAAAAGACCATCTATACATCTATAGAATTCTGCGACATCGCAGGTCTTGTCAAGGGTGCATCAAAGGGAGAAGGGCTGGGTAACAAGTTCCTTGGACACATCAGAGAAGTTGCTGCTATTATCCATGTTGTTCGCGGTTTTGATGACGACAACATCGTTCACGTATCCGGGCAGATTGATCCCCTCTCCGATATTGAAACCATAAACACGGAGCTCATTTTATCAGATCTTGAGGTTCTAGAAAAGAGAGCTGCTAAAACTCAAAAAAATCTAAAGGGGGATAAGAGTCTAGCTAAAGAACTGGATCTTCTAAAAAAGATTATTGCATTCTTAGAAGAAGACAAATCAGCCCGTGCCATGGAATTATCAGATGATGATGCCGAGTATGTAAAGTCACTCGATCTTCTGTCCTACAAGCCTATAATCTACGTAGTTAATCTTTCAGAAGATGAAATAAACGATACCGATGATAATGAGCGCGTAAAACAAATCAAAGAATTTGCTGATACCGAAGATGCCGAAGTGGTTTGCATCTGCGCACGCATAGAAGAAGAAATATCTGAGCTGGACAAGGAAGAAAAAGAACTGTTCCTTACAGAGCTAGGTATAGATGAATCCGGTCTCGATAAACTTATTAAAGCATCATACAAACTTCTTAACCTTATTTCATTTCTCACAGCCGGTGAAGACGAAGTTAGAGCTTGGACCATAAAAAGAGGAACAAAGGCTCCTCAGGCTGCCGGAAAGATTCACACAGATTTTGAAAAAGGTTTTATCAGAGCTGAAACTATTTCTTATGACAAGCTCATGGAATGCAACGGCAGTCTTGCCATAGCTCGTGAAAAAGGCTTTATTCGCTCTGAAGGTAAAGAGTATGTTGTAAAGGATGGCGATGTAATGAACTTCCTTTTCAACGTATAGATATGCCTTATAAATAGCTAAACAAAAGCCCCTTTTACCAGTTACATGATTTTGATATGTACCCCCTTTACCGGCTTTGTACGGTAAAGAGTATATATCAGATCATAGTATTAACCAATGGGGCTCTTCTTATTCATCTTCAGTTTTATGAATCTAAATTTAATTGAACATTGACAAAGAGGCTTTTAGATATGCATCCTCAATTTTAATAATATTATATGCTAGAGAGCTTATAAATATTATAATTGCTAAAGTTATTATTAGATTCTTCATTCCTATTTATCACATTTTATATCATAATGTGCTTTTATCTCCTTTTTCCCTTTTGATATTCCAAAGCTTTCCTTCACTTGCTCAATATCACAACGTACATCTATTTCTACCAGCTTAATTTCATGATAATTTCTTTCTGCACTGTTTATATCTATTTTATCTGCTCCACAATTAAATATTTTTGATATCCTTTCTCTCCACTCGGTTCTTATATTTTCGTTAAGTCCACCCTCCTTCTTAACCTGTTCTATGTACTTAACCGAGCAGACTTTTAGTTCAGTCTGCTTCATCTTTATCTCCTGAATACAAAGCATGTTACTAAATACATATAGAATCAGTATGAGTGAAGCCGTTGCTGTGATAATTTGCTTCATGAGGATAACTGTCTCAGTAAGTTAGTAAAATATCCGTCACTACTGGTCTTGAGACTGTTGCCACTGCCTACCATCATATCAAATATGATACACCCCAAGATAATTGTTCCTACTATTACAATTATTTCTTTCAAGCCCCATCACCGATTTTCATATTATCTATTGTATGAATCCCTCTGTCTAGAATATTTTGTGCGGCACCTTTCATTGAGTTACCATCACCAAGAACTAGTGTATTGACTATGATTACTCCAAGTATCATAGTCCCAATTATTATAATTAAATTCTTCATTTACCCTCCTAAAATATATCTGCAAGTAATAATTGAGCCTTTGAGAATATAACCGTTACTGTAAAGTTCATTAATAGTGCAAATATAGACAGCGTCACAGTTATATTAACTATAAGGCTTTGTTTTTCTCCGTTCTGTATTCCCTTTGTAAGTCTTTGATCGGCTAGCATCTCCTCAAATGAATCCATGTATTCGCTCAGCTCCGCAGGATTAATCATATCAATCTTAGATAAGATCATCGAAAAACTCTTTGCTGCCTTCACCGGTACTCTACTATATAGAATTTCAAAAGCCTCTTTATCCCTCCCCTTTCTATACTCAGAAAGTATCTCTGCATAAACCGGCTTAAGCAACTTGCTACTTCTCATAAGTTCTTCTATGATATAGTCTGCCGACATAGGCTTTCCTGCATATATTATTGCCAGATTCTTCCCCATCAAGCAACTGTTAAGAAGTTCCTGCTCTATCCTGTCCGAATTTATCCTTGATATAGCTTTTGCCTTAATCAACTTAAATGCATTATCTATGTACTCAAGCGGATTTTTATTAACCTGGATACTCGTAAACTTTCTGTTACAAAATCTATTAATCTTCAATTTTACAAATCCATCTTTCTGCTTGAAAAGAACATATCAGCAAGACATGCTGCTGAATACAGGAATATAGATGCGAGAAGCCAATACAGGCTACTCTTACTTGAGAACTGACACACTATATACTCTGCAATACTCATATCAAAAAACAACTTCGAACCAATAATTGTCATTATCATGCATATTGGCATCATGTATCGAATCATAAGTCTTGCCTCATACCCCTGACGTCTTGAATGCTCAACTATCTTTTTGCTGTTTGCAATACTCTTACCCAAATCCCTAAGGCTGTTTTCCACCTTTACGCCTCTATACACTGCAATAAAAATATTAGCAGCCAAAATGTCGGCCCATGCGGTTCCAAATGCAAATCTGAAATTTTCAACCGCTTCACCTATCTCCTTTGATGACGATGCATTGTTTAAATTCTTTGCTAGATTTATCATCACCCTCTTCACTGCAGCAGAAGATTCCATTGAAATCGCAGTTGCCTCTATTGCTTCCCTCATATTGCATGAATTTATCTTATAGTTGTTTGTCAGCTCCTGTACCAATACTACGGCCTCTCGACTTCCCTTTGCTCTCTTTCCACTCAGTTTAAATGTCAAAATTGCATAAGGTATTGTCATAAATCCCATCGCCAGTACAAGTGCATGATGAAGCTCCAGAAAAATCATAAGCCCAATAAACATAAACACAAATATAAATATGCTAAGATATATGAAGTGTTCCGGTGATACAAATATATGCTCCATATCTGATGCTGAAATTAGACGCATAAGATGTGTATATACCTTTCCACCTTCTCTTTTATTTATCTGTTTTGATACCCGTCTTAAGTCTCGTTTTATCGAAAAGTTATTTTTCATACCCTTATATATTTGCACGATGACATCTGATTCCATCATTAGAATGCCAATTACCATTACCAAATATATGATTCTTTCAAGCATTTGTATCTAATCCCTGTAGTCAGGTTCAAACCTCCAATCATCAAAAGTTCTTCCACTAGCAAGTTTCTCTACAAGCACTTCTATTTCCGAAATTTCCTTAGCCCCTTGGGGATACTTTTCTAGCTTTCTTGCTATGCAATCCGAATTCCATATCCATATTGATTTTTCAAAATCGTACTTACAAAGATATCTTGCTACGCATCTTTCGTTCTCACTATCAAAGTCGTATTCTACAATCGCCTTTAATATCTTATGGTCATGATTATCGCTTTCTTGGATCATCTCAAATACGTAATCAAAGCCTGTATAAATCCTCTTTATCGTGTATAGCAGACTGCCACCATATCTGTTAACAACTTCACTTGCCATCCTATATGGAAGATCTAACGCACTTCCATCGTGAACAGTCGCCTTGCATCTACTTGTTCCTGATGTAATTATGTCAATTATAAGCTTGTACGCAGATGCATCCCTCATCTCCTCCATCAAAACATAGTCATTATCTGCTCTAAGAAGCGATTTACTTAATTCTTCCAATCCGCTACCATCTGTCACTATCTGCATCAAAGCTGTGTCCGGCATAATATCATGCCACGGTGTTTCCGGATCTGTCGATATTGCAAGTCCTTCAAGGTTTCGATTTTCACCTCTCTGCCAGGTCTGTAAAAATGTCGTTTTCCCTGATCTCACCTGTCCTGTGAATATGACATTAAATCCTATCTTACGCATAAGTTCAAATATCCTTATTGCTTCCTTGGGAAAGGTATTACGCTCGCTGAGTACCCCAAAACTAAGTTCGGGCATCACATATTTACGAAAAACTATTATGTCCTGATTCGGCTTTACGACATCACCGGAATATATACTTATTCTAATCCCGTTTCTAAGATAGACCTCGTGGTAAGCATCGCTTAAACGCTCGCTCGGTGTAGCAAGTAGAAGTGCCCTCTTCAGCTTTAGTAAACGTTCTTTGTTGATTTTTTGAGGCATAAGTTGTAATCTACCATCTATGAGAAAATATATTCTATCTCCTATGATCTTTGCAGATGACGAGCTTTTATATTTTTCATCAGTGTTGTATGCCCAAGGTGAAATCCCTGCAAGTCCATATAGCTCGGCAAAGACGGCTTCAATGATATCCTGATAGTAACTGGGAAAATCGGCATCTTCTAATTTACTCTGTCTAAGGATTTCTCTTATCTTCTCCTTATAGAACAAAACATCCTTTTCGTAACCTATGATTGCACTTTTTTCTCTCTCAAGCTTTAGCTGTTTACTTGCATCATCTGTATTGTTCCAATCTATTTCCAGTTTTTTCTCGACCAGACTGCAAATGGCCTCAAAGTCTAAGTTTCCTTCTGCCTCAAACTTTGCTTTTACGGGGTCCTTTGAATGCTCATCCATAAAGTCTTCAAGTGCGAAGATATCCTTAGCTACCATTACCTTCCCCCAAACATTCTTTTATAAAGTTTTCCACCGCACGTCTATACCGTTTCTCTCCTGTGAGAGTCTTTCTCTCAATTTGTGCATAACTACCAAACTGTGAATATGGTATTACACATGACACCTCTCTCTTAAGAAGATATGCTATATCATCCTTGCTATATAAGGCTCTATCTCTAATATACTTATTTATAATAAGAACAATCTCACCGAAATTGCACAGTATATCGCTATCTAACTCCTTGAAATTTGATATTGAATTCGGCTCCTGTGTTATCGACACAATCTTCTTATCACAATGACATAGTGCTGAAACAGTCAAAGCCGTCCTAAAATCCGATCCTCCATCTACAATAACATAATCAAAGCCGTTAGATGACTTGAGTATCTGATCAAAGCTATCAACCGGAAAAGTATTTGCCATTAAAAAGCTTTTATTTGAAGCTATAAGCTCCATTCCCTCAACTGTCTTTGCTGTAGCTCTAAGTTCTTCTTCTGTTAAACACCTTCCTATCAATGATGATTTTATATCATCCAAGCTACCGGCATTATTCTTTTCTAGGTATGAATACATGCTACTTATGCCTGAAAATATATGCAAAACCCTCTTTCCCATAGCAACAAGAAGTTTGGATGTGGATACAGCTAGCATGGTGGAACCCGAAGCAGCTGAACCTGAAAAAAATCCTATGCTTGTCATCTAGCTTCCTCTCACAATCAGTAGCTTCCTACCCTTTGATATAGCCTCACTCAGTTTGGCAGCTTCGCTCTGACCTGTTATCAACTCAAAGCCGTGCGTATCATCAATGACACTTGAGACCTTTGCTCTAAGGATTAAATCAGCCTCATCATAAATCAAAACAATGTCCTCCTTCTTAATTCGACTGGAATAGTTATGTATAGCTGTCTTTGGCAAAACCACCGCAAGTCTATCCTTGGAGATATCAACTAGAGTATCAGGCTTGCCCAAATACTCGCTAAACAGCGGTGTCCCCTTATGTATGAAATGTTTTGCCTTAGTACCAATATATTTATCAATCTCTGCCTTGCTTATATACTTCTCCCCACAAATGGACTCCACATAGGCTATCATGCTATCCTTCAGTTCATCACCTTTTTGCAGGTCGATTTTAAGAACCGGAATCTTATCGTATACTAGTGCCGGCTTCGCCCACTTCTCCCATATTACCAGCATTGTTAAAGCGCAGATTATTATCACAAGACCGGTTATTCTTCTACCTCTGCTCATCTACATCAGTGAAAGGTTCTTTGCCACATCAAAGAGAAATCGCTGCTTCCACTGCCTCCACATGTTATTTGGAAATGTTGTCCCCGGATTTTGCATTATGATATTGCTGAGAATATATCTCCTATATTCTTTTGGTACCGTAGCAAGTGCCCTTTTAATTGCATTAACTCTCTCCTGAAGGAGTAGAATCTCCATCGCCTTTTTCTCTACCGGTTTGCTCACGCTATACGATTTACCCGTCTCACACATCTTCTGACCATCTCCAACGGTATCCTTTTCTGCAGAAAGCTCGTTGATACGCATCTCCATCCTCTGAATGTCTCTGACTGCCCACAAACTCTGGTAGTATACCGCATTAGGCATCAAATACTCTCGTAATTTAGTCTGTTGCCACTCTCTTGCCATCTTGTTATTTCCCCCCTTTTAATCTTTGAACTGAGTTTATAAAATTCCCCAAATTTCTGTCAAGCCTTTTACAAAATTTCCCATATTTATGTCATATTTTCGACTTTTTATGTAATAAAAGCGTATTTTTTTGTATTAGCATTTTTATCTGTTTTAATATGCACATCAAAAAATAAAACATCCCTAGGCGATAATATGAATTATCGCCTAGGGATTTAGCCTAATTTTGACTATTCATTTTCTCGATGTTCATCATTTTCATTTACGGCTGTCGCCAAATTTATAGTCGATTTTTCGAGTTCCTGAATGATATTATTGATTGTGTTAATTTTCTTATCTGAGATGCTACCTTCTACAGCGAGGTTTGCACTGTAAAGAATTTGCTCAAGATCAAGATGTATGCTTGATAGTTTGTCTCTCACCTTCTGAATTTTTTCTTCTTCTGCCGCCTGATAGCTTGCACCTTCCATATTTGTAATCTCTGATTTATTCATATCAAGATCAAATTCGGAATTTCCCATAACCACTACAGGCTCATATGATAGTTTTTCATTTACAAGTTTTGCAAAATCCTTCTTTGAATCCTCTTCTCCGTGTACAAGGAATATTTCCTTTGGCTTCTGCTGAAAATGAGCAAGCCATGCGAAAAGTCCATTTTGATCTGCATGTCCGGAAAAACCCTCTAGATTGTGTATCTCTGCATTAACTTGAATCTCTTCACCAAATAGAGTTACCATCTTTATGCCCTCAATCAAGCTTCTGCCGAGTGTTCCCTGTCCCTGATATCCTACAAAAACTATGCTGTTTTTTGGATTCCATAGGTTATGCTTGAGATGATGCCTGATTCTACCCGCCTCACACATGCCGCTAGCGGATATAATTACCTTAGGTTCCTTATTGAAGTTCAGGTCCTGAGACTCCTTACTACTTCGCGTGAATTTCAGATTCTTGAATTCGAGAGGATTATCACCCTTTAAGATATATTCTCTAGTCTCCTCGTCAAAAACCTGAGCATTTCTTCTAAAAATTTCCGTAGCAGTTGTTGCCATAGGGCTATCTACGTATACAAATATCTTATCCAATTCCTTTCTGAACTCGTTATTCGAGTCATAAAAGCGATTTAACTCGTAAATCAACTCCTGTGTTCTTCCTACCGCAAATGACGGTATAACTACATTCCCTCCACGCCTTGTGGTATTTAGAATTATCTCAATGAGCTTTTCTACACCTGATCCAAGTTCCTTGTGGATTCTATTTCCGTAGGTCGTCTCCATGATTACATAATCCGCCTTTTTTATATAGGTCGGGTCGCGCAAAATAGGTCTTCCCTCCATCCCTAGGTCACCGGAAAATACAATCTTAGATTCCTTATCGTCTTCAGTCACCCACAGCTCAGTAATAGCTGAACCAAGGATATGTCCGGCATCGTTGAACACAATCTTCATGTTAGGATTAATCTCTATCTGTTGGTCATAGAGAATTGGACTTACCAATGATAAAGCTTTCTCTGCATCCTCAATTGTGTAAAGAGGTTCTACCTGATTTCTTCCTGCCCTCTCCGCCTTACGGTTCTTCCACTCGGTTTCTTTTTCGTGAATATATGCGCTATCCTTTAGCATTATCGAAAGAAGGTCTGCCGTAGCATCTGTGCAGTAGATTTTTCCCTCAAATCCCCTCTTTGTTAAAAGCGGGAGCCTTCCACAGTGATCTATATGAGCATGAGACAAAACTACACATTCTATCTCCGATGGCTCAAATGGAAATCTTTCATAATTGAGCGCATCTTGTGCCTTACCCCCCTGAAATTGACCGCAATCCAGTAAAATCTTATGCTCACCGCTTGTTAGCAGATGGCAAGACCCCGTTACACCCGTAGATGCTCCACAAAACTTAATCTTCATATTCATCTCCTTATCAAACCAGACTATATGTTCAAATTCCATAAATCCACTTCACCAGTTGAAACTATATCAGCTCCGGCTTCAAGTGCAGCAATAACCTCCTGCTCTGTCTCGATTATTCCTCCTGCAATTATAGGTGTAGTGATTTTTTCTCTGAATTCCTTGATCTTCTTTGTGACAATTCCCGGCATTATTTCTATGATGTCAGGCTTTGATATCTTAATTGATTCCATCGATGTATTCAGCGAGTGCGAGTCAACTATGAAGAACCTCTGCACTGTCGTTAAATTATATTCCTTGGCCATTCTTACGATATTGGTTCTCGTTGTCAAAATACCATCGACTCCATTCTTTGCCAAAAACTCTATTCCTGCCCTGTCCTTACCTATGCCCTCAGCGAAGTCTAAATGAACAAAGGCCTTTTTCCCTGCGCTGTGAATTTCCTTTACACTTTGATTTACTGTGATTATATTCGAGTGAAGTAAAAAAACCACATCAACACGTGACTTCAGTGCCTTGCTAAAATCCTTTTCCGTCCTTATCGCAGCGGCTATCTTTTTATTCAAAATATCTTCCAACATATTAACCCTCTCCTTTAAAGGGTATATCAAAACGAATCACTGCTTACTCGTGATGAAAATCTGACCCACTTGTTATATGCAAATGATACTTTGCCGCTATCTCTATGAGCTTTTCCGAATCCTCATCCGTTGCCGATGGATGGAAGCATTCAAGCCCCTTCAGTCCAAGCTTCTTCAATTCAATAAGTAGCTTAACCAGCTTGTCGAAATTATATTTTCCTTCGGAAATAAATTCATCAATTTCAAGTGGATGTGCAAGAACCGCAGTTCCCTTTGATTCCCTTAAAAGCTCTATGGCCTCACTTGAACTTAACATTTTCTTAGATACACCTGATAGCATCTTATATAGATCCAAATTTCCATATCCTTTGCTTGTCAAAACTCTGGCGATATCAGGTTTTCCAATATATCCACCGGGTTTCTTCGGTAAATCCTCTAAAGAAATATCAATGCCTTCGGCTTTTAGTTTTGATATAAGCTTTGAATTTCTCTCTTTGCGGTTTTCTTTGAGTTCCTCACATGTTCTTATCATGTTTTTATCTTCAGTATCAAAATTATAACCGAGTATGTGAAGTTCCAGCTTTTCTCCATCAAAGTCGTATAGCGTCGAAAATTCGATTCCCGGCACAACTTCCATCTCTAAATCTTTGACAGCATCTCTCGCTTCGCGAAGACCCTCAAAGCCATCGTGATCAGTTATGGAAATTATATCATAATCCAATGCTCTAAATCTCTTCACTATCTCCGTCGGAGAGAGAACCCCGTCTGAATAAAACGAATGTATATGATAATCAGTTTTAAATTCCATTATTTCACCTTGTTAATATAAATATCCTGTTTCAGGATTACTATATTCTTTGACACGTTCTTCATGTGCCAGGAATATTGAATCTCTGAATGGAATGCTGTATTCCTCTACGCCTAAATCGTCCAGTAATTTTTCTAGAAAATTAGGGTTCATTATAAATAGCGGTCCAAGAGTATAAGTTGCTCTAAAGCCCTTATACTTAATCCCTTCAATAGAAATATTCTCGTTTAATCCAGGACCTCTTAAAACCTTAAATAAGGGTTCTATATCCTCTCTATAAAAACTACGCGTGAACTGACTTCTCAGTCCTGTAAGCTTTTCGCCTTCGTACTCACCCAGCCATAGAGAGTTATACTTATTAATCATGTCTCTTTCTGTATCAAAGTTAAATATTCCAAGTCCCTCTAGGAAAGGACCCCCATTTTCTTCAAAGACAAATTTCCCGACATCCTTTATTCCATTGCCAAAAATCTCTAGAGCATTTCCGGTAACTAGGAAGTTCTGTCCTGCTTCAATTTCTTTGACTATATCTTTTTTGTACTTTTTAAGTCTTTCGATTACAATCTTTTGGCTGAGCTCTGTCATGGATCCCATGTAAACAAGGTCTATATCCTCACCTATAAACCTTGGAACACTATTAAGAGATGTACTGATAATCTCGGCATTGGGGACCGTTCTTTTCAAAATATCTATATTGGCATGATCTCCAAAAATACCTGTGATTTCAGGAAATAAATATTCTATCTTCATAAGTCTTAATCCCCTTATTACTGTACTTTACCGGCAGCAAACCTATCTCTAATGGAATCTGCTATCTGTAAACCCTTATCGATTACATCAAGGTCATACAAAACATAGATTAAGCTGTCATCAATATACTCAAATAACTCAATCGCATCCTCGGCCTTCTCGACAACTTTAATCTTTTCCTCCGGTATTCCGGCAAGCAAGAACCTTACCTTGTAGTCCAAAGCTCTTGTTCCGTATACTATAATTTTGTTGAGATATTCATCAGCGATAAACTCAAAGTCTGTATCATAAATCCAGCAAATGTCCTCAGACCAGTGAATTTCTGCATCTATTGAATTAACCATAAATAAAATCTGCTTTTGCTTCTTTTGCTTAGCAATATACTCCATTACCCTAGATGTCGCATAGCCGTTCAGGCACTTTGACAGCATAGTTATAACCTTCATGTTCCCCGCATCTTGAACATTATATCTACTCTTTGCAAACGCCATGTTCTTTAGGCATTTTGCAATCTCAGGCAGAGAATATCCCAGCTCATGTAACAGTGTCATCGCCGAAAGCTGATTGTAGATATTGAATACACTATCGTTTAAGATTGCAACTCTCTGACTCTCTCCCCTAGCTACAAAGAGCATTTCATTTTTTTTAAAATCCACCTCATCTAAATAATAGTCGTAGTCAGGTGACGTATATCCACATGCATCACAGTAAATTTTTCCTATATTACTATATCTATAATATTTAAATTTAATCTTCTCACCACATACCGGGCATATTGGCACATCATTGATGATATTGTTGCAATCAAGTCTGTCACCTTCCATTTTTTTTATGCCAAAATAAGTTCTTTTGTTATTAGGTGAAACAGAATAGGCATTATAATCATCAGCATTGCAAATCAGTTCTGTCTTATCAGATATGAATCTTGTAAGCACATTTCTGACAAATTCAGGATGTCCCGTTCTCATTATCGAATCTCTGGATAAATTACAAACCACAAGCTTGTCGATATCCATCTGCGTTCCAATGAATCTCATCGATCGCTCATCCATCTCAAATACACCTAGGCTATACTTGCATTTTCCAAATATACCGCTAGCCTTAATTAAAGCGGTTGCAATCCCTGTATGCGTGTTGGAACCATCTCTATTGGTAATGACCTCTGTGCCAAGATTAGATAACATATCGGAAACTAGATTTGTTGCCGTAGTTTTACCGTTGGTACCTGTAACACCTATTATCACCTTAGGTTTTTTCACATATCTTAAAAAACCCGGACAAATTTTAAATGCAACTATGCCGGGAAAGTCAGTTCCCTTATACCCAAATACCTTTAGGGCAATTACTGCTAGCTTAGCTACACAAATTGCTACAAAATACCTGATTTTATTCATAAAATCTCACATAATCCAAGCTTATTATACACTTGGATTCGTTCCTTTCTCCCAGCAAATACTAGGCATATGATTTGAATTCTGATACTTTTCGATGAATTGATATGCTTAGAAAAGCATGCTTCCCCTTACCTCACTTGCGACATCATCACCCTTGATGGTTTTGATTAACTGCGTTGCAAAGTCACTAGCATAGACCGGACCACGCCCTGTGATTATGTTTCCGGATACTACTACATTCTTCTTCACGTAATCTGCATCTATTAGCTCGCTTTCCATGCCATCGTAGATTGTAGCTTCGTGCCCTCCCAAAATTGATGCCTTTGCAAGAGCCATAGGACCTGCACAAATCGCAGCAACATACCTTCCGCTCTCAGCAAATTTTCTCAGCACCGCTCTACACTCAAAGTGGTTGCAGATATTCTCTACACCCTCATATCCTCCCGGAACTATAAGCATCTGGCAGTTATCGAAGTTACACTCCTCAAATATTATATCGGCTTCAACTCCAATTCCATGTGAGCCGTAAACCATCTTTTCACTTATTAACGATACCATCTTTATTTGTATTCCGGCGCGCCTTAGCATATCGACAGTTGTAAGTGCCTCAATTTCTTCAAACCCATTCGCCAAAAAAATATATGTCATCATGCCTCCTTAATAAAAAATTCGATCATCCTTAATCAGTTTCTTATTTATATAAACAAATACGCCTATCAAAATAGCCATGATTATCGTTGCAAAGACGCATACAACCACCTCAAACGGCGATCCTACAAGCTCGGCTAAAAGTGATTCCTTTCCGGGGTTTACTCCTATAAATAGATTGTATACGGCTTTTTTTATCGCATCTACATTAAGGATTATCGCCATTACAATCTGCATTGCTACTGCTAGAAAAATTGCAAAGTTGCTTGCTCGTTTAAGCTTACTTTTACTACCGTTCTTTAGCAAATACACATATCCTGTGATTGATATTATAAAAAATAACATACCTATGATTGCACTTATCGTCAGTATTTTTTTTGCCTTTCTCATTATCTCCACTTCTTTTTTCACAAAGAGCGGATCATTAAACTTGCCATTTTTTTCATATACTTGAAATTCGGGTTTTTGCGGTGAGTTTAAATATGAGCAAATCTCACGAGAAAACTCCGTACCCGTTGTCTTAGTATTGAGATTGTATGTCACCTGAGAATCGTTAAAATGATAAATATATGTTTCAGGTACTCTAAGAATAGCATTATAGCTAAAGATAACAATAAAAAATGAAATACTAACGGCAAGAATAACATATAAGATATAGTTCAAGCGTTTCATTATTCTCTCCATTCATAAACTAAAAAACAGAGGGCAGGAACTACCCTGGCCTCCATTCCCTATCCTTCTAAGTAACTAATATATGGAAGATTTCTATACTTTTGGTCATAGTCAAGGCCATAACCAACTACAAACAAATCCTCAACCTCAAAACCGATATAATCGGCCACAACCTCAGCTTTTCTTCTTGCCGGCTTATCCAGCAATGTGCAAATCTTAATTGTCTTTGGATTTCTTGCGGATATGTATTCTTTTAGATACTTAAGTGTTATTCCGGTATCTACAATATCCTCAATTATGATTATGTTCTTGTCAAAGAGATTCATCCCGATATCTTTAGTAATCTTAACGACACCGCTGCTTGTAGTAGCTGAACCGTAGCTGCTTGCTGCAACAAAGTCAACCTTAGTGTCGAGCTTTATTTCCTTCATGATATCTGCCATCCACACTATAGCACCCTTAAGAGTACCGATTAGGACAACCTCTTCGCCCTTATAATCCTTGTTTATCTGTTCGCCGATCTCCTTGGCTCTCTTAGTTATCTCTTTCTGTGTAAAGAGAACTGTTCCAATTATATCCTGTTTTGCTTTCATAGCTTCCTCATTATATATTCTAATAACATCTACGCCTACATATAATTTTATACTAAATGACTCGATATGTCACTAACTATTCTATGCCAAACTCCTCAGCAATATAGTTAAGCAGCTCATCGTGTCCAGTCTTTTTAAGCGCAGAAACCGCAACTATCTTATCATCTTTACCCAGGTTTAGGCTCTTCTTTATTATAGACAAATTCTTCTGCTTTTGATTTCCGGATATCTTGTCTGCCTTTGTCGCACAAACAAGCCCATCAAGTCCATAGCTTCTCAGATACTCGTACATTTGAACATCTAGCTTTGATGGTTCGTGTCTGATATCTACAAGCTGAACTACCCTTCTCAGGTTCTTTCTCTGCTTGAAGAAATCATCCATCATTCTATCCCAGTCCGCTGTTATACTCTTTGACACTTTTGCATAGCCGTAGCCGGGGAGGTCAACAAAACGAAATGCATCGTTTATCAAATAAAAATTGATAGTCCTTGTCTTTCCCGGGTTTCCACTGACTCTAGCCAGGCTTTTCCTGTTTGTTAACAGGTTTAGTAGCGAGGACTTCCCTACATTTGAGCGTCCTACAAAGGCTATTTCACCAAGGTTTGCGTCCGGATACTGATTTGGTCTTACTGCGACCGCTTCCAATTCTGACCTGATAATTCTCATTACTTTTCTAATGCCTCCGACAAAGCTTCCTTAGCATATTCCAGTCCGAAAACCTTGAGATTTTTTCTGACTGAATTAGGTATTTCCTCAAGATCCTTTACATTGTCCTTAGGTAGCAAAATAGTTCGTATTCCTGCTCTATATGCAGCTAAAACCTTTTCTTTAATTCCACCAACCGGTAGAACCTTTCCTGTCAAGGTAATTTCCCCTGTCATCGCAACATCCTTGCGTACCGGAACCTTTGTCAAAGCAGAGACAACTGATGTAAACATAGTCACGCCTGCTGACGGTCCATCCTTTGGCACAGCCCCCTCAGGAACATGGATATGCACATCCTTGTCCTTATAGAACTCATCATCTATATCGAATTCCTTTGCGATGGATCTGATGTAGCTCAGACCGGTCTTTGCAGATTCCTGCATCACATCTCCTAGTTTGCCGGTCAAAGAAATCTTGCCCGTTCCGTCAAGAATCAAAGTTTCTATTGAAAGAGTTTCACCTCCGACAGCTGTCCATGCCATGCCGTTAACAACTCCAACTTCTCCGGCACCATCGATTATGTCATACCTGAACTTTCTCTGTCCAAGGTATTTATCGAGATTTCTAGGTGTTACCGAGTAGGTCTTCTTTCCACGAGTTACAGTCTGCATAGCTGCCTTACGACAAACATCTGCAATTCTTCTCTCAAGATTTCTTACCCCGGACTCTCTAGTGTAGTAATTTATTATGTCTCTAATAGCCCTTTCCGAGATGTTAAGACTGTTTCTTCTAAGTCCATGTTCCTTCTCTTGCTTAGGAATCAGGTATTTCTGAGCAATTCTAAGCTTCTCTTCCTCAGTATATCCGCTTACCTGAATAACTTCCATACGGTCTAATAAAGGTCTTGGGATTGTATCAAGCGAGTTAGCCGTGGTCACAAATAAAACCCTTGACAAATCAAAAGGTATATCAAGGAAGTGGTCTGTGAAAGTCTTGTTCTGCTCCGGATCAAGCACTTCCAAAAGAGCTGATGAAGGATCTCCCTTATAGTCTGCACCGAGCTTATCTATCTCATCGAATAGGAATAGAGGGTTATTCACTCCACTATCCTTGATACTTGTGATAATTCTTCCCGGAATAGCTCCAATATATGTACGTCTGTGCCCGCGAATCTCAGCTTCATCTCTAACTCCGCCAAGCGACATGCGAATAAACTCTCTTCCCGTTGCCTTTGCAATCGATCTTGCAATCGATGTTTTTCCTGTTCCCGGAGGACCTACAAGGCAAAGTATCGGACCTTTGATTCCCTTTGATAGATGAATTACCGCAAGATACTCGAGAACTCTCTCCTTAACCGACTTAAGTCCGTAGTGGTCATGTTCAAGCACCCTGTCAGCCTTAGCGATGTTAATATTAACCTTTGATGCCTTATTCCATGGAAGTTCAATAATTGTCTCAACGTAATTTCTGATAACTGCACTCTCGGCTGATGACGGTGCCATCTTTGTAAAACGCTTAATCTCCTTACGCACCTTAGTATCAATTTTTTCGTCAAGCTTCAGTTCGTCAAGTTTCTTTAGCCATTCATCGGCCTCTTCCATAGCATTCTCTTCTTCACCCAATTCCTCCTGAATCACCTTCATTCTTTCCTTGAGGAAGTAATCTTTCTGATTTTTGTCAACGTTTTCCTTAACCTTGCGAGCAAGTTCTTTCTCTACAGTTGCAATCTCATTTTCTTCACTTACAACGGAAAGTAAAACTTCAAGGCGATGCACAAAAGGTGTAGCTTCAAGTATACGCTGTTTCTTCGCAATAGGGAGAACCAGTTCATTAGCTATATTATCAACCAGAGCCGAAGGCTTAGTTTCTGAAAGCACCTTGTCAATTGATTCCTCGTTAAGTCGCTCTGAAAGCGCTGCATACTCTATAAACTTCTCAGTTAAAATCCTAAGATGTGCCTTCTCCTCAACATTGAGTACCTCAGGATCAATCTCTTCAGGAAGCTCAAATACAGTGCAGGACATGAGAACATCCTCACTAACTACTCTATTTACTTTTGCTCTGCAAACTCCGCTTACGAGCACTCTGACAGCATCTCCGTTAATCTTAAGCATCTGCTTAACTTTAACAATGCAACCCATATCGTAAATATCTGAAAAAGTAGGAATCAAAACCTTATCGTCCATCTGTGACGACACGAACATCATTCTGTCTCCTGACATAGCCTTTTCTAATGCTCTTATCGATTTTTCTCTACCTATATCAAAGTGAATAACCGTGTTTGGAAATATTGAAACACCTCTGAGAGGAATGCAAGGATACACCTTCTCTACTTCGTCTTCTTCCAAATCCATTATCACATCATTGTCGTTTTCATATGTATCTATATTTTCAGCAAAGGTCTCTGCTGCAGTATTTCTCTTGTCCTCCATAAAATTCTCCTTTCTAATAAATCAGGCGACAAAAAAGTCGCCTGGAATTTTACGATATTCTAGTCAATCATTTCTATCAGCTTAGGCTCATTACCATTATTGACAGTTTCCTCTGTAACTATGCATTTTGATATATTTTCACGCGAAGGAATTTCGTACATGACCTCATTCATTATCTTCTCAAAGATACTTCTGAGACCACGTGCGCCCGTTTTCCTCTCTATAGCCTTGTGTGCAATAGCATCTATTGCATCATCCGTCATCTCTAATTCAACATCGTCGAGCTCAAATAGTTTCTCATACTGCTTAACCAAAGCATTCTTAGGCTCTGTCATTATCTTCTTGAGAGCTTCTACATCAAGCTCATCAAGCGTAACGATAACCGGAAGTCTTCCAATGAATTCAGGAATTAATCCAAACTTCAGCAGGTCCTCCGGCTCAAGATGTACAAGCGCCTTTTCGTTTTCCACTTCAAGGCCCCTTTCTCCGGAGTTAAAGCCAATAACCTTCTCACCGAGCCTTCTCTGAATCATTTCATTAAGTCCGTCAAAGGCTCCTCCACATATAAACAGTATATTTGTTGTATCTAGCTGTATAAACTCTTGGTGAGGATGCTTGCGTCCTCCCTGTGGAGGAATGTTTGCAACTGTTCCCTCTAAAATTTTCAGAAGTGCTTGCTGTACCCCTTCTCCGCTTACATCCCTTGTAATAGATGGATTGTCCGATTTCCTGGCGATTTTATCAATCTCATCTATATATATTATGCCTCTTTCGGCTTTCTTTATATCGTAATCAGCTGCCTGCAAAAGCCTCAGTAGAATGTTCTCTACATCCTCACCTACATAGCCTGCCTCAGTCAATGCTGTAGCATCTGCGATTGCAAAGGGAACATCCAATACCTTTGCAAGAGACTGAGCAATCAAAGTCTTGCCTGAGCCTGTAGGTCCAATCATAACGATGTTACTCTTTTGCAGCTCAACTTCCGAATCATCCACCTTTCCAAGTGCATTAATTCTCTTATAGTGATTATAAACTGCAACAGAAAGTGTCTTCTTTGCTCTATCCTGACCAACAACGTAATCAGATAGATACTCGAAAATTTCCTTTGGCTTTGGAAGCTCGTCAAAAGATATATTCGGATTTCCTCCGAAGACATCTTCCATTGGCATTTCATCTATCAACTCCGAACACATTTGTATACACTCATCACAGATATATACACCCGGTCCTGCTACTAAACGTCTTACTTCACTTTGCGGTTTACCACAAAATGAGCAATGCAATTCGCCGTTCTGCTCATTTTTCTCTGTCATATTTGTTCCTTACTATCTCCTTATAACCTCATCGACAAGACCATATTCCTTAGCCTCATCAGCAGTCATAAAATTATCCCTATCTGTATCTTCTTCTACTTTCTCGAAGTCCTGACTCGTGTTTTCGCTGAGAATATTATTCAGCTTAGTCTTTGTCTTATTTATCCAATCCGCATGGATTCTGATATCGCTTGCCTGACCCTTGGCTCCTCCAAGAGGCTGGTGTATCATAATCTCCGCATTAGGCAGAGCAAAGCGCTTTCCCTTTGCTCCCGAAGAAAGAAGTACAGCTCCCATACTTGCGGCTAGTCCAACACAAATAGTCGAAACATCTGCCTTAATATAGTTCATTGTATCAAGTATAGCAAGTCCTGCCGTGACTGAACCACCCGGCGAGTTAATATAAAGGTTGATATCCTTTTCGCTATCTTCAGCATCGAGAAATAGTAGCTGCGCTACCACAAGATTAGCAACATGGTCATCTATCTCGTCTCCTAGAAAGATGATTCTGTCCTTGAGCATTCTTGAGTATATATCGTAGCTTCTCTCACCTCTACTTGTCTGTTCAATAACATAAGGTATCATTGCCATTATTATTTATCCTTTCCTTCTTCAGACTTCTCCTCAGGCTTATCCTCGGCCTTCTTTGCCTCAATGTCTGCTGCCTTTACCATAGTTATCTTAGCTTCGTTATAAAGCATGTCCATAACCTTTGTCAAAGCTATATCCTTGCGGAAGAATGCAAGGTTCTCTTCTCCAAGCATCTTTTTGATGTTCTCAGAATCAGTGTTGTATGCCTCAGACATTCTCTGTAGCTCTTTGTCCATATCCTCGTCAGTAACTTCTACCTTCTCAACGTCTCCGATAGATCTTAGTACTATTCTTGTAGCAACGCGTTTTTCAGCCTCCGGCTTAATTTCCTTACGGAAATCATCTAGAGTTGAACCTGTAAACTGTAGGTACTGTTGAATGTTCAGCCCCTGGTATCTCATCTGCTGCTCAAGCTCCTGAATCATTCTATCCATCTCATCAGCTACCATTGTTGCAGGCGCCTCAACTTTATTGTTCTCATAAACCTGTGCGATTACCTTGTCCTTGGCTTCGTTCTCGCACTGTAGCTTAGCTGACTCCAAGATTCTTGCTCTTGCATCATCTCTAAGCTCATCAAGTGTATCAAACTCGCTTACGTCCTTAGCAAATTCATCGTCAAGTTCCGGAAGTTCCTCAAACTTAACTTCGTGAACTGTGCACTTGAATGTTGCTTCCTTACCGGCAAGCTCCTTAGTCTGGTAGTCCTCCGGGAATGTAACAACTACATCCTTAGATTCTCCGGCCTTAACACCAATCAGTTGTTCTTCAAATCCGGGAATAAACATTCCTGAGCCAATCTTTAGCTCCTGGTTCTCAGCTGTTCCACCCTTGAACTGCTCGTCACCAACGAATCCGGCGTAATCAAGAATTACTGTATCTCCGTTCTCAACAGGTCTATCTGCTACAACCATACGTGAGTTTCTCTTACGCATAGCGTCGATATCTCTGTCAACGTCTTCATCTGTAACCTCAGGATCAACTTGCTCAACTTCGATACCCTTGTAGTCCTTAACCTCAACTACCGGATAGACATCAACATCGATTGTAATTGTTAGAGGCTTACCCTTGCCAATCTCGCTGAAATCAGCCTGTGGTGAATCGATTACCTCCAGCTCCAGCTCGTTAAGCGCCTCCGGGTAAGCTGTCTGAAATAAATTGTTGATTGCATCCTCAAAGAATACTCCCTCTCCAAAATGCTTTTCGATGATGCTACGTGGAGCCTTACCCTTTCTAAATCCATCGATATTAAACTTATCTTTGCTATCCTTATATGCTTTTACAACAGCTGCCTCAAATTCCTCTGCTGTAAAGTCCATAGTAAATTTTACTCTGTTGTTTTCCTTTGAAATAAATGTAGCTTTCATTTAAGTGCGTCCTCCAATATTACCATCATTATTATCTTATAATATTTAACTAATTTAGCATTTTATTCTATCATTTATACGCTATAAAGTAAAGGTTTATAAGCTATTTCAAACAATTATACCCTATTTTTGTCGACTAAATCCAATCCTTGCCTGAATTTACTATGATTTTCCGGTGAAATTCTGAATTTATTCGAAATATATTCCCCTAACTCCTTAAGTTCTTCGTTTGAACCCGAGAAAAGTTCTATTTCTAATTCATTAATCTGCTTAGTCTTACCCTCACAGCTTATATTGCCTATGTCTACGGACAGCTCAAATATTCCAACTCCGTTATCCAATCTAACAGCCCTTCTCACGAAATTCATCTCCATCATCAAAACAAGTTCTTTGCCGTCCACTATAGATTCAAGTTCTTCGAATATATTACTCTCAGAAAACACCTTTATATCAGGTTTTTGTAAATAAACTCTATCATTAAGGGGTACGTTTATTTCTTCACGCACATGAAGTCCATCTATGCTAACTCCATCCCATTTGAGCGTAGCCATCAGCTTTTCACCCTCTTCTCTGACTCTGAAAACCATCCCTTTTGAACTCAGATTGCCATCCTTAGTATCAAAGTAAACAGCGTGCATTTTTATATGCTTCTCGGAACCGGCATCTGCCATATCTAGAATTCTTACATCATCAAAGATTGCATCAGCATCAGATGCTTCATTAAGTTTATATTTCAATTCTATTTCCATGGTCGTCACCTCTAATCTATATTCAGTGAAAAAACCTTCACCAAATTACTTATATCAGTGGATACCCTAAACATGTTATAATAAATCAAAACGAATGCATGTTTAGGAGTTACATATGAATTTAAGCCAATATATTGATCACACCATACTTTCTGCAGACGCAACAAGCTCACAGGTTGAGGAAATATGCAAACAGGCAAAGAAATATAATTTCTATTGCGTATGTATAAATCCTTGTTATGTAAGTCTTGCAAAGCAGTTTCTTGAAGGTAGCGATGTCAAGGTAGCTACGGTCGTAGGATTTCCTCTAGGCGCCAATACAAGCAGCAACAAGCTTGAAGAATGTATAGAGTCCATAGAAAACGGTGCCTCGGAAATTGACTTTGTCATAAACATAGGCCAGTTAAAATCTGCCAATTTCACCTATGTCGAAGATGAAATCAATAGCCTGGCAAAAGCCTGTCATGATAGAGCTGCAATCCTAAAGGTCATAATCGAAACAGCCCTTCTAACAGAAGAAGAAATTGTCAAAGTCAGCAAAATCTGCTGTGAGCAAAATGCAGATTTTATAAAGACATCCACAGGTTTCTCAACAAGAGGCGCAAGCATTAGCGATATAAAACTTATCAAGAAAACTATAGTTAGTTCCGGAAAGAGTCTAAAAATTAAGGCCTCCGGCGGAATCAGAGATGTGGACTTCGCCCTCGCCCTAATAGATGCCGGTGCAGATAGACTTGGCGTCAGTAGCGGCGTAAAGATTATAGAAGAATTTAAATCAATGTAGTAAATTCAATACCGGTTTATAAAAAAAGAGATTAGGAAATCCCAATCTCTTTTTGTATGCTTTTACGGATTAGTTGGCTGTGTCGGTTGTGTAGGCTGTGTAGGCTGTGTCGGTTGCGTAGGCTGTGTCGGTTCAGTCGGCTGCGTCGGTTCAGACGGCTTTGGCTGTGTATTTTGCTCATTACCGCTCTGATTTTGATTTCCGTTCTGATTATTCCCATTGTTTTGGGAAGAATTATTCTGCCATTGCTGTTGATTCTTATTCGTTGCATCAGGTTCTAGGATATCCGGATTTGTTGTTGGGTTCTCTATAACCGCATCCGGATCGACAACCGATTGTCCTGATGATAAGCCCGCATCATGTGCGATCTGTGCACTTATCTCAAGCACAGTCTTGCTCGGCTTATATTTCTTGTTCTTAAACACTTTCTTATGCAGCTCTATTACATCTTTCTCAAGATCCGCCGGGAAAACATAGGAAACTCCATTTAAATAACCCGTGGTTACCGTGTACGGAAAGCCCTTGCTACCTTTAATATTGAAATCCTTAAGCTTATATCCAAATGTCAGAATATCTGAATTACTCAAGTTCGTTCGAATCTGTGGCATAGTCGCATCTATAAGATGGTCTATCTTTAGGAAACTCTGCTTCTTTACCTTGGTCAAAAGTTTCTTGATAACAGTCCTCATTCTCTCGGTTCTTTTGAAGTCATCACCTACACCCTTACGAATCCTTCCGTAAGCGACAGCCTGAGGACCTGTCAGTTTCTGAGGTCCGGCCTCCTGAACCATATTGTATTTCTTGGTTCCGATAATCAAAGCTGTCTCATAGGTATACTTGTTCAGCTCATATATCTCGTAATCCTTTACATCAACCGTTATCCCATCTATTTCTTCAACTACATCTGATACTGCCTTAAAGTTGAACAGCACGTATTTCTTGATGTTCAAATCCATTGCCTGATTGATTGTTTTCATCATCTCCTTGGGACCACCGTTTGCGAAGGCGTGATTTATCTTATCATAATAATTCTCCTTGCCTAACTTAAGGTAAGTGTCTCTATAGATAGATGTCAAATAAACCTTACCTGTCTTCTCCTCTATACTTGCTATGATTATCGCATCAGCTCTCGCATCCTTATAGTCTGATATATCTCTTGAGTCTATACCGATAAGAAGGATGTTAACATAGCCGTCAACATCGACACACGAGAGTTCCTTATCGCTATAATTTTCGATTTTATCTCTCTTAATCTTGTTAAGCTTGCTATATATATATCCGTAACCTATACCGACCACAATCATAGCTATTATCAAAATTGCTATGATAATTTTATGGTAAAGCTTGAGACGACCTTTCTTCTTAACCTTATCTGCAATCTCAGTAACTGCAGCGGTTTCTTTTTGTCGCCTTTTCTTGTCCATTCTGCTCATATTTAATTCCTCCAAAGCGATAAGTCATTATATCACAAATGTAAAATGATGTAAATCATTCCCCAAACGCATAGCTTTAATATATAATAAAATAGTAAATATTGCTTATTGGTAATGGAGAAAATGAATAAACAAAACCATATCGACAAAAAAATCATATTAGCCTCTGCCTCACCTCGAAGAGTAGAGCTTCTATCAAAGCTAGTCCCAAGCTTTGATATACTGCCTACGAACGCGGACGAAAATCAAAACGGCATTTCCTCAGCAAAGGATCTCGTCATGTTTCTTGCTCTAAAGAAATGCCAATATTGTATTACACATAATGCTATAGATTATAACAGCCTTATCATAAGTGCGGATACCGTAGTCTACTGCAACGGAATCCTCGGTAAGCCCAAAAGCAAGGCTGATGCCCGTAACATGATAGAGTCCATCTCCGGAAGAACTCACAGCGTCTACACGGGCCTTGCTATCTACGATGCAAGTAGCAAGCGCTTTGATGTATTCTACGACAGGTCGGATGTGACCGTAAAACGCCTTTCTAAGGAAGAAATTGAAGAATATATACAGAGTGACGAGCCCTACGACAAAGCAGGTTCATATGCTATTCAGGGTACTTTTGGACAGTATGTAGAATCTATAAGCGGAAGCTATGAGAACATAGTCGGTCTTCCGATTCAAAAGCTCGCTAAGCATCTCAGCGATTATTGAGGTATCTCATACGAAATCGCATCTGAAACTGTATTTCAATCTCATCTTGCAAAACCTGTTTCAAATGCAATGGATGCTGTATTACTAAATCATTAAAGCATATTTTGAACTTGAAAATAGTATAAAAGATAATTATAAATTGAACGATCCCTTCATTTTATTTTAATAAAGAAAAGACAGAAAGTCTTTCAGAACTACTGTCTTCTAAATGCAATATGATCAATTAACCGTAAATTAGCTTTCATGAGCTATATAGTATGGCTGTTTTTCCAAATCAAAATGTACAACCATAAGTTCATCCGTTAATTCAGGATCAAAACTCAAATCCATAATAAAAGCCTGCTCTTCTGTTTTATTATCGATAATACTTCCAAAACGAACAGCTTCTAAAAAATCTACCATCTCCATAAATGTCATTGTGTCTATATCACTTGACGGAAACATCTCTGATAAAGTATCTTCATCCATTTCATCTCTGTGATATTCCATGAAATATGATACCGTGCCGTAATCGTCGTTTTCCTCGCCCGCGAGAATCTTTTTTAAAAAGTCTTTTGCTGATATTACAAATGTATCAACTTCATCTAAGGCCTCGGCTACCTTATTCATAGCCTCGTCATCTAAAGTCAACTCTTCCTCTACGTCAAAGTAAAATGAACCGTCAAATTCCTCCGGTGCTAAAAAAATTTCTTCACCTTTTTCATATTCAATATCAGGATAATTATTAGTCTTTATATGCATCTAAACCTCCTTGTTTTATTATCATCTTAAAGATTTATATATTATTTCCTAAGTTAGAATATTTATCCACTTGCGACTTCTGTATCTCGGATAGCAGACAAGAATCCTGATTATATCACCTATATCCACTATTATCAACGCAAGCGGCAGACTTACATGAAATGCCAAAACGCTTATATATGCAAGCGGCAGACTTATGCATAGATTGCAGAAAATTTCTATCTTCATACAAAAAACCGTGTCTCCGCCGGCCCTCAAAATTCCCACAATAAACATATAGGCTGTCATCTTTGGCGTAATCAAAATCGCCTCAACTATAATTGTCTTGATCAATAAATCCATGGTTTCAGCATTAAATGCATAAATGCTCGCTATACTACTGCTTATCAAAACTAAAACACCTGTAATCACAATGTTAAACACTATAGTCGTGATAAGTGAAAGTCTTCCAAAATACTGAGCTTTCTCCTTGTCCCTTTGACCGAGTACCTCACCTATTATCATAGCTGTCGAGTTTCCAAGTCCAAAGTAAAGCGATTGTAGGACGCTCGCAATTACATTTGCCACCTGTGCCACAGCAAGTGCTGATGTTCCCAGCTTGCCGTATGCCGCCAAAATTAATGCAAATGACATTGCCCAGCTCCCCTCAGTTGCAACAACCGGAAGCGCAGTTCTCATAACTCTAAAGAAAAGCTTTCTGTTAAAAGAAAGTAAATTCTTTAGATTCGCATGCAGTGGATGTGTCTTATCAAAAGATAAATATACCAAAAGTACAGTGCACTCGAAGACCCTCGCTATAAGCGTTGCAATAGCTGCGCCTTCAACCCCCAGAGTTGGCATGCCAAGCTTTCCAAATATCAAAATATAGTTAAGACTTGCGTTCATAAAGAAAGCAATAAAACTAATAAAGGTTGGAAACTTAAGGTTTTGTACTGCCCTACAGTTATATGAAATTGCCATTGATATGGTTCCGAACAGATATGAAATGCATACTATTCTCAGATACCTTGATCCTATCTCTATTACCTCGGGGCCGGATGAAAATACACCTATTATAAAAGGTGCAAAAACATAACTTGCAAGGCTTACAATCACAGCAAATAAAGCTCCGACAAAGTAGTCTATTCCTACCATCTTGTGCACACCATCAAGGTTATTCGCCCCCCAGTACTGTGCTGTAAATACGGCAGCCCCGCTAAATAGCCCAAACATAGTTACCGTAAAAACGAAATATACTTGATTGGCAGCACCGACTGCAGCCACTTCGTTCTCACCGAGCCTACCTATCATTATCGTATCAAGCAAATTAAGACTTATGCCTATCAGATTCTGGAGTACTATCGGAATTCCAATCTTTAACACCTTATGAAAATATATCCTTCTTGTCTCAATAATATCCATTCATTCCTCCGTTACAATTGATATAGTATCACAAGCCCTAATAAAAAAACAACAGAAGTCGCTACGATTGTAGCGACTTCTGAATAAAACCTATTTATAATCCGTAGATTATTCAGCTACTGCATCTGCGAGAGCTTCAGCGTTGTCCCACTGTTCGATAATCTGTGGAATTATCTGATATAGGTCTCCAACGATTCCGTAGTCTGCAACTTCGAATATAGGAGCATCAGCATCCTTGTTGATAGCGATGATGATGTCTGAATCCTGCATACCTGCTAGATGCTGGATAGCACCTGAGATACCGCAAGCGAAGTATATCTGTGGCTTAACAGTTGTACCTGTCTGTCCAACCTGGTGGCTGTGATCAATCCAACCGGAATCAACAGCTGCACGTGATGAACCTACAACACCGCCAACCTTATCAGCAAGCTTCTGAATAAGTTCAAATCCGCTTGCATCGCCAAGTCCTCTTCCACCTGAGCAGATGATATCTGCATCTGTTAGAGATACCATTTCCTTAGCTGACTTAACGATATCGATAATCTTTGTTCTGATATCTGATTCTGCAATTTCAACATTGCATCTGATGATTTCGCCCTTTGCGCCAGGCTTTCTTTCTAATTTCTGCATAACGCCAGGTCTTACAGTTGACATCTGAGGTCTTGATGTAGGGCTGACGATAGTAGCCATTAGGTTACCACCAAAAGCAGGACGAGTCATCTTTAGCTTTGTATCAGGATCGTTAGGATCCAGTGATGATGTGTTAAGTGTTGTGTTCTTTGATGTAAAGTCGATGTACTTATCAACTCTGATATCAAGGTGAGTACAGTCAGCTGTTAGACCAACGTTTGCACGACCTGCTACACGAGGAGCTAGGTCACGTCCGATGTGTGTAGCACCGTACATGATGATCTCCGGCTTGTATTCACGAAGAGCCGCAGTGATTACCTTTGTGTAAGCATCTGTCGTGTAGTTCTTTAGTAGTGGATCTTCTACGATATATACAAGGTCTGCACCGTATTCGAAGCATTCCTGAGCAAGATGCTCAACCTTGTCACCTACCAATAGAGCAGCTACCTTTGAATCAGCACTGATGTCTCTTGATAGTCTGTGTCCTTCACCAATCAACTCGAGGGCAACGTTCATGAGCTTGCCGTCACGCTGTTCAGCGAATACCCATACATTTTTGTATTCAGCAAAATTTACTTCTGACATGTTCATATCCTCCTTAAATGATGTGCTTCTTCTTCAAAGCAACGATTAGCTTCTGAGCAACTTCCTTCTCGGAATCTCCCTCAAGCATTGTTCCCTTTCCCTTTGGCTTAGGTGTGAATGAACGGAAAACGTTTGTTGGGGAAGCCTTTAGACCTACTGTTGAAAGATCAACTTCTACGTCAGCTGCACTCCAAACCTTGATGTCCTTCTCAGGCTTAAAAATTCCTGCCATATTCATGTATCTAGGAGTATTTAGCTCCTTTGTGCATGTTAGCATACATGGGATTGGAACTTCGATTACTTCGTAACCGTCTTCTAGCTGTCTCTGTACTGTAACCTTTGTTCTGTCAGCACTCATTTCGCATTTCTGAACATATGTTACCTGTGGAAGGTTTAGCTTCTCAGCAATCTGAGGTCCAACCTGAGCTGTATCTCCGTCGATAGCCTGTCTTCCACCTATAATCATGTCGAATTCACCAATCTTCTCGATTGCAGCTGTGATAGCGTTTGATGTAGCCCATGTATCTGAACCGCCAACTGCTCTATCTGATAGTAGAACTGCATCGTCAGCACCCATCGCAATACACTCGAAAAGCATTTCCTGAGCCTGTGGAGGTCCCATGCTTACAACTGTAACCTTGACGTTTTCCGGATCTGTATCCTTAATTCTTAGCGCTTCTTCCAGTGCGTTAGCATCGTCCGGATTTAGGATGCTTGGTACACCGTCTCTGATCAATGATCCTGTTTCAGGATTGATCTTGATTTCATTTGTATCTGGAACTTGTTTTGCGCAAACAACAATTTTAAATGCCATTACTTCATATCCTCCTTATCCTATTAGCGTAGAAGCGATGCTGCAACAACCATTCTCTGAACTTCTGAAGTTCCTTCGTAGATCTCAGTGATCTTAGCGTCACGCATCATTCTCTCTACTGGGTAATCCTTGGTGTATCCGTAACCGCCGTGTAGCTGTACGCACTTTGTAGTTACTTCCATAGCTGTTTCTGCAGCAAATAGCTTAGCCATTGCAGCCGGAACACCGTAAGGTAGGCCTGCATCCTCACAGAATGCTGATTTCAAAACTAATAGCTTTGCAGCTTCTACCTTTGTAGCAAGATCAGCTACTACGAACTGAAGAGCCTGCATCTGAGCAAGCTTCTTGCCGAACTGCTTTCTCTGCTTCATGTATTCAATCGTTACTTCCAGAGCACCCTCTGCAATTCCGAGAGCCTGTGAAGCAATACCGATACGACCACCGTCAAGAGTCTGCATAGCAACCTTGAATCCCTTACCAAGTCCACCAAGGAGTCTATCCTTAGGAATGCGGCAATTCTGGAAAATAAGCTCTGTTGTTGAAGAAGCACAGATACCCATCTTATCCTCTGTCTTACCGATTGAGAATCCCGGATCGCTCTTCTCTACGATGAATGCACTGATTCCGTGATTACCCTTTGACTTATCTGTCATAGCCATAACTACGAATACCTCTGCATATCCACCATTTGTGATGAAGCACTTAGCTCCGTTTAGTACCCACTCGTCACCGTCAAGCTCAGCTCTTGTCTGCTGTCCTGATGCATCTGTACCAGCGTTTGGCTCTGTAAGACCGAAAGCACCTAGCTTCTTACCTGCTAGTAGATCTGGAAGATACTTCATCTTCTGGTCCTCTGTGCCATACTTGTAGATTGGCCAGCAGCATAGTGATGTGTGTGCGGATACGATAACTGAGGTTGATGCGCAAACCTTTGCTAGCTCAGATACTGTAATTGAGTAGGACACCTCGTCTCCACCCATTCCGCCGTACTTTGTTGGGAAAGGAATGCCAAGCAAACCATACTTAGCCATCTTCTCTACAGTTTCTACCGGAAAACGGTGCTCCTGGTCGATTTCAGCAGCTAAAGGTTCAACTTCTGTTTTAGCGAATTCCCTCACCATTTTCTGTACGAATTCCTGTTCCTTCGTCAGTTGAAAGTTCATGTAATTGCCTCCTTAAAAAATTATAACGATTCTTCTTGACATTGTTTAGAAGAAAAGCCAATACTTATTAAAGCTGTACGCTTTGTTATAAAAATAACAGCATACAAATATAGTAAAGCACCTTTTCACTTTTTTTGCAAGCCCTTTTGCCCATTATGTGATAAGAATTTATCAATATCTGAGTACTTTAGATGAGTGAACAGTTTAGGGTTCACTTTTTTACTATGCCCTTATATTTATTATTTCCTCTTCAGCTATTGCATTTTCAACAAGTGTGTCGATATCTAGCTTTGAATCCGATATTTCTATCTTGTCCAGTTGTGGCTTTGTTGCAGGATGTTTTGGTAAAAATACCGTGCAGCAATCCTCATACGGTTCAATGGAAGTCTCGAATGTTCCGATTTCCTGGGCCTTTGCAATTATGTCTATTTTATCCATGGCAATCAAAGGTCTCATGACAGGCATTTTGACGCAGTTATCCGTAACCACTAATGCCTCTGCAGTTTGACTTGCAACCTGACCTAAGTTTTCACCCGTAATAAGCATCATTGCAGAATTTCTCTCAGCGATTTTCTCTGCAATTCTCATCATGAATCTCCTTACATGAATTGTTGTCTCTGCTTCCGGACAGTTCTTTACTATCTGTTCCTGTATAGGCAGTATGTTTATCACGTGCATCTTAAAACTTCCGCAATATGAAGCTACTATCTTTGCTAAGTCCTCGACCTTTTCCTGTGCTCTAGGTGATGTATAAGGATATGAATGGAAATGAATGGCTTCTATCATCATTCCACGCTTCGCCATCATCCAAGCTGCAACAGGTGAATCGATTCCGCCTGAGAGCAGAACAAGACCCTTTCCGTTAGTTCCCAGAGGAAGTCCTCCAAAGCCTGATATCTTGTCTGAATATATATATGACTTGTCATGTCTTACATCAACAAAAAGCCTGACATCCGGATTGTGCACATCTACCTTTAGTACCTTGAGTCCCTTTAGCACATATCCGCCTATCTGCCTTGCAATGTCCGGAGATTTTATAGGGAATTGCTTGTCAGCTCTCTTTGCCTCGACCTTGAATGTCCTTACGCATCTCTCTTCGCAAAGTCTTTCCATAAACTTGACAGCTTCTGTACCTATAGCTTCCATCTTTGACTCTGATTCTACTGCAGGACTTATAGAAGCAACACCAAACACCTTTGATATCTCGCCGGCAAGTTGCATTGTCTCCCATTCTCTATCAAATCTAACAAAAATTAGGCCTTCATGTCTTTTTACACTTGCCTTGCCATATCCTGCCGCCTTAAGTCGCTTATGAATCCTCTCTGCGAGCATTCTTTCAAAATATGGCTTGTTCATTCCCTTGAGGGCAACCTCACCGCATCTTACTATCAAAATCTTTTCTTCATTCATTTAAATATCCTTTCAGAGCTCCTATCTAAAGCTACCTAGCTTTCTAAAATCCGTAACTGCATCTTTTAGCTTGCATAACACATAGTCCAGCTCATCTATAGTGTTTTCGGCACTAAAGCTAAACCTAATTGCACCTTCTATATCCTTATGACTGAGTCCCATAGCTTTTAACACATGGCTATCGCCCTTCTTCCCTGACGAGCAGGCAGATCCTGTCGACACCATTATTCCCTCCTGTTCAAGCCTATGAAGTATAACCTCTGCTCTGGTGCTTAGTATGGATACGTTAAGAACTGACGGACAGGCATCTATAGGACTATTGAACCTAATATCTTCGATTTCTTCTTCAATTCCCTTCCGTAAGTATTTATTTAATTCTTCGATTTTCTTTGTCCTAACTTCTATGTTCTCGTAGACCTTTTCTGTCGCAACGCCAAATGCTGCAATTCCCGGAAGATTTTCCGTACCTGATCTATATCCCTTTTCCTGTCCACCTCCGTGAAGTATTGGTGATAACAGTTCAGAACTTTTAGCGTAAATTGCCCCCATCCCCTTAGGTCCATTTATCTTGTGTGAACTGATACTAATTAAATCTGCATTTAGCTTATCCATTCTCAGCTTGCCAAATGCCTGTACGGCATCTGTATGTAAAATCGCATTCCCCTTAAGCTCTGCAATCTTTGATACGGGCATAATCGAACCGGTCTCATTGTTAACAGTCATAACCGAAATCAAAGCAGTCTTATCACTGATTTCAGAACTAAGCTCATCTATATCTATCTTGCAATCTGAATCCACACTCAAATATTTAATCTTCGCTCCCTGCTTTTCCAAATATTTACAGGTCTCAAGCACCGCCGGATGTTCAACCTGAGTTGTGATAATCTCATCTGCCCTTCGTTTAAGCCTGTTGAACGTGCCTATTATCGCCATATTGTCGCTTTCAGTCCCGCTTGATGTAAATATGAGTTGAGACTTATTTCCGCCGCCAAATCGGTCCAAAATTGTTTTTCTTGCATTCTTCAGTTCCTTTGCCGCCTTGTTTCCGAGGCTGTGTAGCGAAGATGGATTTCCATAGCCTTCCGTCATTATCTCGTATGCCTTATCAGCTGCCTCTTTGCAGACCTTTGTCGTCGCGCTATTATCTAAATATACCTGCATTAATTTATCCTCTAAATCAAATCACTTTCTTTTGCCACTTACCGCTCTTATATCTAATTATGAATGCTGACATCTTGAAAATATTTCCCAGTGATGCAAGTGCAATGCACATTTGAAGCGGCCACTTCAAGAATACTACAGCTGTGTATGCCATGGCAAGTTCTATGACAAGATTGCTTGTCAATTCAATCACCATGCAAAATAGTGTATCTCCACCGGCACGCAGTATCCCGCACTGGAAAATATACGATAACATCCTTGGAATCAATGTAAACGCAAACACTATCAGAACCTTCCCAAGAAGCTCAGTCGTTTCAGGACTAAAGTTATAGATTGCCGATATCGGTCTTATCATCACTATTATTCCTGCTACCATACAGGCTATCATAATTGAAGCTATCTTTATCGTTTTGTTAGCATATAACTTAGCGAGCTCAAACTTCCCTATTCCCAGTGTCTCTCCTATAACTACCGATGCCCCGTTACCAAATCCGAAGATCACGCTTTGGAATATCATGCTCGTAAGGCTTGCAACCTGAATTACCGCAAGCGCTGAAGGTCCGATAATTCCATATGTTGCAAATACCAGTGTCAGTCCTATGGACCAGCCGCTCTCACTGAATACCACCGGCAGTCCTGTTTTGACAACCTTCTTATATAGGCAAAAATCCTTTACGAACAGTTCCTTAAAAGCCGCATGAAACGGATGTGTCTTATCAATAGTCACATATATCACCAGCGCAACAAGCTCAAAGCTTCTTGCTGCCAAAGTTGCATAGGCTGCTCCTGCAACACCAAGGTGTGGAAATGCACCTACACCGTATATCAAAACATAGTTCAAAACTATATTTATCAGCATTGCACTCGCATTGATTATAGTCGGCACCTTCATCCTGGCAACGACTCGCGAGTTATAGCTTATCGCAAAAGCAATGGCCATCAAAATATATGAAAGTGAAACTATCCTAAGATAGGTGCTTCCGTATGAAATAACCGTCTCGTCCTTTGCAAATATATAAATTATGCTTTCAGCCTTAAGCTGTGCTATGCTCAAAAAAGCCAGCCCTATAATTGTACCAAGCGCTATATCAAAACCTATTAGCTTTCTTATGCTTTTGATATCTTTTACGCCATAGTACTGAGCTACAAATACAGATGTGCCACTATAGAACCCAAAGCACACGGAAAGAAAGATTCCAAAGAGCTGATTAGCTGCTCCTGTAGCAGCAAGCTCCAGTTCACCAAGTCTCCCTATCATAATCGTATCAGCCAAATTAAGCCCGATGTTTAGCATATTCTGGATTACTACAGGTACAGTTACTGTCAATATTCTTCTGTAAAAAAAGCTTTTATCGCCTTCTAAAAGTGTATTCATTTTATTTACCGTCTAGCTTAATATGAATATTAACATCTTCATATAATACTCCAATTGATTTAGAAGAAAAAACTCCCCTTTTATGGGGAGCCTAAGCAATATCAATTCTTATTTTGCGTAATCTATTGCACGAGTTTCTCTAACAACGTTCACCTTAATCTGTCCCGGATATTCCAGCTCAGACTCAATCTTCTTTGAGATTTCTCTTGCGAGAAGTGCGATGCTGTCATCACCGATTTCATTAGGATTTGCAATGATACGAATTTCTCTTCCTGCCTGAATTGCAAATGACTTCTCAACTCCGGGAGTTGTATTTGCGATATTCTCAAGCGTCTCAAGTCTCTTGATATATACATCAAGGGTTTCTCTACGTGCACCGGGTCTAGCTGCCGAAAGAGCATCAGCTGCCGCTATCAAAACCGCCTCAGCTGACTGTGGCTCATAGTCACCGTGGTGAGCAGCCATGCCGTTGATAACCGCATCACTCTCCTTATACTTCTTTAGTACAGTGATACCGATATCTACGTGTGTTCCCTCAAACTCATGGTCTAATGCCTTACCTATATCGTGAAGCAACCCGGCTCTTCTTGCAAGCTTAACATTTAATCCGAGTTCACCAGCCATAAGGCCTGCCAGGTGTGCTACCTGAATCGAGTGATTTAACACGTTTTGTCCGTATGATGTTCTGTATCTCAAGCGCCCTAGAAGCTTAACAAGCTCAGGGTGAAGGTTATGTATGCCGACCTCAAATGTAGCTCTTTCACCTTCAGACTTGATTATGCTGTTCACTTCTTTAGTTGCCTTGTTTACCATCTCCTCTATGCGAGCAGGATGGATTCTACCGTCAGTAATTAACTTTTCAAGTGCAAGTCTTGCAATTTCCCTTCTCACCGGGTCAAAACATGAAACGATTACCGCCTCAGGCGTATCATCTATAATTAAATCAACACCTGTCTGAGTCTCTATCGCTCTTATGTTTCTTCCTTCTCTACCGATAATTCTACCCTTCATTTCATCGTTAGGTAGCTGGACAACGGATACTGTAGATTCAGCGACCTGATCAGCTGCACATCTCTGTATGGCACCGACGATGATATCCTTTGCCTTCACATCAGCTTCTTCCTTGGCCTTCATCTCTATATCTTTGATCATCAAAGATGCATCGTGCCTTACGTCCTTTTCTATCTCGTTTAACAATAGCTGTTTTGCCTCTTCGGCCGTCAAACCTGAAATCTTCTCAAGTTCAATGATTTTTTTCTCAAGGAATGTGTCTAACTCTTCCTTTTGCTTCGATATCTCAACTTGCTTTTTAGCTAAATCATCTTCCTTTTTTTCTATACTGCTAAGCTTGCGATCTACCGTCTCTTCCTTCTGAGCTATTCGTCTTTCTGAACGAGTCAGCTCATTTCTTCTTTCTCTTACTTCTTTTTCAACATCGTTTCTTACACGATGCGCTTCCTCTTTGGCTTCTAACGTAATTTCCTTCTCAATTGTTTCGGATTTCTTCTCTGCATCTAGAATCAAATTTTGTGCAACCTGCTCTGCGTTTCCAATAATCTTTTCGCCAACGTTTTTTCTGTAAATATATCCGATTAACAGTCCCGCAATAAGGGTAACCGCACCAACTACAATCATTAAAATCACGGCTGTCGGAGTCATTGAAGCACCTCCTTTATCAAAATTGTATTATGTACGAACGGCATGCTCAAAAAAAGAATATGCCTTGATATTCTCACACAAATTATATTATAATGTTTGATACGACAATATGTCAAGAAACTTGAGGTGTATTGAATGAACTATTTTTCATATATTTACAAAAATATTGATAAAACCATATGCGCGATAGTTGCTATCTTTGCTCTTATCAGCATTCTTATCATAGGTAGTACTACTGTAAATACAAACTTCCTCTCAAGAAGTGTAATAGTACAATTTGCTGCATATGTAATAGGTGTGTTTCTAATTTTATTCACGCTTAGATATAACTACACAATTTTTAAGAATTTGCGAAAAATCCTCTACCCTATAGCCATAGTCACGCTTTTAACGGTTTACATACCCGGTCTTGGAACAGAGATAAACTCAGCGCGTTCCTGGATAAACCTAAGATTCATAACACTTCAGCCATCCGAACTTGTTAAGATCCTATTCATCCTTATCATGGCATCATATCTAGACGAGCACAAAGATGAGCTATATAACTTCAAATGCCTTGTCAAAGCGGTCCTTATTGCTTCCCCTATAATACTCATCGTACTAAAGGAGGATCTCGGAAGTGCACTGGTATTTGCCTCTATTTGGCTCTTCATGATGTTCTTTTCCGGCATTGAACTCAAGGCGCTTGGAAAATTCTTCGCTTTGATATTTGCATTAGTCCCTATAGGCTACATCTCAATGGCACAGTACCAGAAGGACAGAATAGAAGCTTTCCTTCATCCCGATAATTTATCGCTTCCGGGTAACTACCAAGTTTGGCAATCAAAGGTAGCCATAGGCTCTGGAGGATTTTTTGGTAAAGGACTCTTCGGAGGGACACAAAAAAGTCTGGATTTCATACCGGTTCAGACAAGCGACTTCTTCTTTGCCGTTCTAGGTGAAGAGCTTGGATTACTCGGCGGTTTCTTTGTCATCGCACTATACCTCGTCTTACTGCTTCGCATGATGAATATATTGAGAAACGCAGTAGATTTCTACGGAGCTTTAATTATCTCAGGTATTATCGGAATGTTTGTATTTCAGATTTTTGAAAACATTGCAATGACCATGGGTCTTATGCCGGTAACCGGTATAACACTACCGTTCCTAAGTTACGGCGGTTCATCTATAGTATCTAACATGCTTGCAGTTGCACTTGTCCTAAATATAGCAGTTCGTAGCAAGAAAATAAACTTCTAACTTTGACGAATCAAGTTAAACCAAAAAGTATGGGGTATACGGAAAATTCCGCTTACCCCATTTTGTTTACTTACCATCTATTAAACTGTATCAGAGCTGAGTTATAGGTCTTATTTCTTCCGAAAGGTCTTCAATCTCAAGTATACGATTACATATGTTATTGAAATTTTCTTCTATATAAGTGCCTTCCTTAAGTACAATTGGAATGCCTAGATTTGTTGAAATTCTTATGTTTGCGTCCGACTGAATCACTCCGGCAAGCCTTGGTTTAAGCATAGCTGTAATCTCCCTCAGCTTAGGTGAATACCCGGATGCCATGAGCTCTGCCTCGACATTATTTATAACAAGGTGTCTCTTATCTATACCCATCCCGACAAGCTGCCTATCCAGATTATCCGCATCTCTTATCGCTGAGTAATCAGGACTTGAAATGATTATCGCCTCATCAGCTCCGGCACTTGCAATCACCAGTCCGTCATCTATTCCGGAAGGTGCATCTATTATTACATAGTCGTAGATATTCTTTAGTTTTTCACAGAGCACCTTCATATGAAGCGGTGTGAGATACCCATCATCCCTCTCAGGAGATGATGCCATAATATATAAATCGTCAAATCTCTTATCACGAATCAGTGCCTGCTTGATTCTGCACATACCGGTCAAAACATCATGAACATCGTAAACAACATTGTTCTCTAGACCAAAATATAAATCCAGGTTTCTAAGTCCCATATCAAGGTCAATCAAGACAACACTCTTTCCTCTCTTTGCGAGCATTGAGCCGAAGTTAACCGCAAACATTGTCTTTCCTGTTCCACCCTTACCTGATGAAACGACATACACCTTTCCCATTTATTCCTCCACTTATAATTACATCAGACTCACTGAATGCTATTTTTACCCGTATTATCCGTGTTCGAATAAGGCAAGCTCGACTCATCGCTTGTTTTAAAGTAAGCATCCAAAATGTCTTTGATTCCGTCGCCTGCATTTGATGCAAGCCCTCCCTCAGGCAGCATCATAACTATTGCTATTTTAGGATCATCCGCAGGTGCCATGGCTATAATCCACGCGAAATCCTCGTAGGTCCCTTTAAATTTATTTATTATTCCGTAGTTAATCTTATGATCACTCAGCTCTATCAAAGCGCCATCTATTGCTGCATAATCAGTAGGATACTTCTTAGCATCTGTCTTCATAAGCTCCTTGGCCTTGGCCTCAACCTGCTCATATGTTAGGTTTGTGCCCGCAAGCTGATTTATTTTATCTAAATTGTTTTTTACGTACTCCACCTCGTCCTTAGGCTGTTTAATAGCCTGATACTGAGCAGTACCCGTCTTACCCGCAACCTCCACAGGATAATTCTTAAGAGCCGTTGAAAGTGTTCCGGAAAGGCATACTCTACGCATACCCTTAATTACTGCTTTGCGGTTGTCTTCACTTATGTTTATATTCTTAGCAGCCGGCTTTACAGTTCTACCCTCGCTTTCAACACCATATACAATGCTAACCTTGTTACGCATTCCGTGGTTTGCTAGCGTTGCAGCGTAGTTTGCCAACTGTATAGGAGTATAGTTGTTATCTCCCTGTCCTATGGATAAGTTGAATACATCGTATGTTCCCCAACTTGCTTGGTTAAAGTAATCGAACTTAACCATCTGAGCACAGTCCTCAACCTGATTCTTCTTCACATCAGTCTGACTTTCAATTCGCTTCTGAAGTTCTGAGTAAGACGGGTTCTCCTCTATCCATGATGTTATTGTATCAATGTTTTTGTATAACTTCTTTTCGTTATCATATACACTCTTAGGGAAATAAACATGAGCCTTATTATAAATTGCATTCCAAACAGCTACCTTGTAGCTTTTCATCTTGCTTTCCTTGGACACCGGCTCCCTAACCGTCTCCCCTATTTCTATTCCTGTTTTTTCGCCAAGACCTAAATCCTTAGCTCTCTGAAGTATAGCATCTATGGTAATTTCCTTGCTATATCCCAGGCTTGCTCCATTACCCCAGTTTTTTCCCGTTGCAATGCAAGCAAAGTAATAGTTACATGAGTTACCAATTCCCCACTCAAGATCCTCGTATCCGTCGGTTCTCTTATACGTATTCCAAGAGTAGCAACCAAATGATCTTCCGCCTATATCTACATGACCCTTATCCCAAATCTTTAGGTTTGGATTAAGTCCACATTCGAGAGCCACAAGACCTGTTATAGGTTTAAATGTAGATCCGGGCGCTGCCGAAGCCTTTGTTGCATTGTTATATAAAGGTGCTGCAGAGAAAGGATCTCTTGGGTTTTCCGCCTGCACAGATGCCCATTCACTTGCACTTATGCCATCAGCAAATGAGTTGAGATCAAAGGTAGGATAGCTCGCCATAGCAAGAACATCTCCGGTCTTTACATCTAATACTATCGCAGCACCGCTGTTGCATGTCGGTATTCCACTTACAGTTTTCTCAAGGCTGGCTTCCACTGCTGACTGAAGATTTCTATCTATAGTAAGGTATGCATCCTTACCCTTTTGACTGCTTGTCTCACTAATTGTCGAAACATAGTTTCCTGAGCTATCTACAACTACAGTCTTGATACCGGCCTTGCCGCGTAGCTTGTTCTCCAAAGCCGCCTCAATGCCATCCTGACCGATTAGATCAGTGCTCAAATATCCCTTCTTGGAATAGTCCTCAGCCTTATCCTCCGATATTGCACCCATGTATCCGATGATATGAGCTCCCAAACTTCCGTTAGGATAATATCTTTGAGTCTCAGATGAAACCGACACGCCTTTGATACCATTTTCCTCAAAATAAATTACACTCTTCTGACTTATATTTTTCGCAACAGTAACCGGCATATACTTCTGGCTACCGCTATCTACAATTTTGTTTCTTACTATGAAAATCTTTCTTGCCTCAGAATTACTCAGTGACTTTTCGATTCCAAAGTACTTTCTCATTCCCTCAAAGCACTCCGATGCACTTATACCTTTCTCAATCTCATCATCGCTGAATCCGAATCTGCTAAGAAAATTCTCCTTCTGTAGAGTATATATGAATTTCATGCTTCTAACATTTATCGGAAGTCGAACATTATGTTTCTTCTCAAGAACCTTTGCTGCTTCGTATCTGTCGAGCTTTTTGTCGATATTGTACTCGGTTTTTACCGCATTGAATACTTGTTGTGCAGTCGTACCCTTTGCATATCCATTTTTCTCAAGCCATACGTTCAGGTCAGAGTCGAACTTATAGCTAAATTTTCCGCTATCACTTATCAAAACAGGAAAATCATCTGTGTAATCATCGCCGTTTTCCTCAAGCTTGTTCAAAAGCTTAAGTGCAGATTTGTTTATCTCGTCACTGTCAAGACCGCTAGCATTGAAAACCGCGGTGAAAATCTGCTTATTTCCGGCAAGCAAATTGCCGTTTCTGTCATATATATTTCCTCTAGGAGCAGATGTATATATGGTCTTAGTCGACTGCTTTGTTGCAGCATCCTTCCATGTCCTATGTTCGATTATGGTTATGACAAAAAGACGCACTATCAAAGCGAGCATCAACAAAATAATCAGGCTTATTATGTACTTGTATCTCAGATTTATTTTTCTATTGTGTTCATTCATTTGAAATATCCGTCTCTACGTGCTTGCACGACCTTGTTAATCAGAAAATATAAAATAACTTCTGTTATAACAACCTCTATTATCAAGACAAGCGGTAGTCTCTTAAGCATATAAAAATATGTGTATGGTGATCCGAGTAGCCTGTACATAAGCCAGTAGCAACTGCTGTATGTCATTATAGCTATGGCGCTGATTCCCGCATCAGTCACAAGGCTCTCCGTGTTTATTGTTTTCCTTATAAAAAGCACAAAGCTTACAGCCACTATCAAACTTATAACGCTTACCCCGATGTATTGGTTAAAGAATAGATCTTTAGCAAGCGAAAAAAACGCTGTAACCACAATCGGCTTAATCAAATCCTCTTCCTGGAATATGAATACAACTGCAAGTATTATGCAAAGCAATGGATCTACACCTCTAACCAATGGCAGTAGACTTGTTATAAACGTCTGAAGTACAAAGACTATCGAACACACAATAATATAAGTCTTTAGCCTCATAGTATCACGCTCACTCTATCTATGGATGAAAAGTCTGTCTCCGGTTTTATCTCTACCTTTAGAAGTTGCTTATCACTATCATATCTGGTTTTTGAAACCTTACCTATTATGATTCCTGCAGGGTATTCACCCATCCCTGATGTTATGATAGTATCCCCCTCGCTAACATCCGACTTGCTATCCAACATGTATCCGGTTAGAGAACCGTTGCTCGAAGACTCAAGTATTCCCAATGTCTTCTTGTTATCCTGAGTGCAGAAGCTTATTCTACTGGATACATCTATTATCGGCAGAATCTTTGACCAACCCTTTCCTGTAGCAATTACCTTACCCACAAGACCTTGTCCGTATATTACTATGTTTCCTTTTTTGATTTTGCTTTCGCTACCTCTATCGATAACAAACGAATTTGTCCAGTTTGTTCCATCAAAGGATGTAATCTTAGCGGTCACTATATCAGATTCCCCTTTGATAAAGTCATAGTTGAGTGCTTTCTCAAGAGCCTTCAGCTTCTGAAGCTCGTTTGCAGTCAAAGTCATTTGGTTTATCTGCTGCTTCAGCTTGCTGTTTTCTTCTTTCAGCTTCTCGTTTTCCTTCATAAGCTGTCTATACGAGAACACACCACCTAAATTATCCCTGAGCGTACTGCCCAAGGATGTCATAGGTTTTTCTATAGCAATATATAAGCGATTAAAAACACCGCTACCTGAACTTCCAATTGAAAAGGTAAGTGTCAAAATAATGATCGCCGCAAATAATAATGAAAGTAACACGCTAACCAGTTTATGTCCCTTTATAAATTTCATTTGCGTTTCTCACTTCCTACCTATCTACGTTTCACACTGGAGGCATGAATCTTAAGGGTTTCTATATTATTTAGACTCATTCCGGTTCCAAGGGCAACTGCCTCAAACGCGTTTTCGGCAACTGTAGCCTTGATACTGGTTCTCTTCTCTATCAGCTTATCAAGATTGTAAATTCTTCCACCACCACCTGAGAGAACCATACCGTTTGATGCTATGTCAGCGGCAATTTCCGGTGGTGCTTTTTCTATTGTAGCTTTTATTCCGTCTATGACTATATCTACAGACTCCTGTAATCCAAGCATAATATCTCTGTTTGTTACTTCTATGCTCTTAGGCAGTCCCGAGATAATATCACGACCGCTGGCTTGAACAGTTTTAATAACCTCATCACCGTTCTCGTCGATATCAAGGCAAGCTGCACCTGCTTCAACCTTGAGCATTTCAGCCGTTTTCTCACCGATCAATAAAGCATATCTCTTGCGTACATACTGAATGATAGCTTCATTGAACTTATCTCCGGCATGTCTTATCGATGTGCTGGCTACGATACCGCCAAGTGCTATAATGGCGATGTCTGTTGTTCCTCCACCAATATCACATATCATGCATGCTGTGGAACTATCAACATCGAGGCCGGCACCGATTGCTGCAGCCATCGGTTCTTCAAGGATGTAAACCTCAGATGCGCCCATCTGTCTTACTACGCCTTCAACCGCTCTTTTCTCTACTTCGGTAACTCCGCTTGGAACACCAACAACTACTCTAAAGTTCTTAATTTTGTTTCCGACAGCCTTATCAATAAAAGCTCTAAGCATATCTCCGGTTCTGTCAAAATCAGAAATTACTCCATCCTGAAGAGGTCTTACGACCATTATGTTAGCCGGCGCTTTACCAATCATTTCCTTGGCATCATCTCCGACAGCTAAAGTAAGGTTGCGTCTCTTGTCTAACGCAATTACTGACGGTTCGTTTAAGACAATTCCATTATCCTTAATGTAAATCAGCGTATTTGCAGTACCTAAATCAATACCCATATCCTTTGCTGATAAAAAATTCAACATTATTTTACCTCCGTAGTATATCAAATGTACATTTGCACGGTCTTCTATATAATTCCCATATCCGCCATGCTCGTATACTCTCCATCACCAATTATCACATGATCGAGCACTTTTATCCCGAGTATTTTCCCTGATTCGCAGAGCCTTTTAGTAGTAATTACATCCTCATTGCTCGGACTGGAATCACCGCTTGGGTGATTGTGAACAAATATTACAGATGCTGCACTCATCCTCACCGCTATAGTAAAAACTTCTCTAGGATGTGCCGGTGCTCCGCTCAGTTCACCGACTGATACTCTGTCGATGTGGAATACTTTACCCTTTACATCCATAAGCAGACTGACAAAACACTCCTTCTTCAGATGTCTTAGCTCAGGCATCATGAATCCTGCGACATCGTCTGCTGAGTTTATCGTCGTCATGCTGATTTTCTTCTGAGTAAGTCTCCTTCCTATCTCTGCAGATGCAGCGATTGCACAGGCTTTGCTCTTACCTATACCATAAAAGTTCTCAAGTTCCTTGGGACTCGCAGAAGATATTCCGTAAATACCGGATTCAAATTCGTTAATGAGCTTATTGGCAAGCTCAAGAGCCGAAATATCCTTCGTTCCGGTTCTTATTATCAAAGCTATAAGTTCGGTATTGGATAGAGACCCAACTCCATATGAAAAGGCCCGTTCTTCGGGTCTTTCCGATTGCGGTAAATATTTAATTTTCAATGAATCCTCTCTTACCGACAATCTTTAATTAAATTCAAATTCACCCTATATTATATCATTAAAATATCGCTCATGCCATGTTTATTATTAAGTTTTACATATAAAAAGTGAACTTCTCATTTGCTATTTACCGCTTATATAAGACTTAAGACAATCTATAACCTCGTCTATGTTCATTCCCGTAGTATCCAAAACGATTGCATCATCAGCCGCTATTAGGGGATTCAGTTTTCTATGAGTGTCGTTATAGTCCCTTTGATTTATGTCATTCAGTACATTCTCAAAGCTAACAACTTCACCTTTTTCTATAAGTTCCTTATATCTGCGTCTCGCTCTCTCATCTGCAGAAGCAGTTATGAAAAACTTGAACTCTGCATTAGGCATTACATTGGTACAGATATCCCTACCATCCATGACAAGACTCTTGCTCTTGCCCATCTCCTTTTGGATTGCAACAAGCTTGTTTCTTACAATTGCCAGCTTGGAGCACTCAGAGGCCATCATCGAAACTTCAGGTGTTCTTATAAATCCGCTCACATCTTCACCGTCCAGATAGATATGTGAGTTTCTAAAGTCAATATTAGTCTCGTTTAGCATCTCGATAAGCTTATGCTCATCACCACATCCTATACCATTTCTGATCATCTTGTAGCCAACAGCTCTATACATAGCTCCTGTATCGACATAGTCTATCTCATATTCTCTCGCTAAAATCTTTGCCAGCGTGCTCTTCCCGGCACCACCGGGTCCGTCTATAGCTATTCTTTTTAGCATATTTGCTCCCACCTATACAACAAAACTCTCAAACGTACTATTTGTTCTTATCGCCTACAAGCGCCTCTATCTCTTTAATAAATGTGTTCACGTCCTTAAACGATCTGTAAACCGAGGCAAATCTAACATATGCAACTTCGTCAAGATCCTTTAACTGTTCCATTACAAGCTCTCCAAGGAATGTGCTCTTGACTTCCTTCTCCATCATATTGTTTAGACCGCGCTCTATGCTATCTACAACACCTTCAATATCAGCAAGTGCAACAGGTCTCTTCTCGCAAGCCTTTATTATACCGTTCATTAGCTTGTCTCTATCAAATGCCTGACGACTTCCATCCTTCTTGATTATCATTATAATCGTCGTCTCAACCTTTTCGTAGGTTGTGAATCGCTTTCCACACTTCTCGCACTCTCTTCTGCGCCTTATTGCCTTACCGTCGTCAATAGGTCTTGAGTCAATTACCTTTGTATCTTCATTATCGCAAAATGGACATCTCATTTGTTTATCTCCGTATATATCTTAAACTATGTTATTTTTAGGCTACCGCTATTTTTATTTTACACTATGTAGCATTCTTTTTCTACATCAAAATGCGCCACTACTACGAAGTAAAAACAAAAACACAGCCCATATCACAACAGGCTGTGCCCTTATTATTTCTATTACTTGTTTGAATTTTTGTTACCCGATGTTTTCGCCTTCTTAGCCTTCTCCTCGGCAATTATCTTCTGGTACTCCTTCTGTGATACCTTCTTACCGTCCTTGATAACCTTATCTAAAACCTTGTCGAAAAGAATTTTTTGGCGCCAATTCTGCTCATTAGCATAGGTCTCTATATCCTTACCGAAAGCTTTCTTGAAACTCTCCTCTGTATACCCATTGTCTTCCAGAATCTGAAGAATTTCCTTCTTGTATTCTCTATTACTTAGAGATACGTTCTCTGAACGGGCTATACTGTACATAACCATTCTGTTAAATACTAAGTTCTTTGCATATTCTTGCTTTAGCTTCTCAAAACCCTTCTTATCAGTTCTCATCACGGTCTTTAGGTATGCATCCCAGTTCATTCCGTAATTCTTAGCCTGAGCCTTATATGATTCCTCAAGCTTGTTAGCCTGTGACATAGCCTCGTTAAGCTCTTTCTCCGGGTACTTCTTAGCTTTAGACCTATCGATAATTCTGCTCCATAGTTCCTGTTTAACTGTGGAATCTAAACTCTTCTGCTTCTGCTTTAATAGCTCCTTCTTAACTCCTTCTTTATATTCATTAACTGACTTATATTTGGAGTTCTTCTTTACAAAATCCACATTCAGTTTAGGAGTTACAACCTTCTTTTTGCTGTTGATGGTTACTTTGAATTCTACAGCCTTCCCTTGAAGAGCGGTCTTGCCATAGTTATCCGGGAACTTAAGGTTTAAAGTTACAGTCTCTCCTACCTTCTTACCTATGAGACCCTCTACAAAGCCGTCAATCATCTTAGTTGTACCAACTGTTATATCAGTTGACTCACTGCTTCCACCCTCGAACTCCTTACCATCTATCTTGCCGACGAATGAAATATTAATCGTATCTCCATTAGCAACCTTACCCGTTTTAGAATTCTCAGTCTTTGCAGCCTTCTGAAGTCTTCTCTTAATTTCTACGCTAACATCTTGATCAGTAACACTTGCTTTACGACTGGTATACTCTAGTCCCTTATACTTGCCAACTTTGACATATTTGCTTAGATCGTAGTTGTATTCTTTAGACTGCTTATCATTAACAAAAAACAGTATAATAACGACAACCGCAACGAGTGCAACAGCAACGCATGATCCTATAAGCAATTTCTTGTTCATATCATACCTTCCTCTGTATTTATATATTTTATTATAATAAAAGTCTTACCATCAGATTCTACCATTTTATACAATCTTTTTCAATTATAAAGTCGTATAATTCACTGAAAATACACAATCCCACACACTTTCATAAAAAAAGAGACGAACCGTTTATGGCTCATCTCTAAAATCAAATTACAATTATCCGATATCCGAAAACTGAACTTACTGCAATGTATCCTCAGTTTTCTCATTCTGCCCCATGTTCATGCACATTGACGCCATGGCGCATGAAGAACAAGCTTCCTTTCTTTTCGAAAGCTCTTCATCGCTTCTATCTTCAGCGTTCTTGCTAGCAACTATGACTGCTATAAAGCAGAGTGCTGCTATAGCAACAGATGCAACTGCTATATATAATAAGTGACTCATAAAGTATTCCATACTATCATCTCCTCATCATGTCCTTCAAATGTAAATCTATATGTATTCTACCACAAATATCATCTTTTACACTGTGCTTCTGATAATTTCACATAGTTTTCTAAATCAGACTTAGAATCTCGTCAAATATTTCCTTAGCAACATCAGCCTTTGATTTTAGTTCTAATAACTTATGACCATTCTTTGTAATCAATGTAACCGCATTTGTATCTGTCTTAAAACCGCTACCAGCATCCTTTAGGTTGTTAGCCACTATCATATCGGCATTCTTCTTGCTGAGCTTAGCCTTGGAGTTTTTAAGCATGTTGTCAGTTTCCATGGAAAATCCACATAGGAACTGTCCTTCTTTCTTGTTCTCTCCAAGATACTTAAGTATATCCTTTGTTCTCTTAAGAGCTATGGAAAGGTCTCCATCCTTCTTCTTAATCTTGCTGTCTACATAGCTTTCCGGAGTATAGTCAGCGACAGCTGCGGCCTTTACGATTATATCCTGCTGATTTGAAACAGCCTTTACTGCATTAAACATATCTCCAGCCGAAGAAACCTCCACTACATTTACAAAGTTTGGGATTTCTGCTGTTGTATTAGCCTTCACGACTGTAACTTCAGCACCTCTTAGCATGGCTTCCTTAGCTATGGCAAAACCCATCTTGCCGCTGCTGTGATTTGTTAAGAATCTAACCGGGTCTAAAGCCTCCATCGTAGCACCTGCAGTGACGAGAACCTTCTTGCCAAGCATGTCTTTTTCTCTTGCTATTTCCCTTTCGATTACATCAAAGAGATATCCCGGCTCGGGCATCTTTCCGGTGCCTGTATCTCCGCATGCCAAAAGACCGCTCTGAGGTTCTATCACATCTATACCATATTCCTTTAGCTTAGCTATATTGTTTTGCGTTATCTGATTCTCAAACATTGCAGTGTTCATTGCAGGCGAAATAATCTTCTTGCATTTTGATGCCAGGAATGTCGTCGTCAGCATATCATCAGCTATTCCGTTAGCAATCTTTGCAATTACATTTGCAGTCGCAGGCGCAACCAGAAATACATCCGCCTTCTTTGCAAGTGATATATGCTCTACATCAAAATTGAAATTCCTATCAAAGGTATCCACATAACACTTGTTTCCTGTAAGAGTCTCAAAGACTATAGGTCTAATAAACTCGCAAGCATTCTCAGTCATTATGACATTAACATCAGCTGCCGTCTTTGACAGAGCGCTCACAAGGTAGGCTGTTTTGTATGCTGCAATGCCCCCACTCACTCCTATGATTATCGATTTGTTCTCAAACATTTTTGCTCCTAAATCTCATGCGTTAAGATGCTTTGGAACAGAGCTTATATCAAAGTTTAGCTTTGATAACTCATCCTCGCATATCTTCTCAGCAATACTTCCAATTCTGTTCATTATCCAAAGATAGGTCTGAGAGCCCTCGCGGTAGTCGGCTTCTGAATATCCATCTATCCTTTCGTTCTTGTGCAGTATATCCACCTGCTTAAAAGCGTTTATATCTCCCTTAGGGTAGATTGCATATGTCGAACCGCCGTTGCCTCTTACAACGGAGAATGCCGGTATGTCGCTCGGACCGTCCGCTATGTAGATCATGTTCTTTAGCTTTACTCTTCTCGCATCCTCAGGCATTGCTATGTTTACATCTATCTCCGGGTGCTTGTTTACACCCTTATTTATTTCGAAGATGGCTCTCGTCTTTGTCGTATTATCTACTGTATAGCCAATCTCTGCAATCCTTCTCTCGCCATTTTCATTGCCTTCTATGAACTCACAGCCCCAGATTCCATCTACATATTCAGCGATTTTACTGCCCTGTATTATCGCAGCCATTCCCGTACTCACTATATAGTGTTCCAGCTTAATCCCGTATTCGCGGAATTTCTCGTTTTGTTCCACAAATTCTTTTGTTTTTGTAAACAGTTCAGGTATGCCCGGATAAAACTTTAGCTCCTTGCCGAAACTCTTTAGTTTTTCGTTATTAAGCCCTTGCATACGTCCATCTCTGGCGTCTCTGATAAACTGATTTAGGTAGATTGTCTCAGGGTTTACTCTTACTCCCTGCTCCCTCATGTATTTCGCAGGAAGGGCTCCAACCTCAGTCCAAAAGTTTTTTTCATCAATTCCGTAGTACTCGAATATTGGCTCCTGCATGTATCCATTTAGGAGTGTCTTATCAAAGTCCCACACTACCGCAATTATATTTGCCATAAAATTACCTCGATAATTGCAAAAAAGATCCGGGAGCAATCTCGCCGGATCTGGATATTAAATGTTTATTTTGCGCAAGCTTTCTTTGCTGTTTCGCATAGCTGTGTGAATACTGCTGCATCATAAATAGCCATCTCTGATAGCATCTTACGATTGATTTCGATTCCGCTCTTCTTGAGACCATCCATCAAACGGCTGTATGAAAGATCGTTCTGTCTGGCAGCTGCATTGATTCTTGCAATCCACATCTGACGATACTGTCTCTTCTTTAGCTTTCTACCGACATATGCAGATCTAAGAGCTCTCATTACAGCAGGATTGGCTGCTCTAAATGTCTTGCTCTTGGAACCGTAATATCCCTTAGCTAACTTTAAGATTTTTTTATGTCTGCGGTGTGCAGTTACACCTTTTTTTACTCTTGCCATTTTACTTCCTCCCGATCCTGATTATTTAGCCATTGATCTTAGCATTCTCTTAAAATCAGCGCTTGATGCCAAAGTAGCCTTACGAAGGCCTCTCTTTCTCTTAGCTGTTTTGCTTGTAAGCTTGTGCGCCTTAAATGCCTTATTTCTCTTTATCTTGCCGCTTCCTGTAAGTTTGAGTCTCTTGCATGCTCCTCTGTGAGACTTCATCTTATTCTTTGCCATTGCTGGAACCTCCTTATTGTAAATAGCACCTTGTGTGCCCTACTTGTGTTGAAATTACATGTCAATCAAATTGAATACTAATTTTTTGGTGCTAGGAACATCACCAAGCTACGTCCTTCCATAACAGGGCGCTTATCAACCACTGCCACATCCTCGCATAGCTCTGCAAATTTATCCATAACTTCTCTGCCTAGTGAAGTATGACCAAGTTCTCTTCCCCTGAAACGAAGGCTCACCTTAACCTTATCACCGGCCTTTAGAAACTTAGATGCTGTGCTGGCCTTAACCTGAATGTCATGAGCCTCAATAAAAGTGCTCAATCTGATTTCCTTAACCTGTGTAGTCTTCTGTTTTTTCTTCGCTTCCTTTTCGCGCTTCTGCGCTTCGTAACGGAACTTACCGTAGTCCAAAATCTTACAAACCGGTGGCACAGCATTAGGTGATATATTTACCAAATCAAGCTTGTGTTCATCAGCTATCCTAAGTGCATCCTCTCTGCTCATGACTCCAAGCATGTTGCCATCCTCGTCTATAACTCTAAGTTGTTCTTCGCGTATTTCCTCGTTTATTTTGTTCTCTTTGATGTCAGTACCTCCAAATATAAATAAAAAACGGACACCTGAAGAGCCCGCATCAAAATATGCCATAAAAAACATAGTCTTTATTAACCCATAGAAACGAAATTCATTAGGTGAGAAGCGGACAACTTCTTCTTGATACCCATATACTCTAACATTTTGCTAAAGCCATGTCAAGCTATTATTGTTTTTTTATAGAAATCCATTCGTACTGTGAAATTCCTTTGCCTCACAACAATCACTAATTATCTGCTCCGAAAGTTCCTCGACACTATCAAACTTGATTTCATTTCTGAGCATCTTGAGAAACTCTACGGTAATATTCTTTCCATACAAAATCTTATCAAAATCAAAAATGTGTGTCTCGACATTCTTTCCATAGTTACCTATTGTCGGCTTTACACCAACATTGGTTACGCTCGGATATCTTTTGCCGTTGTACACACAAAATGTAACGTAAACGCCGTTTGGAGGTGTAACCATACTGTTATCGATAATCAGATTTGATGTAGGGAACCCCAGCTTTCTACCCAATCTATTGCCTATTACCACTTCACCGCTTATGGCATATGGCCTTCCCATATACATCTCACATTCATCAACATTTCCGGTAGCAATCAGATTTCTTATCAACGACGAGCTTACTACCTGACCGTTTATAACAAATGCATCTATCACCTTTAAATTAAAACCGAGCTCCAAGCTCAATTCATATAGCATATCCACGTTTCCACCGGCTTTGAAACCGAAATTGTGATTAAATCCACAGACAACCGACTTCGCGCGAAGTTTATTTACTATAATCTTTTTCACGTATTCTTGTGGAGGCATTTCCATTATCTCCTTTGTAAAAGGGATATTTATGAGATAATCAACTCCCAAAGCCTCCATAAGTTCCTCTTTCTCATGCTTATATAGTATATTCTTAACCTTTGGCAAATTTGGAAGAAGATCTCTGGGATGATTCGAGAATGTGAAAACTGCGGATTTAAGCCCACGCTGTCTTGCAATCTCGATTGTTTCCTTGATCAATTTTTGGTGTCCCAGATGAACTCCGTCAAAATTTCCAAGCGCAATTGAAGTTTCTTCTATGCTCTTTATTTCATTTAAACTGTCAAATATTTGCATTATAAAATACCTTATCTGCTTTTATTAAGCCTTTATTTTCAATAGCCGTGCCCAAAAAATCTCCGGCTCTATCATAAACTCTATAAAGCTGTGTAAATTCCTTTCTAATCGGAAGAGGAAACTCTTCATTAGCAAATCTGGGTTTCTCAAGCTCAAGCCACTGGTTCTTCCTAAGCTCGACACCATTTATAAACAGGTGTTTTTCCCAGTCAGAGACCTCGGCTCTTCCTAAATGAGGAAGGGGCATGTCAATTGGAAGAAGCAGTGCTTCTATATCCTCACCTGTCATTACTTGTAACTTTTCTATATCTACAGAGTCGGAAAGTTCAAAGCATCCCGATCTCGTTCTGACAAGGCTGCTCATCGCTGCACCGCAACCGATAGCTTTTCCGATGTCTGCACATATGCTCCTTATATATGTGCCTTTTGAGCAAGCGATTTCAAATTCGAATTCACTTCCGTCAAAGGAAATAATCTCAGCCCTCTCTACGAATATCTTGCGACTCTTTACATCTACTTCCTTACCTTCCCTGGCATACTCGTACAGTTTTTTACCTTTAACCTTCAGTGCCGAATACATGGGCGGCGTCTGCGTTATAACCCCACTAAAATTTGTCACAGCCTCCTCGAGCTTGCTCATGTTTACGTCTTCTACCGGCCTTGTATTAAGAGTCTTGCCCCAGATATCCAAAGTGTCCGTCTCAATACCAAGCCGGGCGCTACCTCTGTACACCTTGATGTCCGTATCTAGATAATCCATGATTCTTCCGGCTCTGCCTATTGTAACCGGAAGCACACCCTCTGCCATCGGATCGAGAGTTCCCAGATGTCCGACGCGCTTTGTGCTACACGCACGTCTTACTATCGCGACAATGTCAAAAGATGTCATTTCCCTCGGCTTATTTATATTGATTATTCCATCCATATTAAACTTCTCTATCAAAGGCATTTATCACCGTTTCAATAGCCTTCTCCAAACTGCAGTTTAGCGTTGCACCCGCTGCCCTTACATGCCCGCCTCCGCCTAACTTTGCACATAGCCTTGCTACATCAAAGTATTGCTTCGATCTCATGCTTACCTTTATGACAGATTTCTCGTATTCCTTTACTAGTACAGAAACCTCAGTTCCCTTTATAGCCCTCATAAGATTGACTATCCTGTCCGTCTCATACATGAAGGCGCCGGTCTGCTTCAGCATATCCTGATCTACATAAGTAATCAAAAGCTTACCATCAAGTTCTCTTCTCATCTTAGATATTGCGAGAGCCTCAATCTTAAGTCTTTCCAATCTGTCGCTCTCATAGATTTCTATGCTCACATCGTTTGCTGAAACTCCCCAATCGTAGAGTTCAGCAACTATCTCGTGCGTAATTTTCTGCGTATTTGAATACTGAAAGTTCCCCGTATCTGTAGTTATCGCAGCAAATATTGAGTTCGCAATCCTTTGCTCAGGCTTGATGCATAGCTCTTTTAACAGAAGAAACACGAGCTGACCTGTTGCTGCCGACTTCGAATCTATGTAAGCGTAGTCACAGAAATTTTCACTCGTAGAATGATGGTCTATGCAAGCACTGATTTTCGCAGCCTCAAATAGCATCCCGCGCTTTCCTATCCTGTCTATCGCACCTGAATCTATGCAAAATGCCATGTCCGCTGAACGCGCAAGTTCTTCATCGCTTGACACAAGACCTTCTGCCAAAAAGCTTAAATTGTCAGGCACATCTTCATCTATAATTATCCATGCCTTCTTTCCGAGTTGTCTCAATGCTAAGCATAGAGCTGCACTTGAACCGATTGCATCTCCATCCATGTTTGTATGAGGATAGATTGCAAAGCTTTGATTTGCCTTTATCTGTTCGGCAATTTCACTAAAGCTGTTATTTTCCATTCTTTTCTCCAAGCTCTCTTATCATCTTTTCTATATGATTTCCGTATTCCATTGAATTGTCAATTTTGAAAATAAGCTCCGGAACATGTCTTATGCTCAGCTTCTTGCTAATCTCCGTACGCATAAGCCCTGCCGCGTGCTTCAGTCCTTCTATTACCTCTGCCTTTTCATCCTCGCTCTTCTTAGAATCATCGACATCTATGCTCTTTTCGCCCTGGATACATGCCATAACCGTAACATAACATGTCGCATAGCTGCCATCTGAGGTCACTTCAACATCGGTGATACTTATGAATCTTCCTGCAAGACGCGGGTCCTTAATCTCGGTCAGCAGGAGTTGACTTATTATCCTTTTTATCTCCTCGCCGAGTCTCTTTGTCCTATATCCTTTTCCCATACTTTCTCCAGATAGCACTTAAGCCGCCACAGGCGACTTAAGCTTTATATATTACTTTCGCTCTATCTCTACCATGTGGAAGCACTCAATCAAATCGCCATCTTTAATATCGTTATAGTTTTCGATTCCGATACCGCACTCATATCCCTGAGCAACTTCCCTGGCATCATCTTTAAATCTTTTCAGCGATGAAATTTTGCCCTCATGGATAACTATTCCATCTCTTACAAGTCTTACTTCTGCATTTCGCTTAACCTTACCCTCCACAACATAAGCTCCACCGATAATTCCAACGTTCGGAACCTTGAAGGTATTTCTGATTTCAACCTTACCGAGTATCTCTTCCTTGTATTCAGGTTCAAGCATACCCTTCATAGCGTTCTCTACATCATCTATGACATCGTAGATTACTCTATATGTTCTGATTTCTATGCTCTCTCTATCCGCCAGAGTCTGCACAGCCGTGCTTGGTCTTACATTAAATCCGATGATTACTGCACCTGATGTTCCTGCAAGCATTATGTCGGACTCAGTAACTGTACCTACACCTGTGTGGATAATATTAACCTTAACCTCGTCATTATTCAGCTTTTCTAAGGACGAAACCAAGGCTCCGATTGAACCCTGAACATCACCCTTAATGATCAGGTTGAGTTCCTTTACCTCGCCCTCCTTAATCTGGCTGAATAGCTTCTCAAGCGTTGTGCTTGAGTTCTTTGCAAGAACCTCTTCTCTGAGTTTTTCCTTACGTTTCTCAGCAATATCTCTTGCAATCTTATCTTCCTTAACTGCATTGAACTCGTCACCTGCCTGAGGCACGTCTGTAAGTCCGAGAATCTCAACAGCAGTAGCAGGACCGGCCTTCTTAATAGTCTTTCCTCTGAAGTCTGTCATCAGACGGATTCTACCTGCAGATGTACCTGCAACAATGCTCTGTCCGCTCTCAAGTGTACCGTTTGTAACCAGAAGTGTAGCTACAGGTCCCTTTGACTTATCGAGTCTGGCCTCTATTACTGAACCCATAGCAAGTCTGTTAGGGTTAGCTTTGAGTTCAAGAACTTCTGCCTGTAGAAGAATCATTTCGAGGAGATTCCTAATTCCGTCGCCTGACTTTGCCGAAACCGGAACAGTTATTACATCTCCACCCCAATCCTCAACTAGCACGTTGTGCTCTGAAAGCTCCTGTTTTACTCTGTCAGGGTTAGCTGATGGCTTATCCATCTTGTTGATAGCAACTATTATAGGAACTCCGGCCGCCTTTGCGTGGCTTATTGACTCTATTGTCTGTGGCATTACACCGTCATCTGCAGCTACAACGAGTACAGCGATATCTGTAATATGAGCACCTCTTGCTCTCATAGCTGTAAAGGCTTCGTGTCCCGGTGTATCCAAAAATACGATTTTCTGTCCGTTTACCTTTACCTCGGACGCACCGATATGCTGCGTGATTCCTCCGGACTCACTTGATGTAACATTAGTCTTTCTAATTGCATCAAGTAACGAAGTCTTACCGTGGTCAACGTGTCCCATTACTGTTATGATAGGTGGTCTTGGCTTCAGATCCTTCTCATCATCCTCAAATACTTCGATTCCTGTTTCTTCAGTTTCCTCTTCAACCTTACCGATATGAACACTGATACCGATTTCCTCTGCGAGAATCATAACTGTATCCTCATCGATGTTCTGGTTGATATTAGCCATGATACCCAGCTTCATCAAAGTCATGATTACCTTTGATGTTGAAACCTCCGTCTGTTCACAGAAGCCCGCAACCGTAATAGGTACCGTGAGAACTATTGTACCCTCCGGCAATACTTCCTCTTCTATCTGAGGCTCAAAATCCACATTGTTGTTCTTATACTTGGTATGTTTGTTTCTAACCTGCTTCTCAAGCGATTTTCTCTCAAACTTATCGAACTTGCTGTGTTTCTCCTTCTTATCGCTGAACTTCTTCTTGTCATCTCTCTTTGCTGAGTCCGACTTCATTTCCATTCTGCCACCGGAAGCGGATTTCTTGTTATCTCTATCATGAAATCTGGAACTTCCGCCCTGTCCACGTTCATCCTTATTGAACTTACTGTCTGAATCGCGACCACTTCTGAAGTTACTTCTGTCACTGCGATTGTTTCTGCTATTTCTCTCGGTTCTCTCGCGTCTTTCTCCTCTAGCCTCGCCCGACTTTGTGTCTCTGCTTTGTCTTGTGCTTCTTTTATCGTCAGATTTCTTAACATCAGCTGAAGCCGGCTTAGCAGTTCTGGCTAAGCGCTTCTTTTCCTCTGCCTTAACCTCATCGGCTGTCTTTATAATCTTAACACCGATATGCTTTTTTACTGAAGCATTCTTATTGGCTTCATTCTCCTGCTTTGATACTTCCGCCTTCTTCACAGGCTTTTTGGCATCTTCCTTTGGTCTCTCATTAGCCTTTGATGCCTCTTTAGTCTTGGATTTTTCCTTTGATGTCACGTCTTTACTGCTTACCACTGCTGTCTTCTCTTCTTTTTCTTTCTTAACTTCAGACTCCGGTTTATTATCGATTTCATCTGCTTTGTTTCTATTTGCAAAGTATGATTCATCAACTATCGGTCTTCCAATAGGCAAACGCTTTCTACCGGCTGTCGGCTTTGTAACTTCACCAGTCTTGCTCTGTGACTCTCCCTTGCCGTATAATGACTTAAGTTTTGCAATATCACCTTCTGATAATGTGCTCATATGACTCTTTAGTTCTATACCCAGTCCTGAAGCCTTTTCAAGTAATTCCTTGCTTTGAACCTCTAGTTCACGGGCAAGTTCAAATACCTTAACTGCCATTAGACACCTCCCTTTCTGATTGAATCAGGTCAATCTCCTTACATATGCTTTCGGCAAATCCCTTGTCCATGATTGCGAATACGCCCTTATCCACATTCCCGGTCATGTGCGATAGCTCACTAGCTTTCCCGAAAACCCTGTATTTTATATTGTTAGTGACACATTTCTGCGTCAATTTCTTCTTTGTATTGTCTCCAACATCCTCAGCTATCAGCAAAAGTTTCACTTTCTTATTTGCAATAAGAACAAGTGCGGTATTATATCCAACCTGAATATTCTTTGACCTTGCGGCAAAACCCATATAGCTTCTAAACTTGGATTTTTGCATCAAACTCTCCTCTTAGCATCTCTATATTTGCTTGACTAATCTTGCGTTTAAAAACCCTTTCAAATGCTCTCTTATTGCATGCCCTATCAAAGCAATCGTTACACTTGCACACGTAGGCACCTCTGCCGGCCTTCCTACGCGTAAAGTCAAAGCTGATGGTTTCGCCTTCATCCACAAGTCTGAAGAGTTCGTCTTGAGCTTTTGACTCCATGCAAGCTATGCATCTGCGCATCGGTTTTTCTTTACTCAACTTCCACAACCTCCGCATCAGTTGAATCATCATAGCTCATGTCATCATCATAGATTTCATCAGCATCTTCATCCTGATAGTACTGGCTGTGACTCTTGATATCTATCTTCCATCCACTGACCTTTGCTGCCAGCCTTACGTTCTGACCTTCCTTACCTATTGCTAATGATAGTTGGTAATCAGGTACTACGACGAGTGCTGCCTTTTCTTCATCGTTATCAGCAACTATAAACACATCCTCAACTTTTGCCGGACTGAGTACATTAGCTATAAGTTCTTCAGGTTCATCGCTCCATGGAATAACATCGATTTTTTCTCCGTCAAGTTCGTTTACTACGGATTGAACTCTTGATCCACGATTTCCTACGCATGAACCTACAGGATCAACGTTTTCAAACTCGGTATAGACTGTCATCTTAGTTCTTGAACCGGCTTCTCTTGCAATTGCCTTGATTTCAACGGTTCCATCTGTAAGCTCCGGAACCTCTAACTCAAATAACTTCTTTACAAGTCCCGGATGTGATCTTGAAAGGTAGATCTGAGGTCCCTTTAGGCTGTGCTTAACGTCCATGATATAAGCCTTCAGTCTGTCATTAACCTCAAAGCGTTCTCCCGGCACCTGCTCCCTAGGTGGAAGTATTGCCTCTGTATGTCCAAGGTCAACAAAGAGTGTTGCACCACTCTTTCTATGCACTACTCCTGTTACAATCTCATATAGTCTATTCTTGAAATCATCGTATACTTTTGAGCGTTCCGCTTCCCTGATTCTCTGTACCACGACCTGCTTTGCCGTCTGAGCAGCGATTCTGCCAAAGTCCTCCGGTGTAACTGCAAACTCTATCGCATCACCTATTTCATACCTTGCATCGATATCGTGTGCATCCTCAAGACTTATCTCACGGTTTTCGTCCATAACCTCTCCGACAACCTCAAGTCTTGATAGAACGGAAATATCTCCCGTCTCTGAATCAATGTCAACTCTAACATTATCAACATTGATATTACCTGTGGTGCTATAGTTACGCCTGTATGCAGCTAATAGTGCCGACTCAATAGCCTCTAGTAGAACTCCTTTTTCTATATGTTTTTCTTCCTCAAGCTGTTCGAGCGCGTCTATAAACTCTCTGTTCATTTCTGACCCTCCTATTAATATTTAATCCCTAGAAAACCACTGCCAGATTGACCTTGGCAATCTGATCTCTAGAGAGTTCCATATCCTTACCATCTACTATTATCTTTACAATGCCGTCGTTCAATGAAACCAGCGTTCCTACCAGCTGCTTCTTATTATCGATAGCCTTGTAAAGTTTAATCTCTATCTCACTTCCGACATATCTGTCAAAATGTTCCTGCTTTGTCAGTTCTCTATCCATTCCAGGTGAGCTGACCTCAAGGTAGTACTCCCTCTCTATCAAATCCTGTTCGTCCAGCTTATCTGAAAGAAATCTGCTAACCTCCTCACATTCCTGAGTGCCTATATAAGCTTCCTCTTTGTCTATGTATAATCTAAGAAAGTAGTCAGGTCCCTCTTTGACAAACTCACATGCCCAAAGGCTAAGCCCTCTCTCATCAAGAAAATCCTTAATAATTTCCTCTGTAACTTCTGTAATCTTTTTCTTTGCCATTTTCACCTTATACAAAACTTAAAGAGTGGGGAAACCCACTCTTTAACAAAAGAATTATCGATTACATTTATAGTATCATGAATTTTATACAATGTCAAATAATCAACATTTTCTCAAATAGCGCTACTACTTATTAAGAGCGTCTCTAATCTCCGTAAGAAGCTTAACTTCTTCTGATGGCTCAGCCGGAGCTGATGCTTCCTCTTCTGCCTTCTTTTTAACGGCAAACTTGTTGAAGCCCTTCATTATTACGAAGATTACAAGTGCAGTTAGTATGAACATTATGATAGACTGGATGAATCTACCAACCAATAGGGTCGCATCTCCAACTGTAATAGAAATACCTGAGAAATTGATACCTCCTAATATCATTCCCAGTAGAGGTGTAATGATATCTGATACGAGTGAGCTAACGATTGCCGTGAATGCACCACCGATGATGATACCTACAGCCATACTCATAACGTTACCATTGCTGATAAACTCCTTAAATTCCCTAATAAAGCCTTTCACTAAAGCTCTCCTTTCAATTCTAAAATCGCCTTACAAAATTCAATCACAAAATTAAATTGTCTATATAGCTATACCCTAATTGTGTATATATTAACAAATTATATTTAAAATGCAATATTTATTTTTTTGCAAGTCCTCACTTAATAAGATATTGGTAGAATTCCTTCTTGACCTTAAGAAAGCTATCCCTACACAAAACCAGTGCCTTGCCACAACTGAAGTTCACTATGCCACCTGACATCAGTCTCACCTTTGACAAATTTACATAGCAAGATGACATTGCCCTGCAAAAGCTCTCATCAAAACTTGCTGCAAGCTCAGACAGCTTATCATAATAAAACAAACTACTGCACTCTGTCTCAAGCCGAATTCGTCTTCCTACGCTTTCGATGTAGAGTATCTCATCAAGACTCACCCTTCGCACGACCTTGTTCGTCTTATAGACAATATATCTGTCTTCCATAACCCTTCCTCCTAATATATAACATCTCTAAACTAATTATATAATAGTTTTAAGGGGAAAGTATGTACGTATTCCTGTCATTTTGCTTGAAATTCCGACATTTTGACGGAAATTACAACATAATGCTGGAAATCCCGCCATTTTGACAGGATTTCCAACATTTATGCATTTTTTTACCGTTTATACATATTTATTGTAGATTATACGATTTATATGACTTTTATGCGCATATTTAAACATCTCTAGAAGAAACTTAACTGATCAGTCTCAGGAAGTCCGTCGAATATGCCGTATTCTCTGAGTGCCCCAATTGCGGTGCTATTTATCTTTGATCGTATTATAGCATCTTCTACTGTATCAAAAGCTTTCTCATCATATGCCTCAACAAGGGATTTAGCGGCAGATTCACCCATTCCATCTATAACGACAAAGGGTAGCAGAACCTCGCCATCCTCAACCCAAAACTTCAACGCCTTAGAATGTCCCAGCTTTGGCAAGCGGAACTTAAATCCTCTGGCATACATTTCATAGGCAACCTCGTAGACGAGAATCTCCGCCATCTCCTTAGCCGTCGCGTTTTTGCCCTTGGCTAATGTTTCTTCTATCTTGCTTAGACATGCGGAAGGTCCTTGAAGGATTACATAAGCGTTAAAGTCTCCCGCAACCGACGTAAAGTGCGTCGCATAGAATTCCTGAGGATAATAAACCTTATACCATGCCATTCTGAATGACATCATTACATAGGCGACTGCGTGAGCTCTAGGGAACATGTACTGAATTTTAATACAGGAATCGATGTACCAATCGGGAACCCCGTGTTCCTTCATGATTGCTAGAAGCTCATCGCTAAGCGGTTTATTTTTTCTAACTTTTTCCATGATTTCAAATGAAGTCTTGTTTTCGATGCCCTTGAGTATGAGGTAGTTCATGATATCGTCTCGAGTAGAAATCACCTCTCTCATTGTTGCTGTTCCATTTTTTATATAATCCTGTGCGTTGTTTAGCCAAACGTCTGTGCCATGTGAGAAGCCCGATATTCTAACCAAATCAGCGAATTTATCGGGCTTGGTATCATCCAGCATCTGGCGAACGAAGGCTGTACCAAATTCAGGTATCGCATAGGTTCCATGCGTGAACCGGTAGTTTTCATCCTTTATATCCAGAGCTTCTATACCATTAAAAATGCTGAGTACCTTTCTATCCGTCAAATCTATTTTGAGCGGATCCACCCCCGTCATGTCTTGAAGCTGCCTTATCATTGAAGGCACATTATGTCCAAGTATATCAAGCTTTAATAGGTTTTGATCTATCTTGTGATAATCGAAGTGTGTCGTGACAACATCAGACTTGGTATCATTTGCCGGTCTTTGTACCGGACAAAACTCATATATCTCGTGATCCTCCGGAACTATGACAATTCCTCCCGGATGCTGACCCGTCGTTTTTTTGACCCCCGTACAGCCCTTTGCAAGCCTTAGCGTGTCAAATTTATTTATTGGTATGTTCTTTTCCTCTGCAAACTTTAACACATATCCATATGCCGTTTTATCTGCTACAGTACTTACCGTACCTGCTTTATATACATTTTTCTCACCGAAAATCTCACCGACATAACTGTGAGCTCTCGATTGATATTCTCCGGCAAAGTTAAGGTCTATATCAGGTTCCTTGTCTCCGTTGAAGCCAAGGAAAGTAGCGAACGGGATTGTAAATCCATCCCTCTTCATCTGGGTACCACACTCAGGACAGTCTTTAACAGGCATATCAATGCCACAGTCGTAGAGGTTCATATCTCCCCATTCTATATGTTTACAATTAGGGCAGATATAGTGTGGTTCAAGCGGATTAACCTCCGTTATTCCGGCCATTGTAGCAGCAAAAGAAGATCCTACCGAACCTCGTGACCCTACGAGATATCCATCCTCTAGCGATTTATTAACCAGCATCTGCGCCGATACATACATCACGGCATAGCCGTTACCTATAATTGAATCGAGCTCCTTGTTCAATCTTTCTTCTATCTCTACCGGAAGCTTCTCACCATACATTTCGTGAACTTTGTCCATACATGTCTTGCGAAGAGTCTCCTCCGCGCCTTCAATCTTCGGCGGGTACTTTCCCTTAGGTACAGGCAAAATATCATCTGCAATCATATCTGCTATCTTGTTGGGATTTTTCACGACAATCTCATAGGCTGTATCTTCTCCAAGATACGAAAATTCCTCGAGCATCTCCTCGGTCGTTCTCATGTATAGACCTTGACCGTTCTCGGCGTCTTTATATCCCATTCCGGCCATGATTATGTTTCTGAAAATAGCCGACTCCGGCTCGTCATAGTGTGCATCGGTAGTCGCGACAACCATCTTTCCGAGTCTCTTTCCACATTCCAAAACCCGGCGATTAAAGTTTCTGATATCTTCCCTCGATTCAACCATTCGCTTTTCTATCATGAACTGATTATTAATCAAAGGCTGAATTTCCAGATAGTCGTAAAAACTTGCAAATTCATCAAGTTCAGCATCACTTGCCCTATTTGATACAGCTCTATAGACTTCGCCCGCCTCACAGGCAGATCCTATAATTACACCTTCCCTATACTTGCTTATTACCGACTTCGGGAGTCTTGGCTTTCTGTAGAAGTATTCTATATGCGATAGAGACACCATCTTGTAGATGTTCTTCAGCCCCTCCTGGGTCGCTGCAAGAAGAATTATATGATTAGTTCCCTTCTTCTTGTAATCTATGCTACCATCTTCATTTATACAGTCGCTATCGTCAAATACATAGCCCTCCATACCATAAATGATCTTTATATTTACCGGATTCTTATCGTCCTTTGCAAGCTTTGCCGCAGCGCTCGCTGCATCCGGAAAGCTCTGAACTACACCGTGATCGGTGATTGCAACAGCCGGGTGTCCCCATCTTGCCGCAGTCTTTACTATTGTTTCAACATCGTTTAAACCATCCATGGCGCTCATCTTTGTATGACAGTGAAGCTCAACCCTCTTTGTTCCATCATAATTATCCTCACGAAGCTCCATTTTACACTTTTCTATGCCGTCTACCCTCACAGTTATAGCATTCTCGTATGTGTCCCACTCAGGCGCACCTATGGCTTTTATATATGTACCTTCCTTCAGAAGGCTGTTTACTTCGTCCCATTTCTGCTTACTAACAAAGGTTTTTAGGCAAGTACTGTTCTTTCTATCCGTAATGGAAAGAGACATCAAAACATTCTCGTGTTTTACAGTTCTGGCTTCCTTATTAAAGAGTATTCCTGCCACCACAACCTGTTTTTGCTCCGGTGAAATCTTGGATATCGGAGTAATCTCAAGTGTTATAGGATTTTCTCCCATTATGATATTTCCCTTTGCAGGAAGTTCCTTAGTATTCTTCTTGCGTCTGTATCCTCCGCTTCCACCAGCTCCATGAAACTTCTGCTCCTCAGCTCTCGGCTTTGCAGCTGCAGCCTTAGCCGCCTCCTTTGCTTGCTCAGTTAGTTCCTTAAGCTCTTCATCGTTTCTCTTAAGCAGAGACTCATGAGCCTTAGCATAGAGCTTGTCGTCGTTTTCAAAAGTAATTTCATAGTTCAGACCTATTTCTTCATTAATCATTGTGGAAATTTGTCTTGAAGCATTCTCATTTAGCTTCTTGCAGGCAAGCTCACCTACTGTGCTTATAATTACCCTTCCGTCTTCAAATTTGAGCGATGAAATATCTATACTTCCTGCCACATAGTGGTTTTTCTCGTTGAGTCTTCTCAAAATCCTAGGTAGTATCAGCCTTAGCGCATCACAGTCTGAAAGAATGAGTTCTTTATATGCATATTCAAATTCAACATCCTTGAGGTTTCCTACAGAATTCAGAATGATGCTCTTTATCTTATCCTCATCTTTTGCGGGAACAATATAGTTGAGTCTTATAGAAAGCCTCAGCACATTTTTTTCACTCAAAATAACAGCGTCGTCGACCTGTGCCACAGCTCTGTCTCTATATTTCTCACCAATATTATCCCAATCTATATAGTTGTAAAACAACTCCTTCATCAAACAGTTTTCCCCTCGCGCTCATAAATTAGATTAAAAAGTTCTTCTATGATGTCCTCTTCCTTGACAGTCTTTACAACTTCTCCTTTTTCGAAGATAACACCCTTATGCATTCCGCCGGCAACACCATAGTCAGCACCCTTAGCCTCTCCCGGACCATTTACAACACAGCCCATTACCGCTACCTTTATTCCTTCTCTAATGTTTTCATCGGATAGCCTTCTATCAATTTTTTCGGCAAGTTCCTCAAGGTTTACAGAGGTCCTTCCGCATGTAGGACATGAAACTAAATCATAACCGGCTTTTCTAAGCCCTAAAGTCTCTAAAATCTCCCTTGCAAACAAAACCTCCTCTACAGGATTTGCTGTCAGCGATACTCTCATAGTATCACCAACACCTTCAAGAAGCAGACTCCCTATTCCGATTGCAGACTTGAGCTTCCCTCTTTTGACCGTACCGGCCTCAGTAATTCCAATGTGAATAGGGTGTTCCATTTCTTTGGCTATCAGCTTGTGTGCCTCGTAGTTCATCCTTACATCGGATGATTTTAGCGATATAACTATATCATCAAAGTCCATGTTCTCTATAACAGCAACATTTCTTAGTGCGCTGTCACAAAGTCCTCTTGCCGTAACCTTGCCATATTTCTCGAGTATATCCTTTTCCAATGAACCGGAGTTTACTCCAACCCTGATAGGTATATGAGCCATCTTTGCTTCATTAACAACGGCTCTTACCCTATCTATGCTTCCGATGTTGCCCGGATTAATTCTGATCTTATCTGCTCCTGAATCTATGGCTGCAAGAGCAAGCTTATAATCAAAGTGAATATCCGCAACTATCGGCATATTCGTCTTGCTTCTCAGTTTCTTCAGTGTTCCTGCGGCCTCCATATCGGGAATGGCAAGCCTTACAATCTCGCATCCTGCATTTTCCAGTTCCTCGATTTGATTTAACAAAAGTCCCTCGTCATGTGCATCTACATTAGTCATAGATTGAATGCTTACAGGTGCACCGCCTCCTACTTTGACATCCCTTATCATCACTGATTTTAAACTCATCGTCTTATCAACCTCATAATATCATTCCAGGTCACAAATACCGTAAGTGTCAGTAATAAAGCCATACCTATCATGTGAACTCTAGCTTCTACTTTATCGCTTATTGCCCTACCGGTGAACATCCTTATAATTACAAATATGATTCTTCCTCCATCTAGTGCAGGAAGCGGCAAGAGATTGAAAATCGCAAGGTTAAGGCTTATCAAGGCTACAAGGTATAAGTAGTAGAATACACCAAGTCCTGCAGCATCGCTGACTATCTTTATCATTCCAACCGGACCGGAAACCTGATTGATTGCTTCCTTTGATGTGAAAAGCATTTTAAATGATTCGAACAAAGCCTTTGTCATTTTGACAGTCGATGCCGTTCCGTTCTTTATTCCTGTGAAAAGATTGTGTCTTTGCTTTGATACTACCCCTATTACATATTTTCCGTCCTTTTGCCTCTGCGGACTTATACTGAATGTCTTTTCCTTGCCACTTCTTTCTACGGTTATTGATATAGGCTTATCGGCTTTGATTTCCTTCTGCATGAAGCTTGTAAATTTTTCCCAGCTATCAACCCTACTGTCAGAAACCCTAACAATCTTATCTCCTGCTTGGATACCTGCCATCGAAGCAGCACCGCCATCCGTGACACTATTTATTGTCGTAGTAGGCGTTCCCGCATAAACTGCTGCAAATATCATCACAAGAAATGCGATAATAATGTTCATTGCAGCTCCCGCAACCAATATTATAATCTTCTTCCACCAGCTTTTGTTGTTAAAGGCTCTGGGGTTTTCCGTAGCTTCCTCGGTATCCTCGCCTTCCATCGCGCAAAAGCCACCGACAGGAAGTGCTCTTATCGAATATAAGGTTTCCTTACCTTGTTTCTTTAGAATTACCGGACCCATACCAAAAGCGAACTCATTAACCTGTACGCCACATAGCTTTGCTGCAATAAAATGCCCGAGTTCGTGCGGAAAAATCAGTATTATAAAAAGTAGTATTACTAGAAAAATCGTCATCTATTTGTTTCCTTTTATCAAATCACAAGCTTTGCTTCTAGCAAGCTTATCAGCCTCTAAGATTGAATCCAGCTCAGGCTTATTAGAAAAGTCGTTTACATTTAAAACTTCCTCGATGAAGTCAGCTATCTGATTAAACCCGATTTCACCGTTTAAGAAACTTTCCACAAGCACCTCGTTTGCTCCGTTCATAGCCGCAGGATAAAGTTTCCCGGACTTTGCCGCCTGTATTGCCAGCTTCAGGCATTTAAAACTCTCTAAATCCGGTTTTTCAAATGTTAACTTTGATCCTTCATTAAAGAAGTTTAGCTCCGGAAGATCCATCTTGAGTCTGTCCGGATAAGTAAAGGCAAGCGCTATCGGTATCCTCATATCAGGAATTCCAAGCTGTGCAATTACTGCTGTATCCTTAAATTCCACACCGGAATGCACTATGCTCTGTGGGTGTACAAGAATTTCTATATCGTCAACATCTATATTGAATAACCACTTCGCTTCTATCAACTCCAAGCCTTTGTTCATTAGGGTTGCAGAGTCTATGCTTATCTTACGTCCCATAGTCCATTTCGGATGATTAAGTGCCTGTTCCACGCTGACATCTTCAAGTTCAGCCCTACTATAACCCCTAAACGGACCACCTGATGCGGTGAGGTAAATCTTCTTTATTTCCCTGTTCAGGTTACCTTGCATGCACTGAAATATCGCACTGTGCTCACTGTCTACAGGTAAGATTTTTACCCCATTTTTGGTAGCTGCACTCATTATCACATCTCCACCCACAACAAGGCTTTCCTTGTTTGCAAGGGCTATGTTTTTTCCTGCTTTTATTGCCTCATATGTTGGGAGCATTCCTCTCATGCCGCTAAGTGAATTGAGCAGTAGGTCTGAATCGTATCCGGCAAGCTTAAGAAGTCCATATTCACCGCTTAAAAATTCTATGTTCTCGGCCTTTCCACGAAAGCATTCTCTAAGAAGTTTTGCATCCTCTCCCGTCGCAGTTACGACAAGTTCCGGTTCGAACTCCGAAATTTGTTTCTTCATGAGTTCTAAATTTCTTCCGCAGCTCAAGGCCTTAATCATAAACTTATCACGATTTTTCCTTACGACATCGAGTGCCTGAGTTCCTATAGATCCTGTACTTCCTAAGATGCTGATTTCCTTCATCTCAAAGTCTCCAAATCAAAGTATATTACACTAAAACAAGCGTTATGTAGTGGTATACGACAGGTGCTGTAAACAGAATACTGTCAAACCTGTCCATGATGCCGCCATGTCCCGGAATAAGATTTCCGTAATCTTTTATACCCATTTTTCTCTTAAACGCTGATGCCGTTAGGTCACCGCACTGAGAAAGAATTGCCCCTATAACTCCTATAATGAAACTGTGAAGCATGTATTTAGGTGCAAAAATTCCTGCAAATAGAAGGCAAAGAAGTGCCGCTCCAACTACTCCTCCTACTGCACCCTCTATAGTTTTCTTAGGGCTTAGGTGTGGGCAGAGCTTGTGTTTTCCTATAGCAAACCCTGTGAAATAGGCACATATATCGCTTCCAAAAGCGGATATGAATATCAAATAAATAAGTATTCTGTGATGATCTATTCCATCAACCATTGCTACATGAAAAGAGAAGAACTCAACATAAACTATTCCAAGTATTGTCGCAAGCGCATCCTCCACCTTGTGCTTATCTATTCTGAATATCGATATGCATGAAGCCATAACCGATGCAACTAACCACGCAAGCAGGTATTCCTCCCTGAACGGAAACAATATATGAAGCGTATATAAGGCGATGAGTGAAGCGACCGCAACTCCGTAGTTAGGATTTATATCCATTGCCTTAAATCCGTTAAACAGCTCTTTTACACCAACCAGGCCAATCAAAAAACACGCGGCAAGAAGAGGATATCCTCCAATTATTATTAATGCCACTAGAGGTAGCATTGCTATTCCTGAAATTACTCTTACTTTCATTTACCCTTCCTCCTCTTACTTGAGTCTTCCGCCAAATCTTCTCTCACGAGTCCCAAAGGACTCAACTATCTTCTGAAACTCTCCCGGTGAAAAATCCGGCCAAAGAGTATCAGTAAATGCAAATTCACTGTAAGCACACTGCCAAAGAAGGAAGTTAGAAAGGCGTTCCTCACCGCTTGTTCTTATAATCAAATCAGGATCCGGAATATTTCCGTTCTCCTCACCGGTGTATAGATATCTTGAAAGCATTTCCTCTGTAAATTCAACATCAGCACCATGCTCTGATACGATTCTGTTTGCCGCCCTCAAAATCTCCGCTCTGCTGCCATAGTTTAGGGCTATATTAAACTGCATACCCGTATTATCTCTTGTATCATCCAGCGCTTTTTTTATGCTGCTTCTAGCCGCATCAGGTAAAGCCTCGTAGTCTCCCAGAACGCTAATCTTTACATTCTTTTCGCATATTTCGGCAAGCTCAGAAGCAACGTACTTAACAAGAAGCCCGAATATCCCGTTGACCTCTTCGCTAGCTCTCTTCCAGTTTTCGGTGGAAAAAGCATATACGGTAAGATGCTCTATTCCTAGGTCAGAAGCTCGTCTAACAATCTCCTGCATACTCTTCATTCCGGCATTATGACCTGCAACTCTTGGAAGAAGTCTTTTTTTCGCCCATCTTCCATTTCCGTCCATTATTATGGCAACATGCCTCGGCAGTTTGTTTTCTCCCATATTTTCCTCATAACATAGGGCTATCCCGCAAAGCGAAACAGCCCGTAATAAATTTCTATAGTTTAGTTTGCACTTTGTGAAAGTTTTAGACTTCCATAAGTTCCTTGTCTTTTTCCGCTATAATCTGGTCAATTCCCTTAATTGCAGCTTCGATAGTCTTCTGAACCTTATCAAGTTCTGTTGTAAGCTCGTCCTCAGAAAGCTCTCCACCCTTCTGCTTCTTCTTTAGGTGGTCATTCTCATCACGTCTCATGTTTCTTACTGCAATCTTGCAATCCTCACCCATCTTCTTAATAATCTTGGTAAGTTCCTTTCTACGTTCCTCTGTTAACTGAGGAATTACTAGTCTTATGCACTTACCGTCGTTTGATGGTGTAATGCCTAGCTCTGACTTGTTGATTGCCTTCTCAATCTCAGAAAGTGAAGAAGGGTCAAATGGTGCAATTAAAAGAGTTCTTGGATCAGGTGTTGATATGTTTGATAGGTTCTTAAGCGGTGATGGTGTTCCATAGTAGTCAACCATAACCTTATCAAGTAGTGAAGCGTTAGCTCTACCTGCTCTTACTGTGTTCAAATCCGACTTCAAAACCTGCTTACTCTTCTCTATTCTCTCTTCTAAACTAAGATGGCTCATCTCTTCCTCCTAAAATGACTATTTAATTATCGTACCAATTCTTTCGCCGCATACTGCCTTCATTATATTGCCTTCTCCGGCAACACCGAATACATGAATAGCTATGCCATTATCTCTACATAGAGTTGCTGCTGTAAGGTCCATAACCTTAAGATCCTTATCAACGACCTCCTTGAACGTAAGCGAATCATATTTCTCAGCATTAGGGTTGATCTCCGGATCGTCAGAGTAAACCGCATCAACGTTCTTTGCCAGAAGAATTACCTCAGCATCCATCTCAGCTGCTCTAAGAGCTGCAGTAGTATCAGTTGAGAAGAACGGATTACCCGTTCCCGCTCCGAATATGACAACCTCCTTACGCTCCAGTCTGCTGATAGCCTTCATTCTCGCATAAGGTTCTGCTATTTCTCTCATCTCTATGGCAGTCTGTACCCTCGCCTTTACTCCATGTATATTAAGTGCGGATTCCAAAGCTAAAGCATTCATTACCGTTGCAAGCATTCCCATATAGTCTGCTGTCGCACGATCCATATTCTCACTGCTGCGACCTCTCCAGAAGTTTCCGCCGCCAACTACAATTGCAGTCTCTACACCCAGATCACAAAGTTCTTTAATTTGTTTTGCAACAGTATTAGTAGTCTCGTCAGATATTCCAAACTTTTGGTCACCGGCAAGTGCTTCTCCGCTAATCTTGAGAAGTACGCGCTTATAAATTGGTTCCATATATAGCTCCTTATTAAATTTTATTAAAGCTATTATACCATATCACTCATTCTATTGGAATTGATTTTTACTCTTAAAAACTATTCCTGAGCATTTAAATAGTCTATAGCATTCATAGCAGCAGTTGCGCCGTCAGATGTAGCTGTAACAAGTTGCCTACGTGCCTTTGACCTACAATCTCCGGCGACAAAAACTCCTTCCGTCTTTGTCATGCAATCCTCACTCGATGCAAAAAATCCGCCCTTATCAAGTTCTGTAAGTTTATCAAAAGCAGCGTTCTGAGCTATTTGACCATAAGCAACGAACACACCCTGAACTTCAAGTTCTCTCAGCTCTCCATTTTCTGTGTTTTCGATTACCAGAGCATCAAGCTTAGGGCTACCCTTAAGCGCCTTAGGTACGCTGTTTAAAATAAACTCAACATTATCCTTCTTGCTTAGTCTGTCAACTGTTACCCTGTCACCTCTGAACTTATCTCTTCTGTGAACAAGGTACACCTTTTTAGCGATAGTTGACATGTACTCGGCTTCCTCAAGTGCGGTGTTTCCACCACCCATGATTGCGACATTCTTGCCCCTGAAGAAAGCTCCGTCACAAGTTGCACAGTATGAAACTCCCATGCCTGTCAGTTCTTCCTCCCTATCTACTCCAAGAGGTCTGCTCTTTACACCGGTTGCAAGGATTACGCTCTTCGCCTCAAATTCCTCACCACCGTCAGTAACTATCTTAAAATTTCCATCTGCATTTTTTTCAAGTGAAACAACCTCACCGAATGCCATCTCAGCACCTAGCTTTGTTGCCTGTTCATACATATCGCTTGCAAGCTGAAAACCCGAAACAATTCCAATTCCGGGATAGTTTTCAACCTCAGGTGTGTTTATAATCTGCCCACCATAGCTTAGCTTTTCTATCATCAAAACGCTTTTTCCGCCGCGCACTCCGTAGATTGCTGAAGTCAATCCCGCAGGACCGGCTCCTACTATGATAATATCGTACATAATATCCTCCTTAACCGCTTATCTTCTAAATCTTACTTTTGTTATATACCCTATTAGATTGTATTCAACTCATTTTTTCATTAAAACAATACCGGCAAGATCCTTCGTTACATCATCAGTCTTTTCGACATAGCTACGTGCAAAACGCCTCACAGCTTCCACATCAAAGTGAGAATCTCTAAGCGCAGTCTCTACCTCATACGCCGTCCTGCAAATATCTCCGGGCATCTCGCTATCATAATCAAGGTAGAAGCTCCTGCTCGCCTTATACTCATCCAGATCAAATGCATAAAAACACATATGCTTTTCAAGAAGAGCCGCCTCAAATACTATAGCTGAGTAATCACTTATAACGCAATCTGCTATATAGAGCATTTCCTCAGTAGAAAAGAAATTGTCTATAATAACTCCTTCACTTTCATCCATTGAGAGCTCCATGAGCGGATGTTTTTTGATGACTATAATACGATCTTCCGCCTTTATCTCATCAATTAGACTCTCAATCTCACTAGAAATATCCCTACGTTTTCTGAACGTCGGCGCATATACGATAATGCTTTTATTGTAATCTTTTGCCTGTTTAAGTTCAGGATATCTATCGAAGATTTTATCCTTAACACTCTGCTTCTGCTTATCAGACATTAGTCTATCAACCCTTGGAAGCGATGCTATTTCTATAATTTCTTCAGAACATCCGAATGCCTCTGCAAAAGGCTTTATGCAAGATTTTCCGCTCGCTATAACGCATGTATAGTTTCGGTGCATCCTCATGGCCTTTGCAAGCTTGGGATTGCTTCCCTCCTCTTCACCGCGTATGCTTAGACCAAATTTCTTTAGTGCACCCATCGCATGCCAAATTTGAATCACTCTAAGTTTTTTTCTCTGCTTGAGTATACTGATAGGTATGCAGTAGGAATCAAGCACGACAGTTCTACTTGTCGCAATATGGTACATCTGTACAAGAATATGCCCCATGTACGAGAACAGAGCCGGTGGACTCTTTCTAAGTTTCTTGCAAAGAATCTTGACCTCTGTGTCCGGACTTTGTTTTTTCAGCTCCGTCTTTAACATTAAAAAATCTTCACTCGCAGAGTCAGACTGTCTGCTTATCAAAGTGATCTTATTCCTCACGGGGAAAAGCTTAAAGACAGCATATATTAAGTTTAGAAATCCTCGAAATATCGCGATTGCAAAAGTCATACTATTTCTTAAACCTTTTTCTTATCTTATTAACATCGTCCTTGGTTAAATACTTCTTCAGATGCTTTACAAATCTATCAAGCATAGAGTTTACACCTGCTCTAAAGCGATCAAAAGGTCCTGCCTGATTACCCTCTATAAGGCTTCTTATATGCTCATCATCCAGTGGTGCAATCATAGCCGATTTACGCATTCCGGAGCATGATATACTCCTTTCAAATAGCTTAACTACGCCCCTCTTCTCATCGAACACTATTGGAAACTTCGCTTCTGCCATCAAAACTGACTTTCTTATCATCTTATTAGACACGAAATAGTCTTTTCCTATGAACATATTTTTAAAAACACCGTAGCCGTAAGCTGAATTAATTCTATCTATATATGAGTAGTTTTCGCCATCAAAACTCCTCACCATCACAGAAACGCATCCGGTCTTCTTCGTTTCGAGCATGTTCCACATGTTTCTGATTGTATTCTTGGTAAATAGCAGCTTCTCATCTGCAAATATCACATACTCACCTAGCGACATATCAAAAGCGCTCTTTATGAACTCGTCCTTTCCAAGACCCTCGTCATCACAGACTTTGATGTTAGACTTATCTATGTAATCTGCCGAAATATTTTCTTTAATACCTCTTGATACTATGATTTCAAAGCGTGGAAAAAGCTGGTTGTAAAGACTTGCCACCTGTAGATTTAGGAACTTTGGCGATGACTCCGATGTCAAAATAATCGATACCAAAGGTCTATCAGCCAGTTCTTCCAGCGGAATCAGTCCATCCTCCAGGTCTAAATCTCTGTGCCTCTTGCATAGCGCCTTCCAATCCGAAATCTGTATGTGCTTCTTGTATTCTGCAAGCTTCTCGTTTATTCTGCTCGTTAAATCATCATCAGCACGCCAAATACCTCTGTAATAGCCGTTTAGCAGCTCCCCTTCTATAAATCTTATGTAGAGTGGTCTAAGATATATGCTTAGCTTAGATTTATTCCCCTTAATATTGTCCTCAGCTAGCTTAGTAGCCTCTGTCAAAATCCTCTCATGCGACTTTATAAGGCTTTCCATATAGCTTCTGCTTATAGTCTGAGTTGCAGATGCAGTCTCCCAGAACGGTCTTTTTATGTAGTTATAGGCGATAACCCTGCATCCACGAATTTTTCTCGCTTTCTGTAAAGCACAAAAAGTGAAAACGCCGTCTTCTGCATTTTTGAGATTTTCGAACCTTAAATTATTTTTTAATATAAATTCACGTCTAAACAGCTTGTTGCAAACGGACCATGCCCCAAACAAATTCTTGTCTAAAGGACTTATGCTCCTCTGTGAGGAAAGCTTTACCGAATGCATGTATAAAAGGGATTCACCGAGACTCTTCTCTTCCATTATGCCTATGACGATATCCGCATTGCGAGCCTCTCCCGCCTTGTACATGCAAGTAAGCGCCTTTTGGGGAATTATATCATCTGCGTCGTAGAAGGCAAGATAATCCCCTGTCGCCTCTTCAATTCCGCGATTTCTGGCCGCCGAAACTCCTGCATTTTCCTGCCTTATATATCTATATCTTCTATCCTTTGCAGCATGGATTTTTGCAATCTCATCCGATCCATCAGTGCTGCCATCGTCGATTAGAAGTACCTCAAGCTCTTCAACCTTCTGCTCTTCAATAGAGTCGAGCATATCACTGAGATACTGCTTCACATTGTAAATTGGCACGATTACCGAAACCTTAGGTGCCATATCTAACTCCTATCAAAATTAAATGTTCCAATGCATTACAGTCTTACCACATCTGCTTTTTGCATCTACATCAAAAGCTTCTGCCATGTCATCGAGATTTGAAATCTCAACTACATTACCTATGAGCGTATCCAGATATCGCGGAATCTCCGGATATTTTGTGTACATATCAAGAACCCCCAGGAAGTCACCTCTTCCACTTCTGCTGTTACCAAATATTCGAAGTCCTTTCTCAAGCACCATTCTGGTATTTATAGGCACATTTCTCTCGCTCACACCCATCAAAGCGATTGCGCCTTCAGGGTTTATATAGTCAATGATCTGATTTATCGCATCACCTGAATTTTCACCGCCGACACACTCGAAAGCGTGGTCAAGCTTAAGCGTTTCAGGGATGTGGCGAATTTTGTAAGTCTCATCAGCAAAGCCAAATCTTGAAAGCTTGCCGTCATGAGTTCCAAACACATATATCTTAGAATTCGGGTATGTATATCTTAGAAGCAAAGCCGTACAATATGCGAGATTTCCATCTCCCCATACACCTAGTGCATTTTTTCTTCCATGACTGAATCTCTCAAATCTCTTTATCGTATGATATGATATGCTCACGAACTCAGTAAACGCAAGCACGTCAAGATCGATGTCCTCCGGTGCAACCACGACCCTATCCTCATCAAGAGCAATAAGATCCTGCATGAAACCATCGCTTCCGCTTGCCCTGAACTTGCTACTTCTAAGGTAATTTTCTTCTATGAATTCATCCCTTTCAACAGGAGTGTTTGGAATCATCACTACCCTGCTTCCCTTTGGGACATTTTTGGACTTTGAGAAAACGACTCTTCCACACGACTCGTGCACAAGAGCCATAGGGAGTTTCTTCTCCATTATCTCAGAAGGTCTAAGGCCCTGATAATATCTTTGATCTGCATGGCATATGCTCAGGGCTTCAGGTCTTACAATTATTTTGTTATCCGCAAGATTTATATCGCTGAACTGAACCTCAATTTTGCGCGGCCCTGTCAATCGATAAACCGTATTTAGCATTCCACTTCTCCCTTTAATAGAGCCTCTGCAACTGCAATATCGTATGGATATGTTATCTTAATGTTGTAGTTTTCACCCTTTACCAGGTGCACCTCTTCACCGTTTAATAAGAATACCTTGGCAGCATCAGTGAGGATTTTCTTTGTGTCCTCGTCAAGACCCTCGTATAGCTCCATGAAACTCTTAGCCTTAAAACTTTGCGGTGTCTGTCCTTGATACACCTTTCTTCTATTGGGAATCTCGCTAATCACTTCTCCATTCTCACTGACAACTATTGTATCCGTAGCCGGAATCACAGTATCGCAAGCACCAAAGCGCTTTGCCATATCTATGTTATCCCTAATCATTCTATATGTTACAAAAGGTCTAACTGCATCGTGAGTTACTACGATCGTGTTATCATCAATTCCATATTTTTTGTTTATAAAGTTAATTGAGTTTACGATGGTTTCATTTCTAACCTTGCCACCCTCAATCACCGTAATATTTTCACTATCGTCTATGTACTTAGCTATGAGATCCTTAGTGTGCTCAAGCCACTGCTTAGGACAAGCAATCACAATCTCATCAAAGCTGTCATATAGGCAAAATTTCTCTATCGTGTGAATAATAATCGGCTTTCCGCCTATGTTCATATACTGTTTAGGTAGCTTGGCATCGCCCATGCGACTTCCTAAGCCACCAGCTAAAATCACTCCATAAACATTCATAGATTTCATTTCACTCCTGTATGATAATTAGGAAGCTAATTATCACTTATTCCTTTCTTTATAATTTTGGTTATAATTATTCAGATGCTGCGTATCCTGAATTTTTATCAGCTGAATTCTGATACCAGATCTTTCCAAAACTCAAGGCTTCTACCAGTGAGCTCCTTACTCATCAATTCCACAAACTCTTTTTCTGCGTTTTTCCATACAGCATATTGAGCTGTGCCCATCGCTCTTACAAATTTTCTGAAATCCGATGCAATAAGTATTATGTCGTCGTAACTCATGTCACTTGTAAATGCGTATATATTTCCGGATTTGCATTCCAATAAAATTGTATATGGATCTCCATTTGCAATTATTATTAAGTCCATTTTGTGCAATATCGGATATTCCTCGTATTCCAGATTACGATTTATTAGCCAATTAAGGCTAATTTCATCTCCATATCCAAACTGATAGCTGAGGAAACCTAAATTGCCCCAGTTATAGCTTAAAATATCCTCTGTAAATACAGGATCCAAATACTCTATTTCAAGTTTAGATTTTAGTTTTTCTATCTCAGACGGAGAAATTTCTTTGTTGCTAAGAATCATTCCGTCAGTTATTTCCTCATCAAGACCCTTTGTTTCTTCGAGAATCGAGGATACAATCTCATCTATCGTGAATAAATTCATATATTGATTTCCTCTTCATCCACCTCATTGTCATGAGCTGACAAAACCATCATCATCACAAGACATAAGAAGAATCTGCTAACTATAAATACGCTTTCTAAATGGCTGACAACTAATGTAAAGATTACCACCAGGTACCAATTTCCCCTTCTCATAAGATCCGCCTTACATATCATATAAAACAAAAGTGATATATATATGAAGAAGCCCACAAATCCTGTCGTATATATCATAGCAAAGTATCCGCTATGCGGCCCTAAGATAGTTGGCCTAAATTTATAACTTCCCTGGTATCTTTGCTCCCAGAAACCTTTGATATACGCATTTCTACTCGCCATCTCATTCTTTAGACTTCCCGTTCCAAACGCTTTTTTGTCCATATGTGCGAACATGGCTGTCTTCCATATATTATATCTTGCACTGCTAGCTCTGTTTAATTTGTATTCAATACTTCCATAGCTGTTTTCCCACTCAAAGGCAACGCCTGTATTTTGATGAGAATACATAAATCCATATACTGCAAAGGTCGAAAGCATCGATGCTACAAGAACAATCAAAGTCAACCTCTTTCCGGTTATCGGTTTTATCGACCTTACTACGTTATATGAAAGAATTATCACAATTAGAGCAAGTTGAGCGCTCCTGCACCCGGATTCAAATAAAACGGCAAATGAAAATATGCTGTAAATACTTATCAGAGTAAGCTTCCACCTAGACAAAGGCTTAGATATAATTATCAAAAGCAGCACTAGCGAAAGTGCCGTCATGATGCCCATAGTGTTCGGGTTTGTGTACAGATAGGTAAAATTTATCACTCCGTCGTAGTAGCTATGCCTCATTAGGAAGCTGGAAAATCCGCCTCCCGGCGATAGTCTATAAGCTAGGTGGCAAATTGCTTCAAGTATATTTAGGACTAGGTTTATCAAAATTATCATAGGCGCAAGCCTGCGTCTTATAAAACTCTTTGATATAATCATCTCGTTGATAGCAATTAGATACACTGCCTCAAAGAAAATTGTTCTTATGGTGCTGTAATCAAATCCCACACTCCACCAGCCAATAAGCCTTGAAGCCAGGTAAATAGCAATGAGAATAAATGGTCTTGGCTTAAGATATGCTCTCTCTTCCTTGCAAGCTATATACTTAATTACTGCTGCGATTAGAAGAAGCCCTCCTACTACAACCTCAAGACGTTCAAACAAGCTATTAAACGGTTTTGCAGGAAGCGTGTTAAACAGAATGAAAAGCAGGGAGTACACAGTGACAAGCGCACTAACTCCAAGGCTAATAAACCTCTTATCTTTACATGGTGATGTAAGCTTTACATTTTTCATCTTACTTTCCTCTCATCATCTTCAAAAATCCACTTGCTTACCTTTTCTCTCGAATGTCCGTCACAAGCCGACATGAACTTCTCTCCAAAAGCAGCTCTCTTCTCGCTGCATATGTCACCTTCGCGTACTGCAATGACAAGTTCGTCCTTATTCCTTGCAAGTCTGCCGTAAAGGTACTCATCCAGGTCAAAATATAGTCCTCTTTCACCCTCATACTTCTCAAGGTCGTACATAAAGAAGATTACCGGTCCTCCCGTTATATACCAGTCAAAGATTATCGACGAATAGTCTGTTATCAAAATATCGGAAGCGGCTATTAACTCGTTTAAATCAGGATAGTCAGATACGTCTATCATTCCATCAGGAAGCTTAAAATTAAGCCTTCCCGACTTTATATTTGCTCGCAAAGCAGGATGCCACCTTACAAGAACTCTATATTCTTCCCCGATTTCTTTTATAAACTGCTCCGGCTCAAGCTTATTAAAATCATAATTTGCTGCTTCGACGCGTTCTCCCCTATATGTAGGTGCAAATAGAATTATCTTCTTTCCCGATAGTTCAGGAAATGCACTTATTAATTTTGATTTAGATACAATCTTAAAATCTTCGTCAAAGAGTATGTCGCTTCTGGGACTTCCGAGCGCTCTAACCTTATCAACTGATATATCAAATGCCTCTGCAAAGCACTTGCGCACGCCCTCAGAGCTTGCCAGCGCTCCTGTATATTTACGATATCCGCTGTGTACCGCTCTTGGGCTCATGTCTCCATCTAGCCTGCTGTACCCGAACTTCTTAAACGCTCCGCTTCCGTGCCAAAGCTGAACTAATTTTTGACCATTTCTAAGCTTCATCGAACTTGTCAGACCGTAAAAATCATCTAGAATTATATATTTACAGCTGCTCATAGCCCTGCAAACAGCTCTAAACTCAGAAAAGCTAATGGCCCTTCGCCTATCCCCTCTACAAAAACTCTTAATCTTTAGATCCGCATATTCTTCATCAATATAGTCACTGATAGCCTTTAGGTTTCCGTCGAGCTTTTCGTGTGCATCCGTCAGAAAAACCACAGCTTTATCATCCAACTTTAAAAATGCAGGAGCTATGCGACTATATATGTAAAAATATATAAGCGCCAAGGCTTTCCTAATCTTTCGCATGCTCATTTGTGTAAAAACCTCTCTTTGATAGTTCTCTTGAGGAATGCAAATTCATCGCTTCTTCTGAACACAAGATATAACAAAATATTAGGAAGTACAGCGCTTATAACAAACTTTATCAAAAAAGCTGTCAGGCTGTGCCCCGGCACAAAGCTCACCGCTCCGTAGCATACTCCAAGAAGTACAAAAAATACCAGACTTAACTTCAGATAGTTTGTGTAATACGGAACCACACTTTTCCGAAATCCATATTTGTATAGCACATAAGGCTCTATCCATGCACAAGTTGTCACTGTACTTACTATGGTTCCAATCAAAACACCCGAAACACCAAACGGTTTAACAAGTACAAGAGAAACTCCAAGGTTGATAAGTGACTCGTATATAGGCATGTATTTGTTATACCAGTAAAGACCTTTTGCATTTTTGAATGTCTGAGCGCTGCTACGCATTCCTGTAAAGTATGTCTTCAAAACTATGAGAAGCACTATCCAAGTCCCAAATATTGTATCCTTCTTTACCCAGATATCGTTTATAAACGGATTTAGTAAGTTAAAAAGGCAACAACAAGCAAAACTATATAACCAGAAGTTTATAAAAAATACCCTTTTTAGTGCCTTCTCTTGCGTCTCCACATCCTCAAGTACGGCCAGGTTTCCTACGCTAGCTGAAATCGCAGTAAAGAACTTGCTGATAAACACTGTTACCGCATTTACTATCATAGTGTAGTTTGCATAGATTCCTGATATTACAAGTCCTATGAATTTTGATATTATAAGGTAATCCGTTGCAAATACTATAATCGTTCCAATCTTGTGAAAGACCATAGCTAAAGTATTCTTCTTTATCTCCGAAAAAATCTCTCTTGGAAGAGCTGTTACATCTTTTTCTTTCAGATACGGATAACGATTATCCGCTATATATGTGATTGATATATTCTGTATAAGGACGAATATGATGCCAACTATCATAAACCCGATATAATTTCCAGTCAAAACCAGGATAAGGATCTGAGCCATCACCATAAGAATCTCGCAAATACCATTGTTTAAGGCAACTATGTAGCTATTCTGCCTTGCCGAAACATAGGCTGACTTATAGGAGAAGAAGTACGAAACTGCAGTGTTTACAACGTATAAAACGTAGATTAAATGCAGATTTGGAATATCCGGTTTTTCCTTTATAAAAAAATCAATAAAAGGTGTCATCAAAAGGCCGGCGAATAGAACAAATCCTCCTACTCCTATGTAAATCCTTTTGTAGAACCTCATTATTGACTTAATCTTGCTTATTTCATTTTTGGCAATCGGTGAATATAGGCTGAAAACAATAGCTTCGCCTATACCTAGCTCGGCAAGTGAAAGAATCATAAGCACATTGCTGAAGAGTCCTGAAAGTCCAACATATTCATTTGATAGTATGTAAATAATCGCTGTACGTGAAAAAAACTGGCACAAGATGTGTACCAATTGTAAAATCCATGCTATCTTAATATTTTTGGTCGACTTTTCTATACGCATGATTTTCCTTTGTCACCTTGAATCTGAAAATGCTGATAGAATCAATTCCACCGTTCATTTCCATCTATATACGAGTGTATCTTGACATCGCAAATATCTATTAAATTATATTGCAATTGCCATTTTGCGTCAAACAAAACAGCCTATTCACAGCTCCCTGTATTCCTCTATGCAGCTATGTAGCGAGGATTAAAGGAACGCATATTGGAACGAGTGCTGAGAGGACAAGCCCTGATATAAACGAATAAACCGCGATGTTACCACTCGTTGATTTTTCAACAATCGGAAGGCATACATCCATAGCTGCTGCACCGGGAAGCGCTATGGTCTCCACGTAACCAACCTTCTTGGCAACTAGCGGAATAAATATGATTCCTAATATTTCTCTCATTACATTGTGCATGAAAGCAACCGCACTTGCCTGAGCAAGTCCTGCCTCCAGGATTATCCCCGGAGCGAGTGAGTACCAACCAAAGCCTGCACCTACCGCCAGCATCTCTTTTACGGAGAGCGGAAGTATAAGGCCGCAGATAAATGCACCTACAAGGCTTCCTATTGCAATCGCAAGCGGAAAGATCAAAACGCGAAGTCCGACCTTGCGGAAGTTATCAATAACAGTTCCATCAAGTCCGAGATCCAGACCGACCAGTGAGAGCAAAATGCAAAGTCCTATCTGAATCGCATGCCCTGCAATTGTATTAAAGGTCTCATAGCTATCAAAAATCTTATCGACAAAAGCAAAGCCACAGATTAACCCTAGGATAACAGAGCCGATGATTACAAGAGTCATCTTATCAATCTTTTCTCCCTCTGCATTAGAGTTTTCCTCTTGTGTTACAGAATCATTATCTACATCCGTTGATACGAGCATTCCCCACCTATCAATTCTAAGGGCTTTCCTGGCAAGAAAAACTGCAATAATAGAAAAAACAAGTATCACTACAGTTACTACAAGAGAGTAGACACCAATACTTCCAAGATTTTCGATGACCTCATCATTTGCACCCATTCTTGAACCCATTGTCAAGACAAGTAAAACTATAGCTACTGTCTGAAACTTACCCGTCCACGCAAGCTTCTCCTTCTTATGTCTGAGCTTGCTACCGATAAAATATCCTATAGCAGCAAGAATGACATAGATAATCAAATCACGCATTAAATTCTCCTAAGCTGTTCTTTCTTTTTCATTCTTAATTTCATCAAACAATATCCTATATATTTTACCATTTTTTTAGTTTTTAATAAAGCTAAAAGCAAATTTAAACAAGACTCATGTGCATGCAAAAACCCCTGTAGAATATCTACAGGGGTGGTGCAATCCATAAAAAATAGACAAAAGCTCCTATAATGTGCGTTTCGTAAATTGCTATTTCTATATTCGGTAGAATTTATTTATGATGTCCACACTTATGCCCATCACCATGATGCCCACATTTGTGTTCACTGCTGTGATCTCCGCACTTGTGTCCGCCTTCTTCTCCATGATGGTTGCAATTTGCAGATGTTCCATACTCTAGAGTACCTGCAAGAAATTTATTTACGGCCTCATCACAATCACCGCTTACACCTGAGTATAGCTTTATTCCTGCGTCAGCTAGAGCTATCTGAGCTCCCCCTCCGATTCCACCACAAATTACAGAATCTACATCTAATTCCTTTAGAAGTCCGGCGATTGCTCCATGTCCACTACCGGACGTATCTACAATCTTAGATTCTAGAATCTTTCCGTCATTTGTGTCATAAACTTTAAAAAACTTGGTGTGTCCAAAATGTCCGTATACCTTGCCATCCTCAAATGTTACTGCAATTCTCATTGTATTCTCACCTTTCTCATTGAAATATTCATGAGATAGTTCCATCCCCTTACCGATGTCCTCATTAATAAAGCAAGCATCCTTACTACAGCAAGAACTGTCAGAAACTATATACAAAGTCTTCCCATATACCAAGCATTCTGCGATTTTTTTTCGCACAGAGTCATAGATAGCTGTTACGGTCGTTCTCGAAACATCCATTCGCTTCGCAGCTTCTTCCTGACTGTATCCACAGCTATCAATTAGTCTCAAAGCCTCGTATTCATCTAGGGTAACATCTATAGTTTCCTCACTTCTGACGTCTTCCGGCGCAAAACACCTATATTCAGGTATGACGCCTATCTTCCTACATCTCCTAGGTCTACCCATGAATTTCTCCTAAAATATTATTGACATATGTCTATAATACACTTATTTTCGACATATGTCAATATAAAACAGTCATTTATATATACGCCTTGTCTATATTTGTTTCAAAAACATCGTTTATCTCATCAATAGCCTCTGAAATTTCAAGCTTTATACTCCATGTATTAAACCTTTCATCTTTGCTGAGATTCGTATACGCAAACAATAGCTTCCGCATGGCTTCGATATATAAACTCATCAAAACATGCAGATGCTTTGCGCAGCATGGCATATTCTCCAGATAATTAAAAATCTTTTCTAGAATCCGGTTAAAGTGCTCAGTCTTTATATCAAAGTCATCACCGGCTAGATTTTTACATATATCAACATCCTTAAGAAATATCTCTCGATCAGACCTTATCGCTTCAGCCATCTCGGCCTGATGCTTATCTTCTTTGTCGTCTACTGTTACGTCAAAGCTATTTCCATACATTTTGATATAGGAATACCTGCTGTACATTCTATCTGTCAAAATCAGGGTTTTGAAATCATCGTCGAATTTTGCGTAAGGCAACATGCCATCATCTATCATCTTATGCAAGGCTTCAAGAGTTTGCTCATATCTTTCACCGGCGTACTCTGAAAGCTCTTTGATACCGTAGTACTCCTCCGGTCCAACTATCTTTGTGTACTTCTCAAACGACTCTATCAGTCTTAACTTTCTCATTCCCAATATAAGGAAATAAATACAGGAAAATGCAACAACAATCAAAAGTGCTGAAAGAGCAACAAGCATCATTAAATCAAGCAAGAAACCCGTGAGCCCTATTGTAACAGAAGCTATTGTTGAAATTACCGTTATTGTTATCATCAATGCAATGACGACTATCACACGTCTTGAAGCGGGCTTCTTCATGTTGAAGTAGGTAGTCTCTGCATTGTCATTTTCGCTATAACTTTTGCTATAGTTTGTATATGTTGTTTCCTTCCCAAAGAAAAAATTGGCTTGTTCCCTTATATCATGACTCAGCATTCTGTAGTTTTCACATTGAACGGCTGAATTTACAGTGTCAAGTATATTATCACCAAGTATTATAAGGCGTTTTATATGTTCCATTTTGTTCTCCGATTAGCCATTAAGATTTCGTTTATTATACTTTTTAAGTATGTTTTAGTCAACGACAAGCAAGATTTCCCCTATCTATTTCTTAACATATTAAACCAAATATAAAGAACCGATTTGCAAAAGCAAATCGGTTCGAAATAAACATTTAAACTAGACCTATATATCTTCTTTTGGATACTTTTCGGCAACCCACTCCTGAGTGTACTTGATAAACTCCTTCGTTGAAGCTGTGAGGTGGTTTTGATTCTTTACCGCAATTCCCAGTGTTCTCTGCTCGCCGGAAACAAGAGGTCTAATTGCAATATTTCTCGATGTCTTCTCTACTATCATCTGCGGAAGCAGCGTCACTCCAAGGCCTTTCTCTACCATAGCTACAACAGCATAGTCATTCATTTCAGCAAACCTTACACTAGGCTTTACCCTGTGCTTATCAAATACCTCAGCAATCTCACTTACGTCACTGAAGGAACCATCGTTTAACTTTATGTAATCGTACTTGATAAGATCATCAATCGCGATTTTTTCCTCGGCTGCAAGTGGGTGATCTGCAGGAACTACAGCTACCATAGGATCCTTGTGAAGTGGATATGTAACAAAAGGCGTATCCTCCCCAAGGCTCATGAAAGCACAGTCAACTCTACCACTGCGAACCCACTCTTCACTTTCGATATCCGAACCGTGAAGAAGCTCAAAGCGAACTAGTGGATGAGCTTTCTCAAACTTGGCTATAATGCCGGGGAGCCACTGAACAGATACACTGGTAAATGTCGAGATTCTGATAAGCCCTGACTCTAATCTATGTATATCGTTCAGCTTGCGATATAAGTTATCATATGACTGACATATTTCCTCAAAGTAAGGCATAAGTTCCTCACCATCAGCTGTAGCATAGGCACCACTCTTTTCTCTTACCAGAAGCTTTAGGTTGCAATCTGACTCAAGTGAATTGAGTAGATGTGTTATTCCTGACTGAGTATATCCCAAATCCTCAGCTGCACGAGTAAGATTTCCCAGTTCTATTGTCTTCAAGAAAGCCTGATATTGCGAAATACTCATTGAATCCTCCAAATATGCTCTAAATTCTAAATTAAATTAGTAAAGCTAATTATTTTAATAATTAAACAGAGTTTTACTAATTGTATATCCCAAATTATAATTCTTTTGCCACAACAAATCAATAGACAAATATTAAAGGTGCAGCATTGTCATCTTAGTTGTCAACACATATGTTACACTTTGAGAAGTATTCCGATACAACTTGGT
>ERZ772971.17-NODE-17-length-102065-cov-5.214655_pt1 | contig 102065 bp, 76 predicted proteins | sample MGYA00511943_ERZ772971 | MGnify/ENA primary metagenome ERZ772971 (study PRJEB29015, sample SAMEA2737929) | human oral metagenome | biome: human oral; feature: human-associated habitat; material: dental | place: China | collected 2144 ... | reverse complement strand
GCGTGGCCCGCGCCCTCATCAACTACCCCAAGCTCGTCCTCGCCGACGAGCCCACGGGCAACCTGGATGAAACCAACGAGGAAATCGTCCTCGACCTGTTCAACCAGCTCCACAAGGAAGGCACGACCCTCATGGTCGTCACCCACGACGCGCTCGTCGCCGAACAGGGCCAGCGCGAAATCCGACTCGACCACGGCAAGGTCGTGAAGGAAACCTGGCACGACCACGACTTCGAAGAACGCTCCTCCGGGCTGGCCCTGCCCGGTCGCGACGGCGACGCGCGCAGCGGAAAGGACAAGGTGCGATGACCACGCCCACCACGCTCGATACCCGATCCCGCTGGGCCTCCCCGGCCTCGTACGCGGTCCTCGGGGCCCTCGGCGCGACCATCCTGGCCGCGTGCGCGCCCTCCACCGGCCTCGACATGACCAAGCCCATGAGCGACGGGGTCTGGACCGCCCAGTCCAACGCCGACGACCAGGGCTCCATCGGCACCATCACCATCACCGTCGAGGGCGGGCGCATCACGTCCACGTCCTACGAGACGACGCTCGCCGACGGCACCGACAAGGGCGCCAACTACGGCAAGAACTCCGCGGGCGAAGTCTTCAACGAGGACTACTACAAGAAGGCCCAGGCCGCCGTCGCCTCCTACCAGGAGTACTCCGACAACCTCACCAAGGTCGGCGACCCCGCCAAGGTCGACGTCATCACCGGCGCCACCGTCGCCCACCAGCAGTTCGTGCAGGCCGCCATCCGCGCCATCGCGGCCGCGCAGGGCGTCTCTCCCGACGGTGCCGACGACATCAACATCCCCGGCCTGAACGACTCCACCAAGGACGGCGACGTCGACGGCTCTGACAGCTGAGCTGAGCTGAGTCCGTGCGCCGCGCTGGCTCTGTGGGTTCCGCGGGTTCCGTGGGTTCCGCGGGCCCTGTGGGCGGCTCGGGGGACGAGGCCGTGGCTGGGTCGCCCGGTGTCGCTCGCGCTGGGGACGCTGGGGATGCTGCGCCCACGTGGCGCTCGTCTTTCCCTGCGATGGGCACCCGCGTCGACATCATCGGCTGGGGCGGGAACGGCATGGCTATCGTCAACGCCATTGTCGAGGTCGTGGCGCGCCACGAGGACCTGTGGAGTGTTTTCCGGGTTTCTTCCGAGGTCTCGGGCCTGAATGCTGCTGCCGCTTCGGCTGGGGGCGGTGGCGGTGCATCCCGTTGCGGGGCCGATTCCGCGGAGGCCAGCGCCGGCCTCGTCGTGAGCGAGGACACCGACCGGCTGCTGCGTGACGCGTTGGCGCTCGCGGAGGCGACCGGGGGAGCGTTCAACCCAATGATCGGCCCTCTTGTCGCCGCATGGGATGTCAAGGCGATGCGGGCGGCGTATGTTGCGGGCAGGCCCTTGCCTCCTGCGCCGTCTGCTTGTGTTGTGGAGGCGGCGATGCGGTCGTCGTCCTGTGGCCTGTTGTCGCGTGTGGGCGAGCGGCGCTGGGCAGTGGGCGTTCCCGCCGAGTCCGTCGGTGGTGTGGATGTTCCCAGCCCGCGCCTCGACCTGGGCGGCATCGCGAAGGGGTACACCGCCGACGCGTGCCGCGACCTGGCGGTGTCCATGGGAGCGCGCGGCGTGTTGGTGTCTGTGGGGACGTCGTCGGTGTCTGTGAGTGGTACTCGCGCCGACGGTTCGCCGTGGCGCGCAGGCCTGCGTGACCCTCACGGAGCGCCCACGGCGATTGCCGGCGTCGTGGAGGTGCCCGTGGGCGACATGGCGTCCCTGTCGACGTCCGGCGACAACCTGGGGCCGCTGGGGGATACTCGTGCTGTTTGTGCCGGGCCTGTGGCGGGGCCCGTCGTGGAGCCTGCGGCGGGGCGTGTGGCCGGGCCTGTGGCGGGGCCCGTGTCGGGGCGTGCGGCCGATCTGCGCGCGCGTGAAACATCGCGTGAAACACCCGCGGGTGGCAGGGATTCCCAGCTTGGTTCTGGCTGTGCATCGTTGAACAGCGATGAAGGTGGCTCCGAACCCTCGACCGCTCATGTGCCCGTCCTCGCTCATGCGGTTGCCGACTCCGATGCTCCTGACCAGGCTGCGCGCCTGCTGGACCATCACATCATCGACCCGCGTACGGGATACCCCGCGCGTTCGGGCGTGCGGCAGGTCAGCGTCGTGGCCTCGTCGGGCATGCTGGCGGAGGCGCTGTCCACCGCGCTGCTCGTCGATCCGTCTATCGATGTGTCGGATGTCGCAGCCCGCTGGGCCCGCGCGACGGGTGCCCCGGCCTCGGCGAAGGTTGTGGGCCTGGTGCGTGCGGAGCGATGAACGAGCATTGCACTAGATGAGTAAGCAATGCACTAGATAGCACGGCATTGCACTGGATAGTAGCTAGTGCAATGCTTCCCTATGTGGTGCATCGCTGCCTAAGGCTGAGCTGATATGGGGCACGGCTTGGGGGGAGTCCCGATGAAAGTATCGAACGGGGATTATCCACAGGCTTCGTTATAGTGCGAGTTATCCACAGGGGTCGGTTGTGTGGGTGACGAGTGCGGCTCACATGAGGATCATCAATGTATGAGTATTCGATCGATGACGGTCCTGACATTGCCCTCACAGCGTGAGGGTACCGTTCAGCAACCATGTGCCGATACGTGTGTGTGGATTAGGAAAGGTTGCTACGTCCGTGTTGATAGCCCTGATGCGTTCACGACTATCTGGGATTCATGGGCGACAGTAGCCCAGGCCAGGCTCCTTGCGGTATGTGTCGGAGCGAAGCGGCAGGCTGTTCTCGTCGGTAATAGTGCCCTCGTTGCGCGTTCAATTCCATTGTGGGAGGCCAATCCGGATGTTGTGGCGTGGTTCGGTGTGCGACATGGAAAGCGGCGATTGCCTCCTGTGAGAACGATGGTAGCTACCGTTCCGCCGGTCTATGTCTACGCGACCACCAGTCGGCCATCAGAAAACACATTGGAAATCATCGATGGACTTCGATGCGAATCTGTCATCGACGCGGTTGTGCGTATGGCGTGTCATTCAGAAGCTTTGAGTGCTTTTGTCGCAGCCTGCATGGTGTTGCGTCACGAGTCAGGCTTCTCGAAGTTTGCTCAAGATGAAGCCAGATGTCTGGCAGAAATGGCCAAAGATAAGATGAAGGTACGTCTGATAGAACGGCGACGGGTGGCTACCTGCATTCCTTACAAGCGAGCGGAGAGAATCATAGACGCCGCTGACCCGGGCTGCGACAACCCTGCCGAAGCTGCATTGCTGTGGGTCCTCAAGTCGGTGAGCGCCTTCGAGGTCGTGACCCAGTTCGAGATCATCGTCAACGGGCGCCGCTACTTTGCGGACATCGCGATTCCGGGACTCATGATCATCTTCGAGTTTGATGGGATTGGAAAGCTCGGAAAGAACGAAGCCGACTTTGCTCGGGCGAAGCGTGACTGGATCCAGCGAGAAAATGATCTGCGCAGTGCCGGGTGGACAATATACCGGGTCTCTTGGAGAGACTATGAAGACTTCAGTGCGTTGCGAGCGTGGGCAATCCAGCTCCTTCGTCCGCATCAAGTTGCCATCCCTGAGAATGCTGAGGCGCTGTGGGCGTTGCCGACTGAAGCGTGTGATGGCCCGAATCGACGTTTTCATACGCGCAGTCGGTAGTTATTGCGCTGGTTGCTGTAGCAGTGCACTAGATAGCTGAGCGTTGCACTGGATAGTAGGTAGTGCAATGCCTCCCTATCTAGTGCAATGCTCCTCTAAACAGTGCATTGCTACTTGGGGACAGGGCACACGTGAAGCAATTGCTAGTAGTAGCGAGCAGAAGGCGTGGCTATGGCGAACTCACTCCCCGATAATCAGCCCCTACTTCCCCGCCAGCAGCGTCGCCAGGTGGACGCCCCCACGGCCCGCGAGCTGCGCGGCCTGGGTGCGGCACGAGAAGCCGTCCGCCAGATACACCGCGTCCGGTTGCGCCGACAGGGACGGCAGCAGCGAATGCGAAGCGACCGCGACCGACAGGTCGTAGTGGCCCGCCTCCATGCCGAAATTCCCGGCCAGGCCGCAGCAGCCCTCCAGCCGCGTCACGCGCGCGCCCAGCGACTCGAGCAGCGCCTGGTCGGTGTCCCACCCCATGACGGAATAGTGGTGGCAGTGCGGCTGCGCGACGATCTCGACGCCCTCCAGGCTCGGTAGCTTGCGCGCGGATGCGGGCACGGCCGACAATACTTCGGCGAGGGTGTGCGTCGCGGAAGACACGAGCATCGAACGCGGATCGTCAGGCAACAGGTCGAGCAAGTCGTCGCGCAGCACCGCCGTGCACGAGGGCTCAACGCCGACAATCGGGATCCCCGACGCCGCAAAGGGCGCGAGGACGCCGAGCAGCGACGACAGGTGCTTCTTCGCACCCGTCAGCTGACCCGTCGTAATCCACGTGAGGCCGCAGCACGCATCCGGCGCGACGATCGGCGCAAACCCGTTCGCCTCCAGCACGTCGACGACCGCACGCGCCCCCGCATCGTCCAGGGTCTGGCTAAACGAGTCCGCCCACACGAGCGCGTACGGCCGCCCGCTGGGATCGCGCGGCCCGGAAAGGATCGGGGAGTCCGCCACCGGCGAGGCCGGGGTGCCGCCGCGCTCGCGGGACTCAGAAACAGGATCGGACGAGCCAGAAACAGGATCCGGTAACACAGAAGAAGGAACGCTACCCACCAGCAACGAGTGGCGGCGAGCCCACGCCGTGAACGTACCGGACTGGAGGGCGGGCATGCCTCGGCGAGGATCCAGACCGATGAGGCGGAACGCCAGCGACCGCAGGGGAGTGATCGACATGATGGCGTTAGCGACGGCTGCCAGGCCGGGCACGCGAGCGGTCACCCGGGTGAGGCGCGGCAGCCAGCCGAGCGTGTAGTGGCTGACGGGGCGCAGGCATCCCCGGTAGGTACGGAAGAGCGCTTCGGAACGGTAGCGCGCCATGTCGACCCCGGCAGGGCAGTCCGCCGAGCAGGCCTTGCAGGCCAGACACAGGTCGAGGGCTTCGAGGACTTCGGGGGAGTCGATGGCCTTCACGAGCTGCGAGTTCGCGGCCTCCTGGAGAATGCGGGCGCGCCCGCGGGTCACGTCCTTCTCGTCGCGCGTGGCCAGGTAGGAGGGGCACATGAAGGTGCCGGACACTCCGGCGCGGCACTTGCCGACGCCGGTGCAGCGGTGGACGGCGGCCGTGAAGTCACCGCCGTCGTGGGTGAAGGCGAAGCCTCCGTCGGCGGGCATGGGGCGCGCGGCCACGCGGCGCAGGTTCGCATCGAGGGGGTCAACGCCGGGCTGGAGTTCGAGCGCGCCGCCGGCAACACCAGCAGCCCCGGCATTCCGCGCCCGCGCGCGAGAGGCGGCCTCGGCCTCGTCCATGGGGGAGGCGAGCACCCCGGGGTTGAGGAGGTTGTCCGGGTCGAAGACGTGCTTGACGCGGGCGAACAGGTCGAGCATTTCGGGGGTGTACATGAAGCGCAGGAGTTCGCCGCGGGCGCGCCCGTCGCCGTGCTCGCCGGAGACGGAGCCGCCGTGGGCGGCGCAGATGCGGGCCGCGGACTGCAGGAACGCGCGCGAGTGTGCGACGCCCTCGGGGGTCTCGAGCGGCATGGCGAGGCGCACGTGCACGCAGCCGTCGCCGAAGTGCCCGTACAGGAGGCCGTCGATGTCGAACTCCTCCATGAGGGTCGTGAAGTCGCGCAGGTACGCGCCGAGGCTGCGCGGTGGGACGGCCGCGTCCTCGAAGCCGGGCCAGGCCTGCTGGTCGCCGCCGCCCACCCCGTCCGGCGGGGTGCGTCCGCCCAGGCCTGCACCGTCGGCGCGGATCCTCCACAGGGCCGAGGCCTGGGCCCCCGGCGGGTACACGACGGTATCAATGGCGGCGGAGGCGGCGCACAGGGCGCGTGCGCGCTCCAGGGAGGCGGTGACGTCTTCGCCGGGGGCGCCGACTTCGACGAGGAGCCAGCCTTCGCCCTCGGGCAGGGCGGGGACGGCGCCGGGGCCCTTGTGGGCGCGCACGACGTCGACGAGCCGGCGGTCCATGCCCTCCACGGCGAGGGGGGAGTGGGTGAGGAGAGAGGGAACGTCGTCGGCGGCCTCGATCATGGAGCGGTAGCCGAGGGCAGCGAGCACGGGCGCGTCGGGCAGGGGCACGAGGCGCACGGTGACGGACAGGATGAGGACGAGGGTACCTTCGGTGCCCGCGAGCATGGCGGCGAGGTTGCGCCCACCCTCCGGGGTGAGGTGCTCGAGGGAGTAGCCGGAGACCTGGCGCTTGAAGCGGCCGAGCTGCGTGCGAATGGGCGCCAGATGCGAGTCGATGAGGGAGGCGAGCCCCGGCACGTCGCTGAGGGCTGCGTCGTGGCTGGTCGTGGCCGTGAAGCGGCGCCCGCGCCCGTCCACGCAGTCGAGGGAGACGATGTTGTCGGAGGTGCGCCCCCAGGCGGTCGCGTGCGGGCCGCACGCGTTGTTGGCGACCATGCCGGCGATCGTCGCGCGGTTCTGGGAGGAGGGGTCGGGGCCAAAACGCAGGCCGTACTTCGCCGCCGCAGCCTGGAGGGTAGAGCCGACGCAGCCCGGTTCGACGGTGGCGGTGCGGGCCTCGGGATCGATGGAGACGACGCGGTTCATGTGTCGCGAGAAATCGAGGACGAGGCCGGGGCCGATCGCGTTGGATGCGCACGAGGTGCCGCCGCCTCGGGCGGTGAGGGGGACGCCGTGGGCACGGGCGAGGTCGAAGGCTGCGATCGCCTGCTCGGGCGTACGAGGAAAGGCGACGGCCAGGGGCGGGATGCGCGTGAGGCCGGCGTCGGAGGAGTATCGCGCACGCGTACCGGTCGAGGAATCGACGTCGATAAGTGCGCGCAGGTCCGTCAGGAAGCTCTCGCTCATGGTGACAGTGTGTCACGTGGGCGCGCGTGGGGAGGCGGGTATCCGGTGTGCGGATGGTCGCGCGAGGCCGTGGCCGGTTGGGGCGCGCGCGGGGGCCGTGATGCTTCGGGTAATGGGAGAGGGCCGAGACGGTGGTTGCCTGCGGCCCTGACGATTACGCGGGTTCCGGGTCGTCGCGGAACAGTTTGGGGAAGGGTGTCACAGGGACGGGCATGCGCTCGATGGGAGGCAGGTGCGGGCTGACCACCTGTTCAGACTGTGGGTACAGTCGGGGTGGTGAATCGGCGCGCAGGCGGTACGGAGAGAGTTCGCGGCGCGTTTCCTCGGACGCGGGAACCTGCGGCTCCGGCGCCGAGTATTCAACGATGCGCAGCTTATCTCTGCCCATTGAATGCCACCCTGTTCTGTCTCAAGTGCTCTGCCGCGCAGTAGTCTAACCGGATGGAAGATGCTGTGCCATCCGGATTCTGAGCGACATGTGCCATCGTACACGACATTGGTCCCACGCTGGCGGGGTATGGCTCATAGTTGCTCGGCATGTGTCAGCGGATGTGTTGGGTGCTGTATGTGCATGGTGGCGCGCTCCGCGTATTTGCCTGTGTCGTGGGCCTGTTAAAACGGTGAGACGTTGTCCATGGTTGTCCGAACCTGGGAGAGGCCTAGGTGGGGCGGTGCGTGTCGACAGTCGCGGGGAGTGCGCGTGGTCTGTCGGAAGAATCTTGATGTCTCAGCCGTGAATGTTGGGTCGGTGATCGGCATCCTGTCGTCGGGTTGTCGGCGTGCCGTTGCCGCGACTCTTCTACCGATGGGAAGGACTGTGGGCGCGTGGTGAGCCGTACCTGAGGGGTCTTGTCGGCGGGCGATCCGCAAGCAGATGCTTACGTGGTATCCATCCCATTGTCCCTGTGTCATCCTTGTTTCTTTTGGAACGTATGAAACAATGGCCCCGAGCGCCCCATACACGTGAAGGAAAGAGCGATGGCCCTGTTTGAGTTCGAGGATGGACACCTCGTCCCCGCTCAATTCGGATATCCGGTTGCGCAGGATCTGGGTCCCGAACTGGTTGACGCTATCTGCCAGCAGGTCCTGCAGATCGTCTCGCGCCCGCTGTTCCCCGTGACCTGGCGTGACATGACGGGCCAGGGCGACGAGGAGACGCCGCGCCTGACAGCTCTCGATGTCTCGGGGCAGATTGTGTCCGTCGAAATTCTGAAAGAACTCGACTCCGAGACCCTTATTACCTCCCTGTCGCGACTGGCCGAGGTCGCCTCGATCTCGTGGTCGGACCTGGCCAGCGAATACCCCTCGGGCACCGAGGGCTTCCGCGCCGGTTGGGCGCAGTTCCGTGACTCGATGCCCCCGGCCGTAGGCCCGGGTCCGCGACTCATCATCGTCGCCGGTGAGATCGATCCCTCGGTGCGCCCCGCCCTGTCCATCCTGGCGACCTCGGGCGTCGAGGTGCACCTCATGAACCTGCGCCAGATGTCGAACGGCCGTCTGTTCCTCGACGTGAACGCGGTGGGTCCGCGCCTGTACGGCCATGCGCCGCAGCTCCTGGCCTCCGCATCGGCGGCGCCCGAGATCGTGGCGCCCGCGCAGGAGGACGTCGAAGAGGCCGCCGCCTCCGTCGAGTCTGACTCTGAGACCCCGACGACGCGCCCCACGCCGAAGGTCGCGCCCCACCTGCGCGACGTGTTCACCTACCCGATCGACGAGGAGCCCCCGGCGCCCTGGTGTCCCGCCTCCGAGGAGGATGAACAGGACGAGGCCGAGACGGCCGATACGCTCGATTCCACTGAGGCTCCGGAGCAAGGCGAGGCCTCCGAGCGTGACGACGCGGTCGAGGACGGTGCTCAGTCCCCCGCGGATGAATGGGCCCCGGTCGACGAGGCCGACGCTCAGGACAAGCACGAGGCTACCGAGCAGGACGCTGGCGACGATCACGTCGAGGCCGACGCTCAGGATGCCGACGAGCGTGACGCCGATGCGCACGCGGAGGACGTTCCCGAGTCAGACGAGCACGATGCCGCCGAGGCTGCCGCGATGGAACACGGCCAGAACGAGGAAACGGGCGAGCTCCCCGACCATGAGGAGTCCCGCGCGGAGGAAAGCGCTGAGGCCGACGAGGATACGGCGGCCGACGAACAGGCCGACGATCACCCCGCCGCATCCGTCGGCGAACACGCGGAAACAGAAACGGAACCGGACGGGGAAGGTGATGACGTGCCCGAGCACACCGACGAGCAGGCCAGCATCGAGGCAGACGCGCCCCGCTGGGAGCCTCCCGCCCACATGAGCCGCCGCGCCACGCGCCGCGCCCGCGAGGAGTTGAGCGAACTCAACGACGGCGGAGCGACGGAGGCGGCCACGGCCTCGTTCGTCGACCGCGCCGACGAATCTCCCGAGGTCGTTCAAGCCCGCGCGGAGGGCCTGCCCGTCCTCGGCCGCGACGAGTCCGGCCTGCGCACCCTGGCCCAGATCCTCGGCGAGGACACGCCCCTGATTGCCCGTGGTCAGCTCGGTCTGCCCGGTGACCTCGTGCTCGCGGCCAGCGGCGCGGTGTCCGGCGCTGGCCTGACCTACCCCTCGCTCGACACGCTCCTGACCGCGCGCGGCCTGGGCCATATCGACGTCTGGGGGCAGGTGCGCATCGGCGACCGGCTGGGCCCGACCCTGGCCGAGGCGCTCGACGAGGTCAACCGAGAGATCGTGCGCGAATACGCGCAGGCGCCGCGCGGACACCGCTCCGCCAAGCACTGACACGCGACTGCGCAGCGCCCACACGGCGCGACGCGAGAAGACGATGAGAGGCCCGGGATCACGCGATCCCGGGCCTCCTCGCTACGGGGCACTCACCGCACGAAAGCGTCCAGCCACCCGCGCATCGCCGCGTACACGGCCGCGCGCACGGGTGCATCCGACAGGACCAGATCGTGCTTGCCGGAAAAACGCGCGATCGTCACCAGGTCCGACAGGCCCAGGCTGCGCTGGGCGATGACGGTCGGATCCAGCACCGTGTCGGAGGTGAAAACGCGCTCGGACCACTCCTCGTCGAAATAGGAGGACGTCGACACCATCGACAGGACCGGACACTCCAGGTGCACGTCCTTCTCGATCGTCTCGTGCCCGGCCATGATCGCTTCCAACCACGAGGCCGGGATCGGGTAGGACTCGGGGCGCTTCCACTCGTGGATGATCGGCCAGCCCGCGACCGACGGGTCGTCGGGGCTCAGGCCCTCCGGTATCGGCAGACCCGAGGAGGCGCGCCCCGCGAGCGAACGCCCGTAGTGTCCCGCACCTCCCGAGGGCACCTCCCACATGGGGTTACGCGACGCGATGCGCCCGATGACGGGGGCCATCGCCCCGCGCCAGGCGGCCATCGACTGCATCTCCAGCCACGCCGAATTCAGAATCAGGCCGGCCAGGACCCCCTGGTGGCGGTGCGCCCACAGCGTCGCGACGAGGCCGCCCGTCGAATGGCCCATGAGAACGATCGGCTCGTCCTCGCGCTCGCAGCGGATGATTTCGATGGCCTCACCGATCTCCTCGTCGTAGACGGACAGATCGTCCGTGTAGCCGATCGTCTGGTGGGGGCGCAGGGAACGGCCGTACTTGCGCATGTCCAGCGCGTAGAACGCCGCGCCCGCGTCGCTCAGGCGCTGGGCCATCTCGGTCTGGAAGAAGTAGTCGTTGCGCCCGTGCAGGTACAGGACCGTCATCCGGGCGCTTGCGGGCGGGCGTGCGCGCACGAGGGTCGCCACGCAGGGCCCCTCCGCGTCGTCGAGGAGTTCGATCGTGCGCGACTCGTAGCCCTCCCCCAGAATGTCGGCGCGCCACTGGGGTCCGGGAGGCCCGGCCTCGCCCCACGGGGCCATGACGTCACGTTCGGGGATACCCTCGGGCGCCGAGGCCTCGGCCCCCACCCCGGACAGGTCGGGAAGCCCGCTCGTGTCCGGCATCTGTTCGCCGTCGGGCGTGGGATTGCTGGTAACGCTCATGGTGTCAGCATAACGCGCGAGGCCACCGGCGCCTCGTTGATGAGGAGGAAGCGCGGGCGGCCTCGGCGAGAATCGAGCGTGGATCAGGCGAAGGAGGACGCGCGCGAGGGGATGCGCTCGTTGAGGAACTCGTCGAGGAGGGCGGTGAGCTGGTCGTGCTCGATGAGGAAGCCGTCGTGCCCGTGGTCGGAGTGGATCTCGCGGTAGAACGCGCCCGAGATTCCGGCCGCCATCTGCCAGACCTGCTCCGGGAAGAACAGACGATCGGAATCGACGGCGACGACCAGCGTGCGCGCGGTGACCACCTTGAGGGCCTCGGTGACGCCGCCGCGGTCGCGGCCCACGTCGTGGGAGAGCATCGTGCGACATAGCGTTACGTACGAGCCTGCATCGAAGCGGCGTACGATCTTCTCGCCGTGGTAGTCCAGGTAGGACTCGACCGCCAGGCGTCCACCGTGCAGCGGATCCTCGTCATTTTGGGGGATGCGGCCGAAACGCTCGTCCAGCTCCGAGGGGGAGCGGTAGGTCGTGTGCGCGATCTGGCGGGCGAGCGCCAGCCCGGCGGTGGGGCCGGGGCCCGCGTAGTAGTCGCCGCCGCGCCACGCCGGATCCAGCTGGATCGCACGGATCTGCGTGTGCGTCCACGCCGCCTGGTCGGCGGTCGTCTGCGCGCCCGAGGCCACGACCACCAGTCGGCGCACGCGCTCCGGGTAGCTGACCGCCCACTCGATCGCACGCTGGCCACCCAGCGACGCGCCCACGACAATGCTCCACTCGCTAATGCCGAGCAGGTCAGCCAGGCGGGACTCCGCATAGACCTGGTCGCGCGTGGAAATCACGGGGAAACGAGAGCCCCACGGTGCACCGTCCGGAGCGAGGGACGCCGGGCCCGTGGACCCCTGACAGCCACCCAGCACGTTCGCGGCCACCACGAAGTAGCGGTCCGTGTCGATGATGCGCCCCGGGCCCACGATCTGCTCCCACCAGCCGGGGGTCGGCTGGCCGGGCGCGGCTTCGCCGCACACGTGCGCGTCGCCGGTCAGCGCGTGCAGGATGAGGACCGCGTTCGACGAGGCCTCGTCCAGGGTGCCCCACGTCTCGTAGGCGAGCGTCACGGAGGGCAGGATCTCGCCGTTTTCCAGGCGCTGGGCACCCAGGTTCGCGAACTTGCGGAACGCGACCGGGTCGCCCTCGCGCCACGCGCCAGACGTGGGTGCGGGAGGCAGGTTGTGGCGGCTCATGAGGTCCTTCTTTCGCTGTGACGTGTCGCTGTCGCGGTGGATGCGCGAGGCGGGGGAGGGCAGCGGCGGCCTCGGAGCCTTAGGAGTGTGTGTATTTGTCTCCGAGGCCGCCGACGGGTCTATCAGGCCGTGGCCGCGCGGGCCGCGTCAAAGCCCAGCTGCAGGTCGGCGAGGATGTCCTTGATGTTCTCCAGGCCGATCGACAGGCGCACCGTGCCAGGCGCGACGCCCGCCTTGGCCAGCTCCTCCTCGGTCAGCTGCGAGTGCGTCGTCGACGCCGGGTGAATGACGAGGGACTTCGCGTCGCCAATGTTGGCCACCACCGGCAGGAGCTGCACGCCGTCCGCAAAGGCGCGGCCGGCCTCGTACCCGCCCTTAATGACGAAGGAGAGCAGACCGCCCGTGCCCAGTGGCGCGTACTTCTTGCCGAGCTCGTAGTAGGGGGAGGACTCCAGGCCCGCGTAGTTGACCGACTCGACGTCCGGGTGGGCCTCCAGGAAGCGGGCGACGGCCAGCGCGTTGGAGACGTGACGCTCGATGCGCAGCGACAGGGTCTCGATGCCCTGCGAGATGAGGAACGCGTTGAAAGGCGAGGTGACGGCGCCCAGGTCGCGGTTGATGAGCGTCTGGATGCGCAGCAGGAACGCCAGGTTCGCGCCCAGCGCGCCGCCCACGCCCAGGTCGCGGGCGTAGACGAGGCCGTGGTAGGACTCGTCCGGCGTGTTGTACAGGGGGAAGCGCTCGGGCTGGGAGGCGAAGTTGAAGTTGCCCGAGTCGACGATCGCACCCGCGATCGACGTGCCGTGACCGCCCAGGTACTTGGTGGCCGAGTGGACGACGATGTCGGCGCCCCACTCGATCGGGCGCACCAGGTAGGGGGTCGCGACCGTGTTGTCGACGATGAGGGGCACGCCGACCTCGTGAGCGACCGTCGCGATCGGCTCAATGTCGAGGATGTCGCCCTGCGGGTTGGGGATCGTCTCGCCGAAGAAGGCGACCGTCTTGTCGTCGGCGAGCGCGCGCCAGGCCTCGGGGTCGAGCGGGTCGGGGACGAAGCGCGCCTCGATGCCCAGGCGTCCCAGCGTGTTCTTCAGCAGGGTGACGCTGCCGCCGTACAGGGAGGGGGAGGCGACCACGTTGTTGCCGGCGACGGCCAGGGCGAGGATCGACAGGGCGGTCGCGGACTGGCCGGAGGAGACGAGGAGGCCGCCGACGCCGCCCTCGAGGGCCGCGATGCGGGCGGCGACGCCGTCAGTCGTCGGGTTGGTCAGGCGCGTGTAGATGGGGCCGAGCTCCTGGAGGGCGAAGCGGCTCGCTGCCTGCGCGGTGTTCTCGAAGGCGTAGGAGGAGGTCTGGTAGATGGGCAGGGCAGTCGCGCCGGTGGCGGGGTCGAGGTCGTATCCGGCGTGAATCTGCTTGGTTTCGAAGGACCAGTCGTTGGTGGTCATTGTGCGGTTCCTAGGGTCGGGGGTGGGTCGTCTCTGATTCCCCTCCGGCGGGCCGCAGATGCGGTGAAGTGAACATGCGTCGAGGCGCGTCCCGCTGTCGGGGGACTGCGCGGCAGTCGCTGGTGCTGACGCGCAGTCAGCGGCACATTCGACGGTTCATGCCTTCAATTGTTTGTCATCGACGAGGCCGGGGTGCGGTGGTCCCGGATGGTGGACTTTTGTAACGGGTGGGGTTCGTTTTCTTAGTGTGTGAGCAGGCGCACAATGATCGTTGAAAGCGTTATGAAAGTGCTGGTATTTGTGCGGTAATCATGATGCTGGTGTTACTAATGTCGTGATTGTTGTTTGTGTGAAAGTTGAGTTTTTTGGTGTGTTTGTTGCCAAGCGTGACGAAAGTGGTTAGGCTTTTCCCCAGTACGCGCCCGCCGGCGCACGTAAACAGACGAGATGAGACAACAATGAGACGACGCGGAACCATTCGCACGGGCCTGACGGCAATCGCCGCCTGCGCCCTCCTCGTGCTGCCCCAGATGGCGCAAGCCGCCCCCTCTGAGGAAGAGATCGCAGCCGCCCAGGCTGCCGAAGAAGCCGCGAAGATGAGCGTCGCCCAGATCGAGGTCAAGCTCGCCGAGGTCAGCGCCAGCGCCGCAACCGCGACGCAGAACGCCCAGATCGCCGGCGAAAACCTCAACGAGGCGAACATCGCCCTGGCTGAGGCGACCGCGACCGCCACCCAGGCCTCGGCCGAAGCCGACGCCGCCGAAGCCGCCTTCCAGGAAGGCAAGCAGCAGATCGCTTCCGTCGCCCAGGCCGCCTACCGAGGCGGTGGCGGCACGCTGGATGCGCTCGCCCCCTACCTGGACTCCGACGGCCTGCGCAGCGTCGAAACCAAGCAGGCCGGCATCAATTCCTTCTCCTCCTCCGCCGAGGCAAAGATGCAAAACGTCGCCGCCCTCGAGCAGGTCGCCAAGGTGACCCGCGACGCCGCAAACACCGCGCTCGCCAGCCAGCAGGCCGCCACGAACGAGGTCCAGGCCCGCACCGACGCCGCCAACCAGGCCGCAGCCGCCGCCCAGAACGAGGCCGCGATCGTCGCCGCTCAGCGCAGCGCCTACGTCCAGGAGCTCGCCACCAAGCAGAACACGACCGTCGAGCTCATCAACCAGCGCGAAGCCGCCCTCGAAGCCGAGCGTCAGGAAGCTGCGCGCATCGCGGCCGAGCAGGCCGCCGCAGCCGCCGCCGAACGCCAGGCCGCAGCCGACGCTGCCGCCGCGGCCCAGGCCTCGTCCTCCTCGTCGTCGTCCTCCGACGATGAGGATGATGACGACGACTACTCGTACTCCGCGCCTTCCTACTCCTACGAGGAACCCTCGTACTCGGCGCCCTCCTACTCGGGTGGCGGCGGTGCCTCCACCGCCATCGCAACCGCGCAGAGCTATCTGGGCGTGCCCTACGTGTGGGGCGGCGAATCCTACGGCGGCGTGGACTGCTCCGGCCTGACCATGCTTGCGTGGGGCAGCGCGGGCGTCGACCTGCCGCACCTCTCGCGCGCCCAGTACAGCTACGGCACGCACGTGCCGATCGGCTCCATGGAGGCCGGCGACCTGATCTTCTGGTCCTCCAACGGCACCCAGTCCGGCATCTACCACGTCGCCATCTACCTGGGCGGCGGCCAGATGATCGAGGCTCCCACCTTCGGCGTGCCCGTGCGCATCACCGGCGTGTACAGCTGGGGTTCCATCATGCCCTACGCCGTGAGGCTCTGAGCCGCCTCGTTGCTTGAAGGTCCGGGGGCCGGGCGGACAGTGAGTCTGCCCGGCCCCCGGCGTTTGTGTGCGGGCTTGTGTGCGGGCTTGTGTGGGTTGTTTGTTGTGGTTGTGTGTGGCCCCGGCGTTTGTGTGCGGGCTTGTGTGGGTTGTTTGTTGTGGTTGTGTGTGGCCCCGGCGTTTGTGTGTGGCCTTGGTGCGTGGTGTGCGTTGGTCTGCTGACCTGCCCCGGCCTCGTTCCTGGTGTGCCGTCCGGTGGTGGCAGATGGGCCCGCCTACTGGCAGTGTTAATCCGCTATTCCGCACCTAAACCCGCTATTCCGCACCTAAACCCGCTATTGCGTTCGTGGGCAGCCCCGCCCGCGCTCGGATTAGCGGGTTAACGTGCGAGTTAGAGGGCCCACGCTCGCATTAGAGGAGTGACGTGCGCATTGGTGGGTCGAGGTGGCCACAAGGTGGGCTACCAATGTCACCGAGCAGAGGATAGGTGTGCCTCGGCCCTGTGATATGCGCGTTAACCCGCTATTCCGCACCTAAACCCGCTATTGCGTTCGTGGGCGGCCCTGCCCGCGCTCGGATTAGCGGGTTAACGTGCGAGTTAGAGGGCCCACGCTCGCATTAGAGGGTTAACGTGCGGGTTGTGGGGTGAGATCTGGCCTGGCCTCGTTGTTTGTGGGGCCTGTTCGCTGGCATGAACGGCATGAGTGCACCGACCGCCGACACCAACGCCCACCAGATCGGTGCCGCCCCCACGGTCCCGCGCGTCGTCAAGCCGTGGTCCGCGTTCAGTCGCTTCGTGATCGACCTGATCCGTCGCATCAAGCCGTCGTCCAGCGGCAAGCGTGCGCCGGAGGCCCACCCCGGCACCGCGTTCCTGGGTGTTGTCGCCTCGCTCGTGGTGTTCGGATTGGTTGGTATGGCCGCGTGGGACCTGGGCGGGCAGGCTGCCCTCTACTGGCGGGATGGACCCGTCAGGCGCGAGGGCGTCACATGCACCGCCATGAATCCCGAGGAACGCGACGATGGACCTTTCGTGCACATCGAGCTGACTGACACCGAAGGGATCGTGCGCGCCTACGACCTGCGCCAATACGAGCTCGATCGCCACGCCGAGAAGGGCACGCCGCTCTACAACACGATCGTCGAGGCCTGCCAGAGTCCCGGCACGCAGATCGGACTCTCCATCTACGAGCGCACGGGCATCATCGCCGAAGCCTGGCGACGCGTCTAGGGGACGGGCCGCTCCCGCTGATTGATATACCCTCGGGGACAGGGGCGAGGACTGGACTACTGTGGTCGCATGGCGACGACCTCGGATACGGCTGCGCAGAAGGCCCCCGGTAACGGGATGAATAAGCTCTCCATCTCGACGAACCTGACGCCCGCGCAGAGGCGCTTGGGGAGGGTGATCATCGGCATCTGGGTCATCCTGGCGTACGGCGCGGTGTGTGTCTGGATGGGGGCTGACCCGTGGACGATATGGAGGCTGTACGCGGGCCTTGCCGCCCTGGGGCTGCCGCTCCTGGTTCTCGTGTTCTGGTTCCCGATCGTCTGGGCGTCGTTGCGGTGGTTTGCGCGGGTGGCCTGGAGGTGCGTCGTTCCGTCGTCGTCGGGCAGGCGCGGCGGCGTGCTGTCGCTCCTCAATCCGCTTCTCGGGCTCGGGGTGTCCTCGTCGATCCTGTGGGCGGCCGGCTACGCTTCGGTCTACTATCTGACACCCTTCGTCCAGGATTGGCGTTCGGGGACCGTGCGCCACGAGGCCGTTACGTGCCGTGATTTCGACGTGGACAGCAGCATCACGAACTCCGGCAAAGGTTACGCCAGGGCACAGTACGTGTTCGAGTTGGGCAGCTCGGACGGCTCGTCGTGGGAGTACAGGGAACGCAAGAGCTGGATGGATAACAGGGTGGAGGCGGGCGAACAGCCCTACGCGACGGTCATTGACGCGTGCCGCTCAGAGGGTGCGGAGATCGGGATCGTCCTGTACCCCCACTCGGGAACCATTGTCGAGGCATGGAGGAGTCACTGACGCCGCTCACCATGCGCGGGTGCGAGGCTGGGCTTGGCACGCCGCTGGATCGCACGGTGCGAGGACAGGCGGCTATGCGGGGGGCCGCGCAGACGTAAGTCCGCGCGGCCCCCCGCAAGCAGTGAGCTCAGTGCTGGCCCTCGTGGTCCTTCAGGCGCTCGTAGGAGCGGCGAATTTCGGCCTCGGCCTCTTCGCGGCCCACCCAGTGGGCGCCCTCGACGCTCTTGCCGGGCTCGAGATCCTTGTAGACCTCGAAGAAGTGCTGGATCTCCAGGCGGTGGAACTCCGACACGTCGTCGATCTCGGTACGCCAGGAGGCGCGCTGGTCGGAGGCGGGCACGCACAGGACTTTGTCGTCGCCGCCCTTTTCGTCGCGCATGCGGAACATGCCGAGCGCGCGGCAGCGGATCACGCAGCCGGGGAACGTGGGCTCTTCGAGGAGGACGAGGGCGTCCAGCGGGTCGCCGTCCTCGCCCAGGGTATCGTCGATGAAACCGTAGTCGTCCGGGTAGCGGGTCGAGGTGAAGAGCATGCGATCGAGGCGAATGCGACCCGTCTCGTGGTCAATCTCGTACTTGTTTCGATTCCCCTTGGGGATCTCGATGGTCACGTCAAATTCCATGGCCGTGCCTTCCGCTTCAGCCCCGAAACTCGGGGGTCCAGTTGGTTGTGTGGGCGCATGGACAGGTAGTGTAGTTACCGAAATAACCACGAAGGGACATCCATGCATCGCACGTCTATGGGGGCAATTGTAAGCGCTAGCGCCGCGCTCGTGGCGACGGCGGCGCTGGTGGGTTCCGGCTGCTCCCCGCAAGCGGCTACTCCGGCGGACGCTCCCACGGCCTCGACGCTTGAAGCGGCGCCGGTTTCGGGCGACGCGAAGGGCGCGGGAACCCCGGTGAGCGCCGCGGACGTGGAGGCGCTGTGGGCGCCGGTTGCGGCAGCGGCGGCCCAGGGTGGCTACACGGCGTGGGGCACGGTCGTGGACGCGCAGACCGGCGAGGTGCTGCTGGACGCGGATGCGTCGACGGCTCACACGCCGGCCTCGACGACGAAGACGCTCACGGCTTTCACCGCGCTGGCGAACCTGGATCCGACGGCGACGCTGACGACGAGCGCCCTCTTGGGCACCGACAACCAGACTCTCTACCTGGATTCCGAGGGCGACCTGCTCCTGGGCATCGGCACCTCCGACGAGGTTGAGGTGTCGGGGCGCGCAGGCCTGCAGACCCTCGCGAACGATGCGGCGGCGGCCCTGAAGCAGCGCGGCGTCACCTCCGTGACCCTGAACTGGCGTGGCACGCTCTTCGACGGGGCTTCGCACCTGTCGTCGTGGGACGCGCAGGAAGTCGGCTCCTACGAGGGGCACGTCGGGCCGATGGCGATTGACGCGGGGCGCACCTACGAGGGTGCTAACGCTTTCTACGCGGACGCGCCTGGCCGCGTCGCCGAGGTGTTCTCGCAGGCGCTGGGTGCCGCCGGCATCACGGCGACGCTCGGCGAGGCCGGGGACGGCCCGGCGGGCGCGGCCACTATCGCGTCGGTGAGCTCGGCGACGATGGGGGAGCAGTTGCGCTGGATGCTCGCGCACTCGGATAACACTCTCGCGGATCAATACTGCCGTTTCGCCGCGCGCGCCGCCGGTGCCCCCTCGACCTACGAGGGCGCGACCGACACGGTGCGTCAGGCCCTGACGCAGGCCGGTGTCCCCACGGACGGACTCACCTTGGAGGACTGCTCGGGCCTGTCCAGCAACGATAAGATCAGCGCCAACACGCTGGTCGGCGTCCTCAAGGCCTCGTACGCGGGCAGCGGGACCGGCGCGGACACGATGCGTCTCCTGCCGTGGGCGGGCCTCGTGGGCACGCTCTCCCAGCGCATGACCGAGGCCCCGGCTGCGGGAAACGTGCAGGCCAAGACGGGTTCGCTCCAGGAGGTCACCTCCCTGTCGGGCTCCGTCTTGACCCAGAGTGGGCGCGTCCTCCTCGTGTCGATCGGGCATGATCACGTCACCGAGGGCGCCTACGCCACGCGCGGCCGCCTGGACGCCTTCGAGGAGGGCCTGGCCGGGCTAGACTAGGTCCATGGATATGCCGTTTGGCCCGCGCGACGTCGCGGGAGTTCTCGCCTCGCTGTCGTATGCGGGTCCGTCGGCCTCCCGCGTGGGTGCCTCCGCCGTGGTGGCGCGCCTGCGTCGTTCGGTGGCCTGGTCGGACCGTCGGCTCGCCGCGCTCTCCACCCTGCCCGAGGCTTCCGCGCAGGTCGCCGCGTCCTCGACCATCGTCGTGGATCGGCGCGGGCTGATCCGCTCGGTGGGCTCGCTCCTGGATAACTTCGAGGACACGCGCACACCCCTCGTCTTGGCGGCCGAAGCCGTCATCCTGCGCGCCCTGGCCAAGGAAGCCACGGGCATCTGGGACGTGCGCACGGGGCGTCGGATCCTCGTGGCCCCCAACGTGCTCGCGGACGCGCAGCGCTACGCCCTGGATCAGACGGATTGGTGCCGGTGGGTGTCCCTGTGCACGGGCCTGCGCGGCGTCCACCTGACGCACGCCCCCTACCTCGTCCCCTATATCGCTGACCTGATGCGCGCGCTGCCTGAGCGCAGCGACGAGCTCGTGCGCATCGTCCTGCTCCTGGACGCGCTGCCCACTGCCGAGATGGAGGTCCTCACGCCCCGCGACCTGCCGTCGATCCAGTGGCTGCGCACCCACCGCGCGCACACCGGCGGGGTGGCGCTCGTGCGCGCGTGCGCGGCGGCCGGTATGCCGCTGGCTGGCGTCGAGGCCCTCCAGGCGCAGACCGAGGGCTTCGCGCGCACGGTCGTGCGCGAGGGCGCGATCGCCCGCCTCCTGTCGGGCGTCGAGGCGCTGCCGACCGCAAGCGAGTACGCGGATCCGTCCGCGTGGCTGGCGCGTGTGCGCTGACGCCTCGAGCCGTGTGGGGGCGAACCCGCGCGGCTCCCTGCGCGCCTGCTCCCTCGCCGTGCGCGCTTGTCTGACCTCCTTCATTGACGAGGCCGGGGCCCCTCCCGCTCTCGTCGTCGGCCTGTCGGGTGGCGCGGATTCGTTGGCGTTGGCGCTGACGACGATTGACGTGGCGGCGCGCGCGGGGATTCCGGTGATCACGGTGACGGTCGATCACGGGCTGCGCGAGGGCAGCGACGAGGAGGCTCGCCGCGTCGCGGATCTGGCGGCATCCCTGGGGGCGCGCGCCGTTGTCGAGACCGTGATGCTGGGAGGCCATGGAGGCCCCGAGGGTGCGGCCCGCGAGGCGCGGCGCGCGGCCCTGCGTGCGGTTGGTGCGCGCGAGGGTGCCCCGATCCTCCTCGGCCACACGATGGACGACCAGGCCGAGACGGTGCTGCTGCGCCTGGCGCGCGGCTCGGGCCCCTCCTCGCTGCGGGCCATCGCCCCCATCTCGCGCGACGGCGACGGGGTGACGTGGCTGCGCCCGCTCTTGAAGCTGCGGCGAACAGATACGGAGGAGGCGTGCGCCCAGGCGGGCCTCGCCCCGGTTCACGACCCGACGAACGACATCGACGGGCCCTGGCGGGCCGCCGACGGGAGCCCGCTGCGCCGCTCGGCCCTGCGGCATGGGGCGATCCCGGCCCTGGCCTCGGCCCTGGGTATCGATCCCGTTCCCGCGCTGGCGCGCACGGCCGCCCTGTGCGCCGAGGACGACGACGCCCTCAGCGACCGAGCGCGCGCACTCGCCGCCGCCGCTCGCGTCGCCGACGACACGGTCCCCGCTGACAGGGGAATGTCTGTGGCGCTCGCGATCGCCCCCCTGCGCGGCGCTCCCCGGGCGGTGCGCACGCGCGCCCTGCGTGAGGCGGCTCAAGCGGCGGGAATCCGGGCACTGTCCAGCGCCCACATCGACGCCGTTGACGGCCTGGTGGTCGCCTGGCGGGGGCAGGGGCCTATCGACCTGCCCGGGGGGCTGGCCTCGCGCGTTGGACACGGTGCCCGCGCGCGCATCGTCTTCGTCGCGCGCGGGAGAAGCACACCGCCGGAAACAGACCCTGCCCAGGGGCAACAACAAGCCGCGAGAGACGCCCCCAGAGCGCCCCGACGCTGACTGGGCGATCACAGGATGTTGCGCTGACAGTGAGAATCTCGTCCTTCCTGGAACAGGCGCGCGTTTGTATGGCACGCTTATAGTGGAATCGCTCGCGTAGCATCGATACGAAAAGAGGACACGGTGGACGCCACCGACATGGGAAACGACCTGAAAGAAATCCTGGTCACCGCCGAGGATATGGACCGTCGGCTCGCCGACATGGCCGAGCAGATCGACCGCGACTACGCGGGCGAAGACCTGCTGCTCGTCGGCGTCCTGCGCGGCGCCGTCATGGTGATGGCGGATCTGTCGCGCAAGCTGCACACCCCCCTCGAGATGGACTGGATGGCCGTGTCCTCCTACGGGTCGGGTACCAAGACCTCGGGCGTCGTGCGCATCCTGAAGGACCTCGACCAGGACGTCGCCGGACGTCACGTGCTGATCGTCGAGGACATCATCGATTCGGGCCTGACGCTGTCGTGGCTGCAGGCGAACCTGCTCGGACGTGGCGCCGCCTCCGTCAAGATCGCGACCGCCCTGCGTAAGCCCGAGGCCGCGAAGGTCGACGTGGACGTCGCCTACGTGGGCTTCGATATTCCTGACGAGTTCGTCGTCGGTTACGGCCTGGACTACGCCGAGAAGTACCGCAACATGCCCTTCGTCGGCACGCTGCAGCCGCACGTCTACACCAACTGAGAACGCCTACCTGTAAGGGATGCCCGTGAACGAGAAGATCAAGAACAAACGCCCCAGCCTGGGGTGGGTGCTGGTTCCGCTCATCGTGCTGCTCGTGGGCGGCTGGTTCCTCTGGCAGACGAACCAACCGCGTGCGGTGACGACCTCGGAGGGCCTGGCGCTCATCTCGGGTGACACGGTGGAGCAGGTGGTCCTCAACGAGGGCACCCAGCAGGTGAATCTGACGCTCACGGAGAACTACGTCCACCAGTCCACCGGCGGCGACGACAAGACCGTCGATCTGGGTAAGCGTGTGTACTTCACGTACTCCTACGTGCAGACCAAGGACATCTTGGACACGGTGGCCGACAAGGCGCCCGCCAAGGGGTGGAACGCGGTGCGCCCGCAGTCCGGTGCTTTCGGCGCGATTATTCAGCTGCTGATTCCGCTGCTGATCCTCATGGGCGCGTTCTACTTCGTCATGCGTTCCATGTCGGGCTCGCGCATGATGGGCGGCTTTACTCAGTCGCGCGCCAAGGAATTCAACCAGGAGCGCCCGGACGTCACGTTCGCGGACGTGGCCGGTGAGGACGAGGCCGTGGAGGAGCTCGAGGAGATCCGCGAGTTCCTGGCGTCCCCGGACAAGTTCCACAAGGTGGGTGCGCGCATCCCGCGCGGCGTCCTGCTGTACGGCCCTCCCGGAACCGGCAAGACCCTCCTCACCAAGGCCGTCGCCGGCGAGGCGAACGCCCCCTTCTTCTCGATCTCCGGTTCGGAGTTCATGGAGCTGTACGTCGGCGTGGGCGCCTCGCGCGTGCGCGAGCTTTTCGAGCGCGCGAAGAAGAACGCGCCGGCCATCATCTTCGTCGACGAGATCGACGCCGTGGGTCGCCACCGCGGCAGCGGCATCGGCGGTGGCAACGACGAGCGCGAGCAGACGCTCAACCAGCTCCTCGTGGAGATGGACGGCTTCGACGAGCGTGCCAACATCATCCTGATCGCGGCGACCAACCGCCCCGACATCCTCGACCCGGCGCTGCTGCGCCCGGGGCGTTTCGACCGCCAGATCGCCGTCGAGGCCCCCGACCTGAAGGGCCGCGAGGCCATCTTGAAGGTTCACGCGCAGGGCAAGCCGCTCACCGCGCAGGTGGACCTGCGTCAGATCGCCAAGCGCACGCCCGGCTTCACGGGCGCGGACCTGGCGAACGTCCTCAACGAAGCTGCGCTGCTCACCGCGCGCTCGAACATGCAGTTCATCGACGAGCGCGCCATCGACGAGGCCATCGACCGCGTGATCGCCGGCCCGCAGAAGCGCACCCGCGTCATGAACGACCACGACAAGGCCGTGACCGCGTACCATGAGGCGGGCCACGCCCTGGCTGCCGCCGCGCTGAACTACACGGATCCGGTGACGAAGGTGACGATCCTGCCGCGCGGCCGCGCGCTGGGCTACACGATGGTCATGCCCACCGAGGACCGCTTCAACAAGACCCGCAACCAGCTCCTCGACGACCTGGTGTACGGCATGGGCGGGCGCGTCGCCGAAGAGATCGTGTTCCGCGATCCGTCGACCGGCCCCGCCAACGACATTCAGCAGGCCACGAAGACGGCCCGCGCGATGGTCACCGACTACGGCATGAGCGACCGCATCGGCATGGTCAAGCTCGGAGACGCCGACACCGAGGCCTTTGGCCACGGGTCCGGCGAGGCCCCGCGTTCCTTCTCCGATGAGACCGCCGCGATCATCGATGAGGAGGTGCGTCGCCTCCTTGACAACGCGATGCGCGAGGCGTGGCGCATTCTGTCGGAAAACCGCGGTGTTCTCGACACGCTGGCTTCCCGCCTGCTCGAGGAGGAGACCCTCGACGAGGCGCAGCTGCGTGAGATTTTCCAGGACGTCATCAAGGCCCCCGAGCGTCCCGTGTGGAACTACCAGTCCGACGCGGCCGTTCCAGGCGTGGTCTTGGGCCACCCGGTCGGCATCAAGGCCGAGGACGAGTGGACGTCCGTTCCCGTGCAGGGAATCGACGTGTCGCCGACTGACCCCATCGGTGCCTCGGGCGTGGAAGAGGAGCAGGAGTGACCTACGATCCCGCAGGCGTTGAGAAGGCGTCGCGCGACCTGCTCGTCGCGATCGGTGAGGACCCCGAGCGCGAGGGCCTGGTCGGCACGCCCGACCGCATGGCGCGCGCGTGGCGCGAGATGTGCAAGGGCCTGACCGAGGACCCGCGCGAGCACCTGCGCACGCAGTTCCACGCGGGCACCGACGAGCTCGTCCTGGTCCGCGATATCACCTTCTTCTCGGTGTGCGAGCATCACCTGCTGCCCTTCTACGGCCGCGCCCACGTGGGCTATATCCCGCGCGGCGGCGTCGTGACGGGCCTGTCCAAGTTGGCTCGCGTCGTCGAGGGCTACGCGCGCCGCCCCCAGGTCCAGGAACGCCTGACCGCCCAGGTGGCCGACGCGATCGACGAGATCCTGCACCCTCAGGGCGTCATCGTCGTCATCGAGGCCGAACACATGTGCATGTCGATGCGCGGTATCTCCAAGCCGGGCTCGTCGACCGTGACCAGCGCGCTGCGCGGCATCATGAGCGACGGGGCGACTCGCGCGGAAATGATGGCCCTCGTCCTGTCTGGGAGCCGATGACATGAGCGCCCTGCCCCTGCCCGCCACCCCGGCCTCCTTCCCGGTCCCGTCCCTGGCGCTGCCGGGCGGGGCGACCCTGCCCGCTGGGCGCACGGCGGTCATGGGCATCCTCAACGTCACCCCCGATTCCTTCTCGGATGGGGGACGCTACGCGGACGTTGCCGCCGCGCTGCGCCATGCGCGCGAGATGGTGGCCGCGGGCGCGGACCTGATCGACGTGGGCGGGGAGTCGACGCGGCCGAACTCGACGCGCATTAGCGCGGACGAGGAGTGGGCGCGCATCGGCGCGGTCGTCGAGGCCTTGGCTGCCGACGGCGTCGTCGTGTCGGTCGATACGCTGCACGCGGCGACGGCCCGCGAGGCCGCGCGCGTCGGTGCGGCGATCATTAACGATGTGAGCGGCGGGCGCTGGGATCCGCAGATGAACGAGGCGGTCGCTGCCTCGGGCTGCGCGTACGTCGTTCAGCACTATCGCGCGCTGCCGGGGATGCCGGGGGAGCACTTCGATTACGGGGAGGACCTCGTGGGCACGCTCGTTGAGCGCGTGAGCTCCCAGGTTCAAGACGCTATTGATGCTGGTGTGACAGCTGATAAAATTGTCATCGACCCGGGCCTCGGCTTCTCGTTGACGGGCGACCAGTGCTGGCAGATCCTGCGCGAACTGCCGCGCTTCCTACAGGGCGGATACCCCGTCCTCGTCGGTGCGTCTCGTAAGCGTTTCGTCAAGGCCCTCGGGGGCGACGTGGACGCGGACAGCGCGGCCATCGCCGCCTACTGCGCGGCATCAGGCGCGTGGGCCGTGCGGGTCCACGACGTAGCCGCCACCGTCGCAGCCATCGCCCGAAAGGAGAACGACGTTGACTAACCGACGCGTCATCATCGCCCTCAAAGGACTGGGGGCGATGGCCAATCACGGCGTCTACGACTTCGAGCGCGCCCGCGACCAGCGCTTCAGCGCAGACATCGTCATGTGGGTCGAGACCGCGGGTGCCACCGATGACATCGCCGCCACCGTCTCCTACGCGGATATCGCCGACGAGGCCATGGCGGTCCTCACCGGCAACGCCGTCGACCTGATCGAAACCCTCGCCGAGACCATCGCCACGCGCGTCATGAGCCACGAGGGCGTCGTCGGCACCGAGGTCACCGTCCACAAGCCCGACGCCCCCATCGACCACCCCTTCGCGGACGTGTCGGTGACCGTGCGCGTCGGTGAGACTGACGCGATGCCGCTATCGCTGTCCCTCAAGGGCATCTACGAGGCCGAGGACGGCTCCGTCCTCACCGGCGAGATCGAGGCCTACGGCCGCGCTCAGGCACCCAGCCCCGCGCAGCAGGAGCACAGCGAGGCGCTCCCGTCGCGCCGCGGTCTCCGCGCCGCCGAGGCGCAGCGCGAGGAGGATACTTCCCGTCCGGCGCACCTGCGCTCGCGTCGTGTGGTCCTGGCGATCGGCGGCAACCTCGGGGACGTGCCCGTCACGCTCATGCACACGGTCGAGGCCCTGTCCTACATGGAGGGCTTCCAGATCGACGACGTTTCGCCGATCATGCGCACGAAGCCCGTGCTCGCGCCCGGACAAGCCCCCCAGCCCGACTACTGGAACGCCATCGTCGTCGGCTCCGCGATCGCGAGCCCCGACGAGCTCTTCGCTCAGACCAGCCGCATCGAGCGCGAGCTGGGGCGCGAACGCCACGAGCGCTGGGGCGCGCGCACCGTCGACATCGACATCATCCAGATCGAGGGTCTGGCCTCCGCCGACCCGGTCCTCACCCTGCCGCACCCGCGCGCCAAGGAACGCGCCTTCGTGCTGGCGCCCTGGCTCCTGTGCGACCCCGACGCCATCCTCGAGGGCGTGGGCCGCGTGTCCGACCTGCTGGCCCACACCCCCGACCGCGAGGGCATCATCGACGCCGTCGACGACTGGCTCGAAGACCCGGCGGCCGTCATGGCCGACTCGGACCAGCTCCTGGCTCAGCGCGCCGAGCAGGCCAGCGCCGACATGCGCGAGCTCATTGAGGCTCTGACCGGCGAGATCAGCCAGGTCGACAAGCTCGTGACCCGCCCGGGTGAGCCCGCCGAGCCGGTGGAGATTCCTGCCGCCCACACGGTCGTCGAGGACTCCGGCGACGACGTCGAGGAGCCCGAAGCCTCCGAGTCTGCCTCGGCGCAGACCGAGGAACCCGAGGCCGCCTCCGTCTCCGCCGTCGAAGCCCCTGCCCCTCGCGCCAGCATCTGGAGACGCCTGTCCGCCGTCCAGGATTCGCGCGAGTCCGCGAGCGCTGACGAGCCCGAGGTCAGCGTGCCCGAGGTCGAAGCCCCGGCAGCGCAGGACGCGTCCCAGTCTGAGGAACCCGACGCAGCCCCGCAGGCCGCAGCGCCGCAGGGCGAGACCCCCGCGGACGAGGCCGCGACCGCCCCGGCGGTGCCCGGCCCGCCCCACCGTCAGCGCCGCCGCCGCGTGGACGAAGCAAAGGCCTCGTCGCGACCCTCCTGGCACCCCGTCTCCTCCGTTCCTGCGGATTCCGCTGCCGGGCGCATGACCCGCAAGATCGGTACGGGCACCTACAAGCCGAGCGGCACCGAAAAACCCCGCTGGGTCCCCGTCTTTGAACCCAAGCGGGAGGAAACGCGTTCCTCGATCGCGCTGCCGGACTGGAACTTCTCCGTCAGCTCCGCCCACGACGTGCGCGTCGTCGACGACCGCTCCGGCCTCGGCCACGACGAGGAGCCCCCCAAGGCCACCGTCCACGCCGACGGGCGCTCGACGATCCTCGCCCCCGGACTGCCCGACAACACTCCCGTCGGCCCCATCCCCGAGGACGAAGCCACCCAGACCGGCATCCTGCGCCGCGTCGTCGTGCGGCCCACGATGACCGGAGCGATCCCGATCGTCAAGAGGCGCTAAATGAAACCCGTGTCGATCGTGTGGGTGGCGGCGGTGGGCCTCGTGGCCGCCGGCCTGAGCTTCCTCGGCTTCTTGGGGCACATGCGCCAGGGCGGTACCCCGTTGATCGTCACCCCGGGACCCGCCGTCATCTTTGCGATCGCCACGGCCTGCCTCATTTGGTCCGGCCTGGCGGTTCGCCGCCTGCGCGCGGGCAAAGACACGTGGATCGATGCGATCGGCGCGATGCGCGTCGCGGTTTTTGCGCGCACGAGCGCCCTCGTCGGCTCCGGCCTGACCGGAATTCTCATCGGCGTGATGGCCGTGTCCCTCACGCAGCTCGAAGCCCCCGCGATGGCCGCCAACGCGATCGGGGCGGGCCTGTCTGGCCTCGTCGGCATGGTGTGGACCATCATCGCGATCGCCATCGAACGCTGGTGCATCATCACCCCCGACGACGAGGGATCGACGTCCTCTAAGCGCAGCGCGGCCGCCTGACCGCCTGCTCGTCGCAGGCCCGCGCGCCGCGCGCCGCGTGTGAAAGTCGCCCCCGTCCCGAGCGTTAGCCGTATCCGGCGCGCCATGCCCGGTATCGTGGATGCGTGGCTGACCAGCGTAAGAATTCCCCCAGGCGACCCACCTCCAGGCGTAGTACGTCGGGAGGCGCCAGTGGTCGCACAGGTGATCGCGCGTCCCGCGCCGCTGCCGGCAGCCGCGTTTCCGCTGCTCGTCCGGCCGCCGTGAAGGCCTCCGCATCGACGAGAAAGGGGAGCACTGGCCCGGCGCAGCGCTCCGCAAGCGCGAAGGCACCCCGTCAGAAGAAGTCGTCGGGCGGCGGCCGTCCGCCCGTCAACCTGTGGCCGCGGCGCATCATCACGGGCCTCGGCCTGATCCTCATCCTCGCCCTCATCGTGTGGGGCATCGTCGCTGGGATCCGCGCGATCGTCGGAGTCGTCAGCGCCGATCCCACCCCGCAGTCCAGCCCCCAGTCCGTCCAATCGGGCGCGGTGGACGCGTCCGGCTACACCCTCAAGGGCGGCCAGGAGGCCACGGCCGACGGCCTGCTCACCGACGGCACGACAATCGACATTCCCACCTGCCTGGACCGCGACATCACGGCCACCGCGAAGGCGTCCACGACCTCGTCCGGCTCGGCGATGCCCGTGACCCTCACGCTCGAAAACCGCGGTTCCGTCGCCTGCTCGACGTCCCTGTCGCGCTTCGGCCTGCAGATCTCGACGGGTGACCTGCAGGTCTACAACTCGGCGAAGTGCGGTGAGGAGCAGCAGTCGTCGACGACCCTGCTCCTGCGCCCGGGTGCCACGTGGACCGGCGCGCTGCGTTGGGACGGCTACGTGTACACGAACGGCTGCACGACACCCGCGGGTGGAGCGAGTGCCGCGTCTGCCGGGACCTACAAGGTCGCGGTCACCATGGGTACGCGCGAGGTCGGTTCGACCGTGGTCGACGTGACCCCCGCGCCCGCCCCGCAGTCGGGAGCTCAGTCCGGCCCGCAGTTGGGAACCCAGTCGGGCCGCTAGCGCCTACCAGCCGACGAGGCCGGAGCTGACCGCCTGCGCCTGGTGCGCCAGATTCTCGGTGATGAGCTTGGCACGGTAGGGGCCGATACCCTCGATGGCTTCCAGCTCCTCGGTGGTGGCTGCGCGCAGGGCGGGCAGCGTCGTGATGTGCGCGGAAACCTCCTTGATGGCTCCCCACGACAGGTGCGGGACCAGGGAGAGGGCGCGCACGCCGCGCGGCGTGATCTCGCGGTCCAGGTCCGCGACCTCGTACACGTCCAGCCCGAGGATGTTCGCGATCGCGGTGAGGTCCACGATGCGCTCCGACCCGAGGGAGGACAGCTCGGCCTCGACGCGGGCGACGTCGTCGGGGTCGCGGATGTAGTCGCGCATGACGAGGGCCCGCTCGGACGCGGAGCCGCGCACGAGGTCCTCGACCTGCAGGGCCAGCAGGCGCCCCTCGGATCCGAGTTCCTCCAGGTATTCCGTGATTTCGGAGGTGATGCGTCGGATCATCTCCATGCGCTGCATGACGGTGGCGACGTCGCGCACGGTCGCGCTGTCGCGCATCTCGAGGATGGTGAGGGTCTGTAGGACCTCATCGAGGCGCTGACTGTAGCGGTCGAGCGTGTCCACCGCCAGGTTGGCGCGCGAGAGCAGGGCCTCGGGCTCCTCCACCAGGCGGTGCTCGGTGCCCACGTAGATGGAGATCATGCGCATCGACGCGGACAGGGACAGGACCGGCAGGTGGGTCTGACGTGCGGTGCGCTGCGCGGTGCGGTGGCGCATGCCGGACTCGTCGGTGGGGATCGTGGGGTCCGGGAAGAGCTGCACGTTGGCCTTGCGGATGCGCCACAGGTTGGGATCGATGATGACGGCGCCGTCCATCTTGCACAGCTCACGCAGACGCGCGGCCGTGAAAGCGACGTCGAGGTCGAAGCCGCCCGAGCAGATGGCCTGCACCTCGGGGGTGTATCCCAGGACGATGAGGGCGCCCGTGTGGGAGCGCTGGATTCGTTCCAGTCCCTCTCGCAATGGCGTACCGGGCGCGACTGCGCGCAGTGCCTCACGAAGGATCGCTGCATCGGACGTCAATGTGATTCCCTCCCAGACGAGTAGGTGTGATACCTATTATTGCGAGTCTGCCGGAAAAGCGACACGAATAGCCGTCGCCAGATCCGACACAGTAAAGACGGTGATGCCGTCGACGCCCGCGAGATCCTCACTGCCCTGAGCGGGAACGATCGCCGAGGAGAAGCCCAGGCGTGCGGCCTCGGCGAGGCGACGTTGAGTGCCCGTGCACGCCCGGACCTCGCCCGTCAGGGAGATCTCTCCGACCGCCACAAGGTCGGCGCGTGGGGGAACGCCCTTGAGCGAGGATACGATCGAGAGGGCCATCGCGAGGTCAATCGCCGGCTCGACCGTGCGGGCCCCACCGACCGTGGAGACGTAGACGTCCGCCCCCGACGTGTCCGCGCCGATGCGGGCCTGCAGGACCGCCAGAATCATCGCGACGCGCGCGTGGTCCACGCCCGACGTCGTGCGCCGAGGCGAGCCGCCCGAGGAAGGGGCGACGAGCGACTGGATCTCCGTGGGCAGCGGGCGGCGCCCTTCCAGAGAGACGGTCGCGCAGGTGCCGGGCACGCCGCGCGTCGTGCGCGACAGGAACAGGCCGGAGGGGTCAGCGAGGCCGTAGATCCCCGAGTCGGTCAGCTCGAAGCAGCCGACCTCGTCGGTGGGACCGTAACGGTTTTTCACCGCGCGCAGCAGGCGCAGGCGCGAATGGCGGTCGCCCTCGAAATGGCAGACGACGTCCACGAGGTGCTCGAGCACGCGCGGGCCGGCGATGCCGCCGTCCTTCGTCACGTGGCCGACGAGCAGGGTGGGCAGGTCGGACTCCTTGGCGACACGGATGAGGGATGCCGCGACCGCGCGCACCTGCGCGACCCCGCCCGCCCCACCCTCGACCTGGGAGGAGGAGATGGTCTGCACGGAGTCGACGATCAGCAGGGAGGGGCGCGAAGCCTCGACGTGGCCGAGGACGACGCCGAGCTCCGTCTCATCCGCGATGAGGAGGTTCGGCTCGAGCGCGCCGATGCGCTCCGCACGCCCGCGCACCTGGGCCGCCGACTCCTCGCCAGTGACGTACAGGACGGGTCCGCGCCCGCCCGCAGCCGCCGTGCGCGCGGCTTTGGCTGCCACGTCCAGCAGCAGCGTCGACTTGCCGACGCCGGGCTCACCGGCCAGGAGGATCACTGCGCCGGGCACGATGCCGCCGCCCAGGACGCGGTCCAGCTCGCCCACGCCCGTCGAACGCGACGAGGCGCGCTCGCCGTCGACCTCGCCGATGGGTAGCGCGGGACGCCGCGGGGTGGTGGTGGTGCGCGCGCCCCCCGTGACCTCCCCCGCCTGGTCGACCGTGCCCCACGCCCCGCACTCGCGGCACTGGCCCACCCACTTGGGGGAGGTCCAGCCGCAGTCGGAGCAGCGGTACGTGATCTTCTCCTTCGCCATGCACTCACCGTAACCCGGCCCACCCTCATCTGCGGTCCGCGCGCGAGGCGCGCCGCAGGTGTGCACTTCTAGGGGAAGCAGCGAAGCGAGCCGAGCGCGGAGGGTTGGTTGAGGGACAGGTCTGGCTCCGGCCTCGTGGCGCGAGAGAACATCCAAATGCGTCGCTGTGGTCAGGTTCTCGTGCGCCCGGGAAGCGCTGGAATGCGGCGCGAACGAGTCGCCAGGCGTTTGAACTTATTCAGTACCTGTTGTTGTCTCGGGCGTTTATCCATAGGGTTGGTCGGTGTGTATCCTTGGAATGGCTCACCATGGCCACGCGGATACAGATACCGCCCCACAACAGTGCACACATGAAGACTGAGGAAGCGACATGAACAAGGCGCGTCAAACGCGAAACACCTGGTCGAAGCGGATGCCCGCAATCGCCGTCCTGCTGGTGTCCGCGATGGTGTGCGTCCTCGCGGTGGTCTACCGCGGCGTCGAGGTCACCCAGGTCAGCGTCGATGACGGCGGTATCTGGGTGACGAACCAGGATCGCAAGCTCCTGGGCCACCTCAACTATGACGCGCTCATGCTCGACGGCACAGTCTCGGTCAAGTCCGCGTCCTTCGACATCGGGCAGGCCGGCGGCGACGTGACTCTGGGGGAAACAGTGGGCCGTACGGTTACCCCCGTGCGCTCCACGTCCTTCTCGCTGGGCCAGGCGATCACGCTGCCTGAGAACGCGGTCCAGGTCCAGGGCGGGTCCGTGTTGGCCGTCCTCGACCCCAACGAGGGCCTGCTGTGGGTGGGTGACGCCAACGAACCGGCTTCCATGTCGCTCGTGCGCGAGGATGCAATCGCGAACGACCTGAGCGACGGGGTCGTCGCGGTGTCGAACACGGGGACGGTCTTCGCATACTCTCCCGGGTCCTCCAAGCTGGTCACGCTCACGCGAGAAGGCCAGGCTTGGCGCGCAAAGACCACGGAGATCAAGGATTTCACCCCGGCCGGAACACCGACGATCACCGCGGTCGGTGACAAGCCCGTCATCTACGACCAGGCCGGTAACAAGCTGGTGTTGCCCGGTGGCAAGGTACGCGACCTCGCCGAGGAGCACGTGACCGGCGCGGTCCTGCAGGCCCCCGGCGACGAGGCCGCCTCGGTCCTCCTCGCGACCAGCGACGAGCTGGTGTCCGTGCCCCTGAACGGCAAGGCGATCGAGCGCCAGGAGGCCTCGGAGAGCGGCCAGAAGGGCACCCCCGCGGCCCCGGTCTTCCACCGCGGTTGCTCCTACGGTGCCTGGGCGGGCTCGGGCGCGTTCGTGCGCACCTGCACGGACTCCACGCGCAACCAGGCGCAGACTGTGCCTACGCTCGCCGAGGCCACGTCCGCTGTTTTCCGGACGAACCGTACGCGCATCGTCCTCAACGACGTCTCGACGGGCACGCTGTGGCTGCCCGACAAGAACATGGTTGTTGTCGACAACTGGGACCAGATCCCCACCGAGGAGCAGGAGGAAGAAGATACTCCGACTCCCGATGATCGCGAGCAGGTCTCCGAGCCGGAGCACAACGACAAGAACACGCCGCCCGAGGCCGTCGACGACGACTTTGGCATCCGCCCGGGCCGCTCGACGCTGCTGCCCGTCCTCGACAACGACTCCGACGACGACGGCGACGTGCTGACGGCGCGTGCGGTCACCAACCCCGAGTTCGGCTCGATCGTGCGCACGAGGGGCGGCCGAGCCCTGCAGATCACGGACATTCCGGAGTCTATGACGAGCGGGTCGACGTCCTTCACCTACGAGGCCTCGGACGGCCTCGCGGGTGCGACGGCGACCGTCACGCTGACGATCCACCCGTGGAGCCAGAACGAGGGTCCGCGTCAGCTCAAGCACCCGGTCATCAAGGTGGGTGCGAACGCGCAGGTGGAGTACAACCTGCTGTCGGACTGGATTGATCCCGATGGAGACCAGTTCTACCTGAAGTCGGCGACGGCTCCCGACGGCATGGCCGTGCAGTTCTCCGAGGACGGGACAGTTCAGATCCGCGACCTGGGTTCCGGCGCGGGCGTCAAGGCGATCGCCGTCACCATGTCAGATGGGCACGCGGAGACCACCGGCGAGCTGCAGGTGAGCGTGCAGGAGAACGGCAACGTGCCGCCCATCGCGCGCGCGGACTTTTACGTGGCGCGCGTCGCTGAGCCGCTGACCATCGACCCGATCGCCAACGACACGGATCCCAACGGCGACGCCCTGTCCCTCGTGGCGGCGGGCACGGCCCCGGCGGGCACCTCGGTCTCCGCTGACCTCTCGCGCGGCACGCTGACGTTTACGGGCTCGGTGCCGGGATCCTTCCAGTTTACCTACACGGTCTCCGACGGCCCGTCGACGACGGTCGGCGTCATCCGCGTCGACGTGGTCGACGATGACACGAACGCTCTGCCGATCGCCGAGGACGACCTGGCGGTCCTGCCCTCGGGCGGCGCCTCGCTGATCGCGCCGCTGGCCAACGATACGGACCCGTCGGGCGGCGTCCTCGTCGTTCAGTCGATCGACGTGCCCGCGAACTCGGGCCTTGAGGTCACGCTCATCGAGCGCCACCTGCTGCGCATCACGTCGCCGGGCGGCCTCAACGATGTCACGACCTTTACCTACACGGTCTCCAACGGCGCGGGTTCCGCGACTGCTCAGGTGAGCGTCATCCCGACGGATGCGCAGAGCGACGAGACCCCGCCTGAGACCACGCCGGACACGGCGAAGGTGCGCGCCGACGACATCGGCTCGGTGAGCGTCCTGTCGAACGACCGCTCGCCGATCGGTCTGACGCTGAGCCTGGACCCCGACGTGCAGGTCATGACCGGCGCCGAGCTGGGCACGGTTTTCGTGACGGGCAACCAGGTGCGCCTGGCCGCCGGCTCCGAGGCCGGCGTGGTGCGCGTGGCGTACACGGCCGTCGACTCGGTGGGTAACCGCTCGACGTCGACCGTCACGTTCGAGGTCATTGCCTCCTCCGCTGCGAACAGCGCGCCCGTGCCCAAGGCGCTGAGCGCCTGGGCCGTGCAGGGGCAGATGGCGCGCATCCCGGTGCCCCTGACGGGCATCGATCCAGACGGCGACTCGGTCGCTCTGGTGGGCATCGACCAGCCGCCAGCCAAGGGTAGCGTCGTGCTGGGCACGGAGTGGCTGGAGTACACGCCCTCCGACAATGCGACCGGTACGGACACGTTCTCCTACATTGTCGAGGACCGCCTCGGCGTGCAGGGGCGCGCCCGCGTGCGCGTTGGTATTGCGCCCCCGGGATCGCAGAACCACAACCCGACGGCCGTGCCTGACTCGGTGACGATTCGACCGGGACGCGAGGTGAGTGTCAACGTCCTGAGCAACGACTTGGACGCGGATGGCGATGCCCTGTCGGTCGATACGGACCCCGCGACCGTGTCGGTGTCGGATCCCGCAGCTACCGTCACCGTGGCGCAGGATGCGGTGACGGTCAAGGCTCCCGCAGCCGATGGCGTGTTCGTCGTCGCCTACCAGATTCAGGATGGACGAGGCGGACGCGCGCAAGGGCAGTTGACGGTGACGGTGGATTCCGAGGCGCCGCTGCGCGCCCCGATTGCCCGCGATGACGTCGTGTCTGTCGCGGACCTCCCCGCCGATTCGAAGCCCGTGAGCGTTCCCGTCCTCGTCAATGACGAGGACCCGGATGGGACGACGGCTGCGCTGACGGTGTCGGCGCAGGGCTCGGGCGTGAGCGTGTCGGGGCAGAACCTGTCAATTTCCCCGGATGCGCGTCGTCGCCTCGTCGTCTACACGGTGACGGATCCCGACGGCCTGAGCGCGAGCGCGGTCGTGACCGTTCCGGGTACCGACCTGCTGGCTCCGCGCCTGGATATGACGCGTATTCCGGTGGCGATCCGCGCGGGTTCGTCGGTGACCCTTGATATCGGCGACTACGTGCTCGTGCGCGATCATTCGCGTTCCCCGATCATTACGGACGCGGCCTCGGTGAAGTTCAACGGCGGCCTGGATTCGGTGTCCCTGCAGGACCCGACGCACCTCGTGGTGAGTGCTCCCGACACGGCCTCGGGCAAGGCCTCGGTGTCCTTCACGGTGCGTGACGGCGCCTCGGACGACGCCTCGGCCCTGACATCGACCCTGACGATCCCGATCACGATCAAGCCGGCCAGGAATCTGCCGCCGCGCCTGACCCCGACCCCGATCCTCGTGGGCCAGGGAGAGTCCGTGACGGTCGATCTCACGCAGATGGTGGACGACCCGGACGACCAGGCCAAGAACAGCTTCTCCTACGCCGTGGTGAAGGCCCCCGGCGGCGTGGACGTGTCCCTGGACGGCTACAACCTGACCGTGTCCGGCAAGAAGGACCAGTCCAAGGGCCCGGTCGGCGCGATTACTGTCAGCGTCGACGACGGCTCGGGCGCGGTCAACGCCGACATTCCGGTGACGATCGTGAAGTCCTCCAAGCCCCTCGTGACGACGACGGAGGCTCGCATCAAGGCGAAGGCCGCCCAGACGGTGGACGTGAAGCTGTCGGAGTACACGACGAACCCGTTCCCGGATCCGCTCGTGGTCCTGGACGCGTCGGTGCACGTGGGCCAGGGAACCGCTTCGGGTAATGGCAACGTCCTGTCGGTGACCCCCAAGACAGGCTTCCATGGCGACATGATCGTCGTGTACCGCGTCATGGATGCGACGAACGACCCGGATCGCGTGGTCCAGGGCCGCGTTGTCGTCCAGGTCGTCGACCGTCCCGAACCGCCCCAGAACGTCTCGGTCACGCCAATGGGCGCGGGCACGGCCTTCGTGCGCTTCGACTCGGGTGCCTCCAACGGCGGCCCGATTACGGGCTACACGATTACGGACAAGTACGACGGTAAGACCTACGAGACTCGAGATCCGGGCACACAGATCAGGGGCCTGGTGAACGGAGCGAGGCACTCGTTCACGGTCGTCGCGCACAACGAGGCCGGGGACTCCGATCCGTCGGCGCCGTCCGCCGAGGTGCTCATCGACATGGCGCCCGAGCAGATGGCGGCACCCACGGTCACTGGCGAGGACAGTGCCCTGAACGTCTCGTGGACGGAGCCCCACAACGAAGGATCCCCGATCCACACGTACACGGTGTTCCTCACAGGGCCCGGTGGCGGCCAGCCGATTCCCTACCCGGTGTCCGCTCCGCAGACCAGCCTGCGGATCCCGAGCCTGGAGAACGGCAAGATGTACACGGTGAGGGTCCAGGCGCAGAACAAGGCGGAGACGCCGTCTCCGGCGTCCTCACCGACCGAGGGCTACCCGCACGGGAAGCCGGATCAAGCGACCGGCGTGAGCGCTGTTGCAACCGGCTCGGCGGGCGATCCGAACGAGGCGACGGTTGAGGTTACGTGGGGCCTGGAATCTCCCAATGGCAAGGGATGGGGCCTGGCCACGGTTTCGGTCAATGGCGTGGAAGTGCAGGTTTCGTCTGACGCTCGTACTGCCACGCTGTCGGGCGTGCCGACGGGCAGTAAGGTGTCTGCATCGGTGACGCTGTCGAACTCGCACGGGGATACGTCGGCACCTGCCACCACGTACGTTTCGATTGCGACGACCCCCGCGCCGATTTCTGCCCCGACCCTGTCGGGAACGAACACGCCGGGTGAGCTGAGGGTGAGCGGGCTGTCGATTGCGACGGGCCGAGGCTTCGATGCCTCCAACCTGACGTTGCGCTACTCTCCCAGCGAGAACGGGTGTGGCAGCGGCCAGCCGATTAGTGATGGCACGATCGTGCCCTCTAACGGGTGGGCGCCAACGACGTACTACTTCTGCCAGACGGGCATCGGTTTGAATAACACGCTGGCTGTCTCTCCCGTCGTTGCGGCGACGGGTACGGCGACGGGTGTGGCCTCGGAGGTGGGCGTGAGAATCACGAACGTCAATTCGACGAGCCTGACGGTCCAGTGGGACCCGGTGGGCGCGAATCCGGCGGTCAGCACGATTTACGTGACCCTGGGTAGCGAGACGAAGCCCGTGCCCGGTAACGCCACGGAGGTGACGTTCTCGAACCTGGAGCAGGGCAAACGGTACCGGGCGAGTGTCACCGCGGAAAATGCGCAGGGCTCGAAGACGATGAGCGAGCATCCGGACGCCGTGACGAAGCTCGACGTGAGCGCTCAGTGGGTGCAGACGTGCCGCGGAGACGAGCGCGGGTTCAACCCGGCCTCGTGCCACACGTTCACGCTGAACGCGCCGGGATGGTCGGGTTCGTCGGTCCCGTTCGTGTGTCCCGTGCGCAACGACCGCACGAACGGTACGGAGTGGGTGCGTGTGGATGGTCCGGGCCCGATCTGGACGCGCCTGACCACCCAGGCAGACAGCGAGGATGCCTTCAAGCAAGGGTCCTACCTCATCGGCGAATGCCGTCCGGAGTGATGTTCGCGTGAAGAAACTACGTCGGCTTCTCAACGGCGCGTGGCGCGCTCTGAGCGCCCGCGTGCAGGCGCTGCCCGGTTACGACGCGGCGGCTCGTTGGCTGGGCGCGCTCACGCCGGTCGGGTGGGCGGTGATCGCGGTAACGGCCGCGGGTGGCATCGCTGCGGCGGCCTTCGGATGGCTGGAGGGCTTCATCGTTGCCGTGATGGGCCTGGTGGCCCTCGTAGTCGCGGTCGCCTCGGTCGCGTCCCCGTCGCCGCTGTCGGTGTCCTTGCGCATGAAGAATGATCGCATCGTTGCCGGTCAGGTGGCGGTGGGGCGCATCCGCGTGGTCAACGAGTCCGGGCACCGCTCGGGTTCGACGATCGTGGAGGTCACGATCGGACGAGGCAGTGGCGAGTTCCTGGTACCTCCGATCAGCGCGAACAGCACGTGGAACGAGGCATTTTCGGTGATGACGAAGCGCCGAGGCGTGATCAACGTGGGCCCGGCGCGCACCGTGCGTATGGACGGCCTGGGCCTGCTGCGCCGCGTGCGCTCGTGGGACGAGCCGATCCTGGTGCACGTGCATCCGCCGACGGTGCGCTTCTCCTTTGACGCGACGGGTATGCAGATGGATGTCGAAGGCGTGGCCAGCGAAAAACTGACCAGTTCGGACGTGTCCTTCCACGCACTGCGTGATTATGAGCCGGGCGACGACCGGCGCGCGGTGCACTGGCCTTCGACGGCGCGCCTGGGCCGCCTGATCGTACGCCAGTTCGAGGAGACTCACCGTTCCCACCACATGGTGCTCCTCGACACGCGCATGGACGCATGGGATCGGCGTTCCTTCGAGACAGCCGTGTCGGTCGCGGCGTCGCTGGCGATCGCAGGGTCGGGTGAGGCGCGCACGGTGTCGATGCACACCGCGGACGAGTGGATTCCGACGGGAACGCCCATGGCGATGCTGGATGCGCTGTCCGAGATGGAGACCTCGACGCGTCCCGACTTCGCGGGCATCGTCCGTCGCTGCATCATGGAGCGTGGCGGGATTTCGGTCCTGTCGATCGTGGTGAGTGAGTCCGTGGATGACGAGGAAGCGGCCCGCCTGGCGAATATCGCGCCAGTTGACGTGGTCGTGTCCGTCATTCGCGTGGTCCCGGGACGGGCGAGGCGCCGACGCAAGATCACACGCGGCGTCATCATCGATTGCCCCTCCCTTGAGGACCTGCCGATGCTCGTGTCGCGGGGGGTGAACGCGTGAGCACGCCTACCCGCACCCCCTCTCGTCAGGCCGCGCCGCCGCGTCGAACGCGTCGGTCGAGTGCCCAGGAAACCACCATGGGTGGCTCGGTGCACCGCGCCGCCATGCCCGCGTGGTCCCTCCTGATTCTTGCCGTTCTGTTCACTGGCCCGGTGGCACAGTTCGAGTCCGTCTTTGGTGGCGGTCAGGGTGTGATCGCGGCGCTTTCAGGCGTGGCGACCGGCCTCGCTCTCGCGTGGGCGGCGGCGAAGTGGCGTTGGGACCTGCTGTCGATTGTGGCTTCCGTCGTCGCGGCTCACTTCCTGTTGGGCGGGGCGGCAGCCCTGCGAGACACGACCCGGTGGGTCGTGGTTCCCACGTCGCGCACTCTCCAGACGCTGGTGATCGGTTCGGTCGAGGCCTGGAAGGATCTTCTGACGCTGACGCCTCCTGCCGGTTCCTATGTTGGTCCGGCGATGGTCCCGTGGATGACGTGCCTCGTGTGCTCGGTTGCGGCGGGGGTCGTCACGGTACGGTACGGGCGTCCCATGTGGGGGTCCCTGCCGCTGATTCTCGCCGGAGTGATTGCGATCGTGTGGGGGCCCACGCACGAGGCGCCCTCGTCCCTCCTCGTTATCGCGTGGTGGGTTGGCCTGATCGTGTGGTGGGCGTGGGCGTCGGCGATTGGCCGTGCCCGCATGGGCGCCGACATCGTGATCGGCATGTCCGCGTTGTCGACCACCGCATCCACGACGATGGGTGGCTCGTCGCGTCAGGTCGTGCACGTGTGGTGGCGCGTGGGCATGGGTGCCCTGATGGTGGGCGTGATGGTCGCGGCCGCCCTCCCTGCGGCATCCCTGCTGGGCCCCACGGCCTCGGATCGCGTTGTGGGCCGTGACGTCGTCGAACCGCCCGTGGATGCGCGCGAGTATCCCTCTCCGCTGTCCAGTTACCGCCACTACAACAAGGATCTGGAGGACGAATCCCTGATCCGCGTGTCCAATCTGCCCAAGGGGGCGCGCGTGCGCCTGGGCGCGATGGAGGTGTACGACGGAACGACGTTCGGCATGGGTGTGACGAACAACGCTGATGGTACCGCTGGGTACCGCCGCGTCGGGTCCACGATCCCGGGACGCAGCGCCGAAACGGCGGGAGAGCAGGCTTCGGTGTCTACCTCGCAGCTCTTGGGCCCGTGGGTGCCGACGTTTGGCGAGGTGTCGGTGCTGCGTTTTGAGCCTTCCGACCCGGGCGCTGCCGAGCAGCAGAAGGGCTTGAACTACGACCTGTGGGCGGAGACCGCCCTGACGACGGGGCCGACGGGCCAGTTCAACTATTCGCTGAGCACGACGATGCCGCGCGATCACGAGGATTCGGAGTTTGCCAGCGTGGATGCGGCCCGCTACACGGGCACGGACACAAATGTGCCCAAGGATGTGGATTCCCTGGCATCGGAGCACACGACGAGCGCGCGCTCGGACCTGGAGAAGGCCCGCGCCATCGAGAGCTACCTGCACACGGACGGCTTTTACTCCAACGACGACACGATTAACTCGCGCCCCGGTTCCTCCCAGGATCGTATTGAGCGCATGATCAGCGCCGAGGCGCTGGTGGGCGACGACGAGCAGTACGCGACGCTCATGGCGCTCATGCTGCACTCGCAGGGGATTAACGCCCGCGTCGTCATGGGTGCCTACCGTGAGGGGACGTCGGGCGGTGTCGACCTGACGGGCTCGGACATGCACGCGTGGGTCGAGGTCGAGTTCCCCGGCGTGGGCTGGGCGACCTTCGACCCGACGCCTCCGCGCGATCAGCAGCCCACGACGCAGGTGAACAAGCCGAAGTCTGTGCCCAAGCCGCAGGTTTTGCAGCCGCCGGAGCCCCCGGAACAGCCGGTCGAGCTGCCTCCGGCCACCCGCGACCAGGCGACGGACCCGCACGATCCGAACGGCCTGCACATCCCGTGGATGGCTATCGGGACGGTGTCCGTGTTCCTGTTCCTGCTGGTCGGTCCGGTTCTGGCGGTGCTGCTAGCGAAGTCTCGCCGCCGCAAGGCCCGCCGCGGCGCGCAGGCCGCCGAGTCGGTGCGCGGTTCGTGGGATGAGCTGGTGGATACGGCGATCGATTCGGGCCTCGTGGTGGAGCCGCACCTGACTCGTCAGGAGGTCGCGTGGGCGTTGGCTTCGCAGTGGACACCTGACAAATCTGAGGACGACGAGGCGGGGGCGGCGAAGTCCCGCAAGCCCGCCACACGCTCGGCCACGGACGTGCGCGTGCCCGGCTGGTCGCTGTTCTCGGGCACGGTTCCCCGCCCGGTCACCGTGGCGCGTCGCGCGGATGTCGCGGACTTTGCCGCGGGCGGCGCACGCCCTGAGGATGCGAAGCAGGCGTGGGAGGACGTGGATGAGCTGCGCCGCGAGTGGGCGGCCTCGGTCTCCCCGTTCGCGCGGCTGCGTTATGCGCTGTCGCTGAAGTCGTTGCGCTGGCGCCGCCGTGCGCGCCGCCAGGCGGCCGCCGCATCCGGGGTGAAGCGTCGGCCGTTGACGGGGCGTATGGGTCGTAGGAAAGGAACACGCTGATGGAGAGCGACGCTCGCGTCGGGATGGTCCCGGTGCTGCCGGGATACCAGTGGATCCGGCCGCTGGGGTCGGGTGGTTTCGCGGACGTGTTCCTGTGCCGCCAGGAGCTGCCCAGCCGCGAGGTGGCCGTGAAGGTTGCCCGGCGTGATCGTGGGGCGGACGGCGAGGCCGGTATTGCCCGCGAGGCGGACGTGATGGCTCTCGTGTCGGGTCACCCGGCTGTCGCCCAGCTCTACGGGGCGGGCCGCATGCCGGACGGTCGCCCGTACCTGGTGATGGAGTATTGCCCCGTCGCGAACATCCTCGACCAGGTACGCGCAAATCCGATGGCGACGGACCGCGCCCTGTCCATGGTGATCCGCATGTGTGGCGGCGCGGAGATGCTGCATCGCGCGGGCTTCGTGCACCGCGATATTAAGCCCAGCAACATCATGATTAACGCCTACGGGTCGCCGGTGCTCACGGATTTTGGTGTCTCGGAGCCGGTGGGGACCGATCCGCGCGGGGGTCGCGACGGGTTCTCGGTCATGTGGGCGCCCCCGGAGCAGATCGCGGGCTCCGCGCGCGCTCACCCGACGCAGGACGTGTGGGCGCTGGGTGCGACCCTGTGGACGCTCCTGATGGGCCGTTCGCCCTTTGAGGTCGTGGATGGGGATAACTCTGCTCAGGCGGTGGCCCAGCGCGTGGCCCGTGGCCGTGTGTCGCGCATCGACCGTCCGGGCGTGCCCGAGGCGGTGACGGCGATTGTTCGTCGCGCGATGAGTCTGGATCCTGAGCAGCGTTTCGGTTCGGCGGCGGCCCTCGGCTACGCGTTGCAGACGATCGAGCGCGAGATGCATCGCCCGGTCACGGAGATGAAGCTGAGCGTCGTCGCTTCTTCGAGTGCGCCCGCCTCGGCGCTGTCTGCCCCCTCCCCGGTGGCCCTCGACGCGGAACGTACGCGCACCCGGCGCGGTAGTTTCGCGGATGGTGCCCAGCCCTCGTCGAACGAGGCCTGGGCGGGCAACTCGACGACGGGCAGGACCGGCTTGGTCGAGGGGGAGTCGAAGCGTCCCGCGTGGGTGCTGCCGGTTCTTGCGCTCGTCATGGTGCTGGCGACCGCGGGCCTGGTGGTCGCGATGCTGACCGGCGGCGGGCACAGCGTTCACCTGGGCGGCGGTAGCGGCGGGGCAACGCCGAGCGCCGAGGCGACGGGCGGGTCCCTGAGCGGCGCCAGCCAGGGGACGGATACGAGCGTGGCTCCTCCGCAGGCGGTCACGGGGCTCACCGCGACGCCGAATGGGAAAGAGATCCGGTGGGGCTGGGATATTCCCCAGCAGGGGCAGTACCAGGCCGCGGAGCTGGCTTTTAAGTATCTGCTGACACGCCCTGGCGAGGCCGTGGTCGCTGAGACGATGCGTCGCAACAGTCTGACGACGACAGCGGTCAGCGGTGAGAACTGTCTGACGGTGAGCGTCGTCGTGGAGGCCACGGGCCGCGAATCGGCACCCGTCACCCAGTGTGTCACGGTGCCGTGAGGAACGGTGGCGGGGCAGTTGGATCTTCATGCTCGCGCGCATGACCGGATGGTAGACTGACGTGTTGCGCGCCGCCGGGGTGCGTGGCGAAAGGAATAGTGATGAAGCACGTGTTCGGTCGCGTCGCGCGGCGTGGCACAGGTGTCGGTGTGGCCGGGGCGCTCATGCTCACGGCTCTGGTGGTTCCCGCGGCTCCCGCCTCTGCTGATAGTGCGATCGGAGCGAATGAGGAGCCTTTCTACTCCTACTACTACCTGGACACGATACGGAACTCGGGGATTACGGGTAAGGGCAAGACGATTGGCCTCATCGATGGACCGGTGAACACGGGCATTCCCGAGTTGGCGGGCGCCGACATCGAAATCTACCGTCCCTGCCAGGTTAATTCTCAGGATAAGTATTGGGACCACGGGACGGTCATTGCCCAAGAGATTGTCTCGCCCCAGTTCGGGATTGCGCCGGGCGCGACGCTGCGTGCATACGGGCTGTCCTTTGCGGGCGATTGGACTGGGTCCGACTGTGCGATTGGCGAGTTTTTGCAAGGCTATTCCGACCTCTCGGTTCTCATTGAGACTGCGCTGAACGACGGTGTGGACGTGATCACGACGTCATCGAGTTACCCCAGTACTTACGAGGGTATGCGCTGGGCTCTGGCGCGAGCGGTTGCGCAAGAAGTCCCGGTGGTCGCTTGCGTCGGCAACGATTCGACCCGCGATTCGAAGGACTGGCTGCCCGCGTGGGGCGGCGTCGTGGGCGTGGCCGCGATCGAGCGCAACGGCGTTATCACGGACTATTCGAACTGGGGGAGCCCCGTGTCGACGGCGGCCCTGGCGCGCCCGTACGTGCGCTCCGGCGTGTCGCAGGAGCGCGGTTATTGGTGGGGGACTTCTTTTGCGGCACCCCTCGTCGCGGGTTCGCTGGCGCTGTCGATGGAGCGCTGGCCAGGTGCGAGCGGTAATCAGATCATGCAGGGCCTGGCGCGTACCGGCGTGGGCGGAAACGGTGGCCAGTGGAACCCGTACACCGGCTATGGCGCGCTTGACGTGTACGCGTTGCTCACGACTTCTCCGATGTCCTTCCCGGATGAGAATCCCTTCATGGACAAGGGTGAGAACACGGTGCCGAGCCGCCAGGACGTGCAGGACTACAAGGACGGCGTCGTGGATCCGCGCGTCATCCTGAACGATAACTCCTACCAGTACCGGGGCCTCGATGAACGCCTCGTCGTCAGCCGCGACAGCACGTACCCGACGCACCTGGGGACGAGTCCGCGTTACCACAAGAAGTCGACGCAACAGACGACGCAGAAGACGAAGCGTAAGAAGAAGTAGTGGGTGATGCGGCGCGCCCCGCCCTAACCACGAACGAGAAGGGAGAACGGGGCGCGGGGTGCGCGGTGGTTCGCGCGAGTGTCATGGTCACTTCCGGTGGTAGCGGGGGCTGGTTCCCAGGTGGACGGGGATGGACCCGTGGTCGTAGATGACTCCTTGGTCAGTTCCGCGGTAGACGTAGGTGTCGGGGAAGGAGTCTATCTGTAAGGATCCTGCGACTCCATCGATGTAGTCCTGGACCTCCTGCGCGGTGGGCTCAGAACCATAGCCCTTTTGGATGATGGGGTTCTCGTCGGGGTACTGCGAGGGATCTTGATTGACGAGAGATCCCAGGGCAGCCGCGCCGTAGCCCGTGTATTTGTTCCAGTCGTGGTTGGGGTTCAGGCCGGTGTGGACCAGGAGCTGGAGGATCTGGTTGGTGGTGGCGTCGGGCCACTTTTGGCGCGCGAGGGCCAACATGCCAGCCACGAGTGGGGTGGATATGGAGGTGCCGTGAACGGTGACCGGCTCCCCTGTGTTCACGTCGTACGTGTTGTATGGTCCGCCGAAGGCGGCGGTGACCATGCCATCGGCCCAGTTGGAATAGGAGGCGAAGGTGCCGTCACTGTTGATGGCGGACACGCCGACGACACCGGAGTACCTGCCCAGCTGTGTGGTGTTGTCTTGGTGTGCCTCGTTTCCGGCCGCGGCGACGATGATGACGCCCTTGGTGATCGCGTTAGTAACCGCCCATTTAAGCTCGTTGGAAAAATCGGGGACGCTGAGGGAGATCGAGATGATTTGGGCGCCGTCTTCGACGGCCTGGTTAATGAGAGCTCCAGTGGTGTTGAGCCCGCCCCCTTTGGAGTCGCACGAGCCGTTCGATATTGTCCCAGCGGTGGAGGCCTGGTAGTTATACAGGGTCGCGTCGGGTGCCACGCCCGAGATGGGGGAGACCAGGATGATTGCCATGTCAGTACCATGGCGGATCCCCTCGGGTGAGTCTTGGATGGTGCAGCGACTCTTATCAGTGATGTTCGCCCCCTTGAGGGCCGGGTTACTCGTATCGACCGGACCGTCGATGACGGCAATCGTGACACCCTTACCGGTAATCCCCTTCTGATGCACGGTATTCAGAGGGTAGTAGGAGAAGTACTCCTGTGAGGGCACCGCGCCATCCGCGTGGGCCGGGGCCGGCGCCAAGGTGAGGACGCCAGCGGCTAGGGCCAGGGCGGAGGCGACGGTGGTCAGGGCGCGCGCGGCGCGCCCCGCCCTAACCACGAACGAGAAGGGAGAACGGGGCGCGGGGTGCGCGGTGGTTCGCGCGAGTGTCATGGTCACTTCCGGTGGTAGCGGGGGCTGGTTCCCAGGTGGACGGGGATGGACCCGTGGTCGTAGATGACTCCTTGGTCAGTTCCGCGGTAGACGTAGGTGTCGGGGAAGGAGTCTATCTGTAAGGATCCTGCGACTCCATCGATGTAGTCCTGGACCTCCTGCGCGGTGGGCTCAGAACCATAGCCCTTTTGGATGATGGGGTTCTCGTCGGGGTACTGCGAGGGATCTTGATTGACGAGAGATCCCAGGGCAGCCGCGCCGTAGCCCGTGTATTTGTTCCAGTCGTGGTTGGGGTTCAGGCCGGTGTGGACCAGGAGCTGGAGGATCTGGTTGGTGGTGGCGTCGGGCCACTTTTGGCGCGCGAGGGCCAACATGCCAGCCACGAGTGGGGTGGATATGGAGGTGCCGTGAACGGTGACCGGCTCCCCTGTGTTCACGTCGTACGTGTTGTATGGTCCGCCGAAGGCGGCGGTGACCATGCCATCGGCCCAGTTGGAATAGGAGGCGAAGGTGCCGTCACTGTTGATGGCGGACACGCCGACGACACCGGAGTACCTGCCCAGCTGTGTGGTGTTGTCTTGGTGTGCCTCGTTTCCGGCCGCGGCGACGATGATGACGCCCTTGGTGATCGCGTTAGTAACCGCCCATTTAAGCTCGTTGGAAAAATCGGGGACGCTGAGGGAGATCGAGATGATTTGGGCGCCGTCTTCGACGGCCTGGTTAATGAGAGCTCCAGTGGTGTTGAGCCCGCCCCCTTTGGAGTCGCACGAGCCGTTCGATATTGTCCCAGCGGTGGAGGCCTGGTAGTTATACAGGGTCGCGTCGGGTGCCACGCCCGAGATGGGGGAGACCAGGATGATTGCCATGTCAGTACCATGGCGGATCCCCTCGGGTGAGTCTTGGATGGTGCAGCGACTCTTATCAGTGATGTTCGCCCCCTTGAGGGCCGGGTTACTCGTATCGACCGGACCGTCGATGACGGCAATCGTGACACCCTTACCGGTAATCCCCTTCTGATGCACGGTATTCAGAGGGTAGTAGGAGAAGTACTCCTGTGAGGGCACCGCGCCATCCGCGTGGGCCGGGGCGGGTGCCAGGGCGAGGGCGCCAGCGGCTAGGGCCAGGGCGGAGGCGACAGTGGTCAGGGCGCGCGCGGCGCGCCCCGCCCTCCCCACGAACGAGAAGGGAGAACGGGGCACGGCGTGAGAGGACAGGCTCACCATTGGCGCGGATCCCATCCGTCGTCCGCGCTCTTGGCCGGGGCGATGCTCGTGTCAGACCCGTAGGTCTGGGACATGGGGTTGACGTAGCCGACGGGCAGATCGTCCTCGTCGTCCTCGAACTTGAAGGCGACGTACTGGCGCTTGCGACCCTTCTTGTCCTGCTTACCCGCGCCCGCACCGGCACCCGCGCCCGCACCCATGAAGCCCGAACCCGAGCCACCCTTGCCCGCGGCGCCGGCAGCGCCAGCCGCGCCACTGTTCGCCCCGGTGGAACCGGCCAGGCCGTTCGCACCCGCGGGGGGATTGTAGGAGCCAAAACCCGACCCGGAGTAGGAGCCGACCTTCAACGCGGAGGCGCTCGCGCCACCCAGGCCACCGGTCATGCCGCGCATGCCCGCGCCCAGGCCGCCGGACCCCATGCGGGCAGCGCCGCGCATACCGAGGGCACCCGCGCCGAGCACGCCGGCACCACCCAGGCGCCCCGCGGTGCTCGCGTCGGCGGAGGCTGCGCCGCCGTTCAGGCGCCACAGAGGGTGATCCATATCCGCGGGCGGTGCCGGGGTATGCCCGCCGACGACGCCATTGCGGTAGGCCGTGCCGTTCACGCGCGTGTGCAGCAGATCCCTGCCCATGAGGTCCTGGGGATCGGTGATGGGGTTCGTACGCGATCCGGCCTCGCCGTAGGCAGGCTCCTGCGTGGGAACCGCACCCGAAGAAATGATGCGGTTGCGGGCCGCGGCAGCGTCGGCATCACTCCACCACGGCTGGTCGAAGCCACCGGGGTAGTTGGGAGAAGAAGGGCTACGATCCGCCGCGCGACCGAAGTCATCGCCCTTACCGTATCCCCAGTCGCCGCCGCCAGCACCACCAGCACCGCCACCGCCATGGGTGCCACCACCGCTGGTGCCACCACCACCTGGATTCTTACTCTTCTCCTCGTCTTCGTATTTCTGCAGGCTGGGGCCCTTTTCGCCGGGCTTGTCCGCGATTTGGCCCTTCATGATGCCACTGATCGTCGAGGTACGGTTGTTCACCATGTCGATGATGCGCTTCGCCGCGGCCTCGCGCTGCTCGTTCGCCTGCTCTTCGACGGCGGCGACGTAGGCGGAACCGGTCGTGTAGAGCTTGCCCATGAAGCGGATGCCCGTACCGGGTTCGCTGGAGGGAACCGACACGAGCAGGTCGTCGCGCATGGCCGCTGTGTTCGCGTCGAGGAGATCCGGCGACAGCTTCTCGGCTTCGCTCAGCGCCGTCGCCATCACGTTACGGCCTCGAGAATAGGTGTGATAGCCGCGCTCATAGCCCTCCCGATACTTTTCGATGCGGGTGATGGACGCGTCAACCCAGCGATCCATGGCTCTACCCGTCGCGCCGGTAAAGCCGTGGCTCTCGCGATAGGCGCGCAGGTGCTCAACGGCGTCATCAAAGCCCTTCAAGGCCTTGTCGTGATCCCCGTCCCACGCGTCAAGCCCCTTGTTGGCGCGAGCCGCCTCCATGAAGACCTTAAGACGCTCATAATTCGGTGAAGCAACCACAATATAACTCCTTTCGATCAGCTGTCGATAAGCTCAGGCATCAGGCTGCGCGTTTTGAGTAACGGGTACTGTAGCCGGCGAGACTCCAGAAGGAGTTCCGGACTGAGTGGGGGGCGCGATCAGCGGATCCGCAGCGGAGCCGAGATCGTCGAGGGTCAAACCGAGTGCGTGAAGCATCGCGGTGAACTTGGTCGGGTTCTGGGAGCGGATTGCCTGCATCTGCTGGTCGGCCTGCGTGTTTTTGAACTCCAGCTGGTTGTCGTATTCCGCACCGGTGAAGCGGGTCATCGCCTTATGCATGTCCGCCTCGAAATCCCTGAGCATAGCGGATTCGCTCGCGAGAAGTCCGGATACGGCTTCGAACATCTTCGCAGCACTGTCTTGTAGGTCCGCGGGCCCGTCTTCGTGTCCCCAGAAGGTGGATGTCTGCGCGGATCCGAGGGCCTCGGTATGCTTGCGCGATCCCGTCACTGCGTCCCAGGTTTCGGTCACTTTCGGTGCAGCTGCTTGCTGCTGGTCGTCGTCGTAACTGACGTCTGCATTTCCGGCCATTGTTGACTCCAAAATGGTTGATGAGAAAAGAAGAGAGTGCGTCGATGCGCAGGGACGCTTACTTACCGACCTTGAAGCGGCGGACCAGCGGCTCCTTGGGCTGATCGTCACCATCGACCTTCAGGGTCCACACGTACGTCAGGTCGGCGCCCGACCCCTCCACGTCTACCGTCCACGACGAGTAGTACTCGCAGTCCTGCTCCACGCACAGGTCGTAGGTGTCCTGGCCCAGACGCCAGTAATCGGTGGCCGACATCATCAGGTAGATCTTGTCGTCCTTGTTCACCACGGTCTTACCCTTGGGATCCAGCTTGAAGGTCTGGTCGATGATCGACGGGGGATCCACCGCGACCAGCTCCGTCCCCACCATCTTGCTCAAGGCCTTCGCCTTCGCGGCGATCTCCTTCTTCTCCGAGCCAGACGCAGACTGCATCTGGCTGACCAACTGCTGCTTTTGCCCCTCGGGAATGTTGGGTAACTTCGAAATATCGGCGGAATTTCGCGCACCACCCAAGATGCTGCAACCGGACAGGGCGACGGAAGCGAGCAGCAGGGAAGCTGTGGCTGCGCGAGCGCGACGGGACACGAGAGAGGACATGTTTTTCTCCTACTTTCAGACTGGTCAATCATATGCGACGAAGGGGCCGCTGTGTCAATAAACGATCAAATTGCTGGCGGGGTCCACGTCAGCTGCGCGGCGACGACGCCCAGCTCTCGGTGAACGACCTGCGCGCGGCCGGCGATCGCGCGCTTCGGCTTCACGCCGTTGATGATCGCGCCCTCGCTGGGGTTGCCGGACAGGAGGATACCGGTGACGGCCAGGTCGTTCATCATCTGCAGGACCTTCTCGTAGGCCGCGCGCGACGCGCCGCCCATACGACGAGTGATGATCACATGCAGGCCGATGTCTCCCGCCTGCGGCAGCAGGTCAATGAGCTCCATCAGCGGGTTACCCGACGAGGTGGCCACCAGGTCGTAGTCGTCGACCAAGATCCACACTTCCGGACCCGACCACCACGTGCGCTCGCGAATCTGCTCGGCGGTCACGTCGGAACCGGGCAGGCGCGTGCGCAGGAACTTCGCCAGCTCGCGCAGCTGCTTCATCGCCTCGGCATGGTTCGTCAGGTAGCGCAGCGAATACTCGTCCGGGATCGCACCCAGGAGCGAACGACGCATGTCGATCGCCAGGATCTTCGCCTCGTTGGGCGAGTACAGGCGCGTGACCTCGGAAATGATCGACCGCAGGAAGGAGGTCTTGCCCGTCTTGCCGTCGCCGAACAGGTACAGGTGCGACTCCGCGCGAGTGTTGAACAGGAGCGGCCCCAGGCGCGACTCCTCCACGCCCAGCACCATGTCGCCGCCGCCGCGCGGCAGGATCTGCTGATCCGGCAGCTGCGAGAGAATCTCCGCAAGCGTGATCCGCTGGGGCAACAGACGCAGCTTCGGGCCCTCGCCCGCCACCAGGCACTCGCGAATCTTGTTGACCGTGTACGCCACGCCCTGCGACACGGTTGACGGATCCTGCTCCGCGTCCGCGCGCGGCAGGCCGATCATCATCTCGTGACCCGCCATGTCGATGCCGCGCCCCGGGCGCCCCTTCGGAATACGGGCGGCACCCTCGCGGTTGACGATCGACTCCTTCGGGTTCGCCGTGTGCAGCTCCAGGCGCGACCCGAAAATATCCTGCGCCTCGGCGCGGATATCCATCCAACGGGCCGCCGATATAACCAGGTGAACGCCCAGCGACAGGCCTCGGCTCATCATCGTCGTGACCTCGCGGTCCAGGCCATCGAACTCGGAGCGCAGTGCACCCCACCCGTCGATCACCAGGAACACGTCGCCGTAGCCGTCGTCGTAGGTGCCCGCCAGGCGCCCACGACGGTAGGTATCCATCGAGTCGATGCCGTGCGCGCGGAAGTAGCGCTCACGGTCGTCCATGATCGCCGCGATCTCGGCGAGCATACGCGTGCGTACCTCCTCGGTGTCGCGCGTCGCCACGCCGGCCACGTGCGGCGCGCCCGCGAAGCCCGCGAAGGTGCCGCCACCGAAGTCCATCACGTAGAACTGGACTTCCTGGGGCGTGTAGGTCAGTGACAGGGCCTGGACGATCGTGCGCAGCGCCGTCGATTTACCGGTCTGCGGGCCTCCCACGAGCGCGAAGTTACCGCCCGCGCCCGACAGGTCCAGGACCAGTGTCTCGCGGCGCTGCTCAAGCGGCAGGTCGACCGTGCCCAGGGGCACGCGCAGGACCCCGGACTCGCGCCAGGCGCGCGAAACGAAGCCCAGCTCCGGATCCGGCGCCAAGTCCGGCATGAGAGTCGCGAACGTATCGGGAACCTCCAGCGGAGGCAGCCACACCTGGTGCGCCGGGTAGCCCTTGCCCTTCATCTTGGCCACCGCGATGTCCATCTCGGACATGTCCGCCCACACCTCGTCACCGGCCAGGACGATCTCCTGGTTCTGATCGACCTCTTCCTCCTCGCCCAGGGCTTCGCGCGTGATGACGGGAGCGACCGTGAACGGCAGGATCTCGATCGGCGCGCTCGGGGCGCCGGCCGTCGAGGCCTCGGCAATTGACGCGAGGGTGCGCGCCGGCGGGGGAGCGGCCACGTAGGACGCGCGGAAACGAACGAGGCCGTCGCCGCCCGCCTTCAGGAAGCCCGAACCGGGCAGCGGAGGCAGCTTCGCGGCGTCGGGGATACCCAGGACCTCGCGCGAGTCGCTCTCCGTGAACGTCTTGAGCGCAATGCGGTACGACAGGTGGGATTCCAGACCGCGCGCCTTACCCAGGTCCATCTTCTGTGAAGCCAGCAACAGGTGCACCGACAAGGATCGGCCCAGACGACCGATCATGATGAAGACCTCGCCGAACTCCGGCTTGGCCATGAGCATTTCCGTGAACTCGTCCAGGACGATGAACAGGGCCGGCAGCGGCGGATACTCGTGCTTGCCGGCGAGGCGGTCCGCCTCGTAATCGGACACGTTCGCGTAGTTGCCGGCCTGACGCAGCATCTCCTGGCGGCGCACCATCTCGCCCTGCAGGGCGTCCTGCATACGGTCAACCAGCGAGAGCTCGGACTCCAGGTTCGAGATCATGGCCGACACGTGCGGCAGGTCCGCCATGCCGGCGAAGGTCGCGCCACCCTTGAAGTCGACGAGCACCAGGTTCAGCTGCTCCGGGGAGTGGGTGAGCGCCAGGGCGAGCACGAGGGTGCGGAGCACCTCGGACTTACCCGAACCGGTCGCGCCGATCAACAGGCCGTGCGGACCCATACCCTGCTGGGCGGATTCCTTAATGTCCAGGACGACGGGTCGGCCCTCAGGCGTCACCGCAAAGGGGGCGGCCAGGCGCGCACGCCCCTCGCGTCGCACCCACTGCTTCTCCGGGTCGAAGTCGCGGATATCCCCGATACCGACCAGCTCCATGAGGTCCTTCTGGCGCGACTCGTCCGAGTGGCCCACCGGCGTGTCCGACTCCTCCAGCTTCTCCTGGGTGGCGAAGGGGGTCATGCGACGAGCCACGGCCTCGGCCTGTACTGCGGTGAGCCGATCCGCGAAGGCCGACTCGGGCACAGAATCCATGGTCACCACGTCGACGACGTCCGAACCCTTGCGATCCGGGCTGGGGTGGATGACGAGGCGCAGGGCAGTGTGAGACTTCATCGGCGTCCACTCGCGGGCGCGGCTCATGATCGTCACGCCGCGCACGCCCGCCATCGACCCGAAGGGTGAGGAGGTGGGGAACTCGGCACCGTCGCACACGAGGAGGAGATGGGGCCACTCAGGCATCTCTTCGCCCGGGCGGTACGCGCCGCGCATCGCGATATCGGGGCCGATCATCTCGACCAACTCACGCGGGTCCGTGGAAATCATGCGAGCCGGGCCAATGGCGTCGCGAACGTTGGCCGAGCGCGCCTGTGGCATCCACTTCACCCATTCCCAGTCGCCCAGACGATCAGCCGAACACAGGACCGCGATCTTGAGCTTGGAAGGCTCGATAAAGCACGCCACGTGCATCATGATGGCGCGCATCTCGTCATAGGCGCTCTCGCCCTCGCCGACGACCTCGATGTGGCTAAAATCGCCCAGGTAGAGGAACTTACCCACGTTGTCCGTGTGATCGTGCACCGCGATGAAGCGTTCCATCGCCGACAGACACACGACGTCCATCTCCGTCATTGGATCGATCGGCGGACGCTCGAACGTCAAGCCCAGGGGCTGCGTACCACTGCCATAGCGGAACGTGAGCACGTTGTAGGTGTTGCCCTCACGCGACCACAGGCGAGACCCGTTCGCTGCCAGGGTCACCAGGGCGTCGGGGTCGGGGTAGACCCAGTTGTAGTAGGCGCGCTGCTTCTTAGCGACCTTGCGGATCGACTCGCGCGTCTCCGCGAGGTAAGACAGGTACTCGCGACGCTGCGTCTTCACGCGCGTACGGTACTGGGAGAACTGGCGGTACATGTTGAAGCCGACCATGCCCAGCATAGCGACCAACATGCCGCCGCCCATGAGCATGGAACGCCGGCCACCGTTGTTCTGCATCGCCATGAAAATCATGACACCCGTCGAACCGAGCATCGGGACGACCATCATGAGGACGTTGCCCATCGATGCGGGCTCAGCCTTCTCCGGCGGCATCTGCAGGGCCAAGCTGCCGGAAGGCTGCTCCGGAACCGCGGCAATCCGCCGTTTTTTGCGTGTAACCATCAGGTCTCCTCGCGCTGCGCGCGTACGTGTTCGATGCGACTGTCCCCAGTGTAGCTGAGTGCTCTTCCAAGTTTTAACCGGCGGTTAGCCTCAGTGCATTACACTGGGCACTGTTGTTTCCCTTAGATCGGAGGTTTCATGAGCGCCACCATGGTGTCCGTGACCGTTATCGACTCCGATGGGGCCTCCGATTTCGCTGCTCCCACAGGGACCACGGTCGCAGGTTTGTGCGCCATGCTGGCCATCGACCTCACCTTGCCGTCCGTGCGTATTTCCTACGCCGACGGGCGTCCCCTCGACGGGGCTGCGGTCCTCGGCCGCGACCTGCCCGCCGGGTCGACGATCGCCCTGTCCAGCCGGGTCTTGTCCGCCCGCCAGCTCAACGAGGCCTCGGAGCGCTACGAGAATCAGTGGCTCTCCCCCACCCTCGCCCTGGTCGGCCTGTGCTTCCTCCTCATTGGTGCGGTCTCCTCACTGTGCCTGCTGCCCATGATGGGCGACGCAGCGCTGAGTGGGCTCGCCCACAGGGAGGACGGACCCGCCTGGGCGCTCGCGGCCTCGTCGATCCCGACGTGGGCGCGCGGAGTATGCGCCCTGGTGTGCTGCGCGGTTGCGATCATTCCGCTGTTTGCCTTGCGCAGGCTGCGCTCGATGTCCCTCCTGCTCCTCCTGATGCCGGCGCTCGCGGGTTACAGTGCCATCGGCTTCGTGTCGATGGCGGGTATCCATGCCCTCTCGCTCGCGCCCGTTGTCGGAGTGTGGGTGGCCCTCGTCGTGTCCCTGGCGGTGCTCTCACTGACGAACACGCCGACGGCGCTCAGTGCCATGATGGCGTGGCTCGGTGCGACCGTCCTCGTGACGATTGGCGCCTACCCGTTCTTCCACCTGATTAATATTGCGCCGCTCGCGTTGGCCCTGGGTGTGTTCCTGTTCCTCATGGCACCGCGCTTCGCGTTGCGCGTGCCCGACAGTCAGCTGATCGATGCGGCGGCGGTGCAAACGATCGCCTCGCGTATCCGCCAGCCTATGATGGTCCCTCCCACGCCGGTGACCGGCGGGCGCATGAAGACGGCGATCGGACACACCGATGCCCGCTACACGCTGCTGCTGACCGCCTCGACGTTGTTCACCCTCGCGGGTGGTATCCCCCTCGCTCGCACGGTGATGCCAACGGTGGCCATGGGCCGAGGCGTCGGCGGTTTCGTGATCGTCATTGCGTCCGTGGTGACCCTGTTAACGGCGCCGAGGGGTGCCCGCACGCCGATGGGGAGGGTCCTTCCGCGCATTGGTGCCGTCGGCATCGGGTGTGCCTTCCTCTTTGGCGCCTGGGTGAAGTCCTGGGCGGTCGGCGCGCAGATCTATCCCGTCCTGCCCGTGTGCGTCCTCGTTCTGACGGGCATCGCGCTGGTGGCCTGGATGACGCTGTATGAGCCCAAGGGACATGCCGCACTGATCGGCACGATCCTCGACTTCGTGCAGTCGTTCTGTATTTTTGCACTTCTCCCCGCGGCGATTTTCTCCTCGGGTCTCTTCGAGTTTGCTTGGAGGGCGATCCTGTAATGGGTGATACCACGAAGACTCCTTTCGCCCGCGCGACCGCTTCGCGGCTCGTCGGCGCGTACGTCATCGATCTGCTGGTCCTCGGGGCGCTGGTGGGGGTGACGTGGTTCGTCTATTTCACGCCGGTGACGGTCGGTCTGATCATCGCCGAGGCCGTGGTTGCCTCCGGCGTCATGCTGGGGGTGTCGGGGCGGACCCCGGGTATGGCCCTCATGCGCGTGTGCCTCATTCGAGACGAGGATGACGCCCAGACTCCTTCGCTGGGAGCGGCCATGGGCTACACGGCCTTGAGTGCGCTGCTTCAGGTGACGGTTGTGGGTCTGCTGGCCTCGTACGCGATGGTCCATGATGGGCGCACATGGCTCAATGGGCCCACGCATACGCGTTTCGTCGACCTGCGCAAACATGCGGCCCTCGCTGCGGGTCCCGGACAGGCGGTGGGTGATCCCCGCCCTGGCCAGGCACCCAGCGGCTTCGAGGGCGTGCAGGCAGGTGCGGGTCAGTGGGATGCGCCGAGTGCCCCGCTGACTCCCGTTCCTTCGTCCGTCCCCGACTACTCGGCTCCCGGTCAGCGAGCGAACGATCCCTACAGTGCGCCAGTGGCGCCGAGTGTTCCCGCGGTTCCGGCTGCGCCCGCTGCCGCGCAGGTTCCGGCGGTGCCGCTCCCGTCCGCGCCGAGCGTGCCCGCGGTTCCGGCTGCGCCCGCTGCCGCGCAGGTTCCGGGGGTGCCCCTCCCGTCCGCGCCCGCCGCTCACGAGCCCACGCAGTTCGATGCGCTCCTCGCACCACCTCAGGGCGCGCCCGAGACTCATCGTCCGGCACCCCAGCGGCCCACGCCCGCACAGGTGCCAGCCCAGCAGCCCCCGGCGGTGCCCGTGCCCTCCGCGTCGCCCGCGCCCCAGGACGGCTGGGGTGGGCCCGCGCGCCAGGAACCCTCTCAGCCCCCGTACTCTGCTCCGGTGCAGTACCAGGCCCCGGCCTCGGGCGTGCCTGGACCGCCGCCGAGTCATCGCGACGTGCAGGCTGCCCAGCGCGCCGCCGCCCCCCAGGGGCAATGGGGCGGTGCCGGCCAGTCCCAGTGGGGCGCGCCCGCGACGCCGCCGCGCGCGCAGCTCCTGTGGCTCATTTTCGACTCGGGCCAGCGTGAGCTCATCGACATGCCGCTGACCCTGGGGCGGGCACCTGCAGCCGCCGAAGGGTCGCGCGCTGTCGTCGTTCCCGATACGACGGTGTCCCTGTCGCGCACGCACATGCGCGTGGGTCCCACAGCAGGTGGGGCGTGGATTGAGGACTCGTTCTCCGCGAACGGCACGCAGATCCGCACCCCCGACGGGCGTATCACCGCGTTGACCGGCGGTCAGGCCGTTGAGGTCCCTGCAGGCACCGAGATTCTCATGGGTGAACGTCGCGCCACGATCGTCCACGCTGACGCGGATTGCGTGCGCTGACTCGAATTGCGCGTCCTGGTCTCGCTCCCGGCTCTGACCCCGCGCCCTGCACATGGCTCTGACCCCGGGCCCTGAACATGGCTCTGACCCCGGGCGTGAGTGTTGGAGTTTGTTCAGTCGGGTGCCTCCCGCCGCTGTCCCCTTCGAAGGAAGGGGCGGTTTTCTGCTGCCTGCCACATAGTCAATTCAACCCGACGGAAAATTACGCCGGGCGCGAGCGACGTTGATCCAGCGGTCGAGCATCCGCGCAGTGCGCGCACCGAATGCCAGATGCGAGTAGGCGCGGGCCCGGCAAGACGGGCGCACGAAACAATGCGTGCGCGACACAATGCGCACGAAACAGAAAAGGGCCGCCCCATGCGGGGCGGCCCTTCCCAGAGCGCTAGGCGCTCATGCTCTCAGAAGCGGGCAGCGTTGGACTGGTCCGTCGTCTGGTAGTTGGAGCGAGCGGCGTCGACAGCGCTGGAGGTGCGACGCAGAACGTCCTTCAGGCCCTCGAGGCCCTGGTTCCAACGACGCTGAGCCTCGTCGTAGGCTTCCTGGGTCTGGCCTTCCCACGAGGAACGCAGCTGGTTCAGGATCTGCTCGAGCTCGTCGAGGGCGGCCTCAAGGTTGGCGGCACCCGTGTTGATGTCAGCGGCGGCGGCGTCAAGCGCGGCGTAGTTTACCTGGAAATCCATATCAGTCTCCTAATCTACCTAATCTCTCACAGTCCGCCGAGCAGGTTGGAGAACGAGTTCTCGGTCTCCGACTCGTTGGCTTCCATCGACGAATCAGTGGCGCGCAGGTTATCTGCGAGGTCCTGAAGGGCCTGGTTAACCTTGGCGGCGTTTTCCTGCCACTGAGCCATCAGCACCGTGAACTGCGCCGATGCGGCGCCCTGCCAAGAGCTGCCGATGGTCGACAGGTCGCCCTCGAGGCGCTTGAGGTGGCTGTCGATGTCGGCCTTGGTGGACTCAACTGCCGAGAAGCCCTGCTTCAGGGCGCCTTCTGCGGCCCTCTGGTCTGCCATGTGAACCTCCATTTGTATGAGTGGACTCTCTCGCGGGGATGCGTGAGAGCATGGGGACATATGAATACTAACCATGTTTTCATGATTATTTTCGATGTTACGGAAAAATCATGACAAAAGCTGACCGAGAATCTAGACTTACAGGGTTGTGTCGTGTAGTTAGAATCCCCATCACGCGGCAAACGGGAGGACCATATGGCAACGAAAACATCTCGAGGAGTGGCGCTGATTCCGCTCACAATTACCTACGGCGTTGATCGTAGTGACGTGACGATTCCGCAGTCGATCCCTCTCGTGGAGCTGTTGCCCGGAATGGTTGAAACCGTTGGGGCTTTCACTGATCAGCCGACCAATGATGGCTTCTCGGTGAGGACCGCGTCAGGTCGTCTGCTGGACCAGTCGAAGTCGCTGTCCGCCCAGGGTGTGCGTGCGGGAGCCGCCCTCACGCTCGAGCCTCTTGGTGAAGGCGCTGCCGACATGGTCTACGACGACCTCACTGAAGCGGTCGGTCAAATCGTCGAACGAGTGTCCACCCCTTGGACACGTGAGGATGCGCACATTCTTGCTGCGCTGTCTGCCGCTGCCCTCATTTTCGTTGCCGCCCTCCTCCTGGCGACCACGCCCCCGGATGCCCTGGCATCCTTGGACCCCCAGCGCATCACGCTGCTCAACCGTGTCTATGGCGTCATCGGCATCATCGCCGCCCTCCTCGTCACCGGCACGTCGGCTGTCGTCACACGTCAGAGCCCCCGGCCCAGCGGCATCGCGCTGGCGCACACAGTGCCCCTTCTGACCTGCGCATCCGCGCTTCGTCTCACGCAGAGCCAGTGGGACACCGCCGGGTGGATCTGGATCGGTGTCGGCCTCCTAGTCGGCTCGCTCGCGGTCCTCACGCTGCCCAAGCGCTACCGCATCTCGATCGTGGCGCCCCTCGTCCTCGGCACCATGATAGCGACGACGGGTCTCCTAGTCTCTCTCGGTTCCCTCTCACAGGTCGGCGTCTCCGCTGCCCTCTTCGCTTTCGTTGTCGTCCTCCTCCAGATCGCGCCGTGGATTGCCCTGGCACACATTCCCGTGCGTATCCTCGACGCGAACACGACCGAGCAGATTCCCGCCCAAACGATCACCGACCAGGTCGGCACTTCCTTCGTCTTCGTCGTCGCCCTGCGCGCGGGCGGGGCGTTGGCAGCGATTTTCCTCGCGGTCTCGTTGATGAGCGCGCCCGGCACCCGTTCAGTGCTCCTCCCGATGATCCTCGTCTTCCTCGGGTCGATCTCCCTGATCCTCCAAACCCGCTCGATTCGCGCGCGCGTCGAAGTCCTCCTCGGTGTTCTCACGGGTCTGGTGACGATCCTGATCACCGCGAGCCTCGCCACCCGCGCGGAACCAACGATGCTCGCGTGGGTGGCCCTCGCAGCAATTGCGGCGGCCCTCGTGCTCGTCATCACGAACGTCGTCGGGCCTCGTGCGCGTCCGTACCTGACGCGACTCGCCGACACTATCTCGGTGCTGTCGCTGTTTGCCCTGATTCCCCTGGCCGTCTACATGTGGGGCTGAGCTATGCCGACCAGTAAAGATATCCTCGAAGCCCAACGCTTCAACCGAAACCGCCTGATCACCGCCTTTACGTCCGGTACCCCTGGCGGCCGCGAGGTCGACACTCCCTCCCCGGTGCGTCCTCTCATCGTCGGCGCCGTCGTCGCCATCATTGTGTGCGTCATCGGCATCGTCCTGCGGAGCTTCGCAGCGAAGCCAGACCTGACGGACGCTAACTACAAGCTGGTCGACGTCAAGGACACGGGCGCGCGCTACCTGTCAGTGAACGGCGTGCTACACCCGATCAGCAACGTGACGACCGCGAAGCTTCTCGCGGGAGACTCCGGCCTGACGATCGTCAGCGCCAGTGCCTCCTCCCTCAAAGACACCCCGCGCGGCGTCCAGATCGGCCTGCCCGGCGTCCCAGACGACGTGCCTGCATCCGCAGACCTGGCCTCGACGTGGCTCTCCTGCGACCTGCCGACCAGTTACCACACGTGGATCGCCCAGGACCTGCCGGCGGATAACTTCCCGCTTCAGCCCGCCACCGCGGCCCTCGTGCAGGCGGTGGGCAGCGAGGACAAGTACTTCATCGATGCGAAGACCCACAAGAAGTACCTTATTGACGCCTCCGTGAGCCGCCTGGGCGACTGGGTCCTGTCCTTCCAGAACAGGACGGCGTACCCGATCATCGTCGAACCCGAGTGGCTCGACCTCTTCCCCTCCGGCACGCGTTTGAAGCCGTGGAGCTACAGCGACATCCCCAACGCTGGCGAGCCCGCGAGGAATCTGCCGGGCCCACTCAAGAATGAGAACCTGACGATCGGCACGGTCGTCGAACAGATCAATTCCAATGGCGAGGTCCTCAACTCCTATCTGGTCATCAACGACTCCGATTTGGCCGTCTTCAATTCGACTGCGGCCAAGCTCTACCAGGACGCACCGAAGGTCGAGCAGTATCCGACGGAAATGTTCAAGGACGTCGCGCCCGTGCAGGCCGACTTCATCGGCGAGGACTGGCCCACCGTCGAGGACTTCGCGAACCCGGAGTGGAAGGACGACAAGCTTGACGCGTCCAGCCGCACCGTCCTGTGCACCAAGATGGACACGAAGGACAAGACTGTTCCACAATTTGGCCTGTACACCATGAAGGAGCAGCGCGCCATCCAGGCCTCCTACGACGCCGAATCGGTCTCTGCGACGGGTGGTCCGACGACGTCGCGCACGGTCACGGTGGCCGGCGGTTCCGGGGTCGTCGCGGCGCTGACGGCGGGCGGTGGCGATGCTGGTGCCTACGTTTTCATTTCGGATATGGGGTACCGACATTCGCTTGGCGATGCTCCCGCCATCTCGATCAAGGCCCTCGGGTGGACATCGGATGACGTTGCGATGATCCCGCAGGCGTGGGGCAATATCATTCCCCCCGGATCGGAGTTGACGCCTCAGGCGGCTGCTACCTCAGCGGGGCTGTCGTGAGCCGCATACGTGCCAGATCCTGGGCGCTGGGCCGAGGCCTCGTTGGGGCATCCCTGATCGCCGGCCTGACGCTCGCCGCCCTCGTCGCCCCCCTCACCCCCTCGGACGAGGTCGGGGCTGGGGGCGCGTTTGGTCCGGCCCCCGCGCACGCGGACCCGGTGCCGACGCCGAGTGTGCGCCCCACCCCGACCGCATCTCCCTCCCCGACGCCGACCACCCCGGCCGACTCAGGGGACGGGAAATGTTCCGAGAACTCGCCGTCGTACATTAAGAACCAGCCCGACATCTTCGATGCCGTGGGCGTGCGGCGCGCGTGGGAGATCTCCCGCGGCAAGGGCGTGACTGTCGCCATCGTCGACTCGGGTGTGGCCGCAGGCAATGAACACTTTCAGTCCTCCGACGGCCCCGTGGTGCTCCCCGGCGTGGATCTGAGTGGCGAAAACACCGACGGGCGCGTCGACGTCGGCGAGCATGGGACCGCGATCGCCGGCGCGATTGCTGCCCGCGAACTGCCCGAGTCAAAGAACTCTGGCCTCATCGGCGTCGCCCCCGAGGCGACGATTCTTCCCGTCCGCGTGGACACTGGCCTCGAGCAGGGTACTTCGACGAAGGAAGGCGAAGAGACCTTCATGTCCAAGGTCGGCAGAGGCATCCAGTGGGCTGCCGACCATGGCGCGCAAATTATCGTCGTCGCCCAGTCGGCGGCCGAGGGCGACGCGAACCTCGAAGCGGCAATCCAATCCGTGCGCGGCCGTGCCCTCGTCGTGGCCTCGACCGGCAACGTGTATCAGGGGCAGGACCAAAAAAAGGTCGTGTATCCGGCCGCCTACGAGAGCGTCCTCGGCGTGACGGCCTCGAATGCCGACGGGTCAGCCTCCGACCAGCAGGTGCACGGTTCGCACGTCGGGATCGCTGTTCCAGCCGGCGCCATCCTCACGACATGGTTCAACCAGGCCGACTGCCTCGTCGGCGGATACGAGGGCGACCAGCCGCTGCCCTCCTCCTCCTATGCGACCGCCTACGCCGCAGGTTTCGCGGCGCTCATCGCGTCGGCGTACCCGGACGAGGGACCCGAGATGTGGAAGTACCGCCTGGAGGTGACAGCCGTACGCGGTACCGCCGACCAACGCACCGATGGGCTCGGGTGGGGGATCGTCGCCCCCTTTGACGCGCTGACCTTCACCGACATCGGCACGAGATACGGGCCAGCGCACCCCAACGCGGCTGAGCACCCCGCCCCCGCCCGCCCCGCCGTCGCCTCGCCGAACCTGACGCAACGGGACAACAACCTGACGGTCCGCGCCTACATCGTCTCCGCGATCGCCGTGCTCGGCGTTGCCATGATCGCCGGCCTCGTGATCCTGTCGCACCTGCGCGGCAGACCCGCGGTCGTCGAAGAGCCAGACGAAGACCCGTCGTGAGGCGAGGCGCCGCAGGGGCGCTGGTGTCGTAGCTCTGGTCACTGCGCCGTCGCGTCTCGCGCGGCCTGCCGTCCGCTGACACGGCGCAGGTCGTTGACACCCACCCGATTCACCGAGAGGAACGACAATAATGACACCATTGGTCAATCGCGTCCGGGGCCTGCGCGCCCTGTGCGTGACGGTGTCGGCCTGCCTTCTCGCGGTGGGCACGCTGGTGGCTCCTGCACCGGCCGCGCACGCTGACTCGCGCAAGGTGCAGGCATCCGACGAGGCCTACTATTCCCGCTATTCACTGGCTGACCTGCACGCACGCGGGTATCGCGGCGACGGCGTCATCATTGCGGTCATTGATAGTCATATCGACGCCTCAATCCCCGAACTGCGGGGCGCAGACATCCAGGACAAGACTCCCTGCAAGGTCACCAATGACGCGGAATCTGACGATCATGCGACCGAAGTCGCCCAGATCCTGGTCGCGCCCGACTTCGGGGTCGCTCCCGGCGCGACGATCTACAACTACGCGTACGCGGACGATTGGGGGGACGTGGATTCAGACTGCGCCCTCGGATCGAATTCGGCTGCCCTCGCGCGCAAACCGAGTCTCATCGAGCAGGCGCTCAACGACGGGGTCAACGTCATCGTTGTCACCTCCTCCTACAGCGAGGCCGACGAGGAATCTCTGCGATGGGCCGTTTCCCGCGCGGTAGCAGCAGGCGTTCCCGTTGTTGTATCAATGGGTAACCACGGCGAGTACAACGCGTCCAATACTATGGGGCGCTTCGCCGGTGTGATTGGCTCCGCTGCGCTCACAACTGACGGAACATACGCGGACTACTCGAACTGGGGCGACGGAGTCTCCATCGCCGCCGTCGGTGAGTTCTACGCACGTAAGGCCAGCACCAATCAGCTGAAGACGGTCGAAGGAACCTCGTTTGCGACGCCGCTGATTGCAGGCGTCCTGGCTCTGGCATGGGACGGCTTTGACAGTGACGTGCCGTCGGAGCAGATTCTGCAGGCACTGGCCGCTACCGCTCGCGGCTCGGGTGGTCGGTGGAACGATCGGACCGGTTTCGGGGAGATCGACCCGGTGGCCTTCCTCGCCTCTGACCCGACTCAGCACCCGGACGAGAACCCTTTCGAGGACAAGGGTAACGATCCCGTGCTGACTTCCGACGACATCGATGATTATGTCGATGGCCTCGTGGAACCCGAAGACATTTACAACGATAACGAGTACGTCTATCGAGGAATCGACGAAAGGGTAGTGGACTCAGGCGCCTACGGATTCCCAGCCCATCTGGGCACGAGCCCGCGCTATCACGCCCAGCAATAGTGCCCCAGCGGTGGCAACGTCAGTGAAGTGACAACAGAGGAGAAAATATGAGCCTTTCTTTCCATTGGTCGCGAGGCCTGCGCACCCTGGGCGTGATGGTGTCGGCGTGCGCGCTGGCCCTGACGGCCGTGCTCTCGCCCGTCGCTCCCACTGCCCCCGCGGAGGCGGTGGATCGCAAGGTGACAGCGGCGGATGAGGCGTACTACTCGCGCTACAACCTGGACGCGCTGCGCGCCCAGGGGTACACGGGTGAGGGCGTGATTATCGCGGTCATCGACGGGCGCATCGACACGTCCATTCCCGAGCTGCAGGGTGCGAGTATTGAAGACATGACGCCGTGTACGGTCCAGAGTGATTCGTCGAATGATGATCATGCGACGTCCATAGCCCAGCTTCTCGTTGCACCGGACTTTGGTATCGCGCCGGGGGCGACCATATACAACTATGTGAGTGTTCCGAACAGCAGCGATGCGGGTTCAGATTGTGCGCTAGGAAGTCGTGCATCGGTTCTAGGAGATCACTCAGGGCTGATCGAAGAGGCGCTGAATGACGGCGCGGGCATCATCGTGATCTCCTCAAACATCTTTTCGCGGGATCGTGAATCGCTCAAGTGGGCAGTGTCGCGTGCCGTCGTTGAAGAGGTTCCGGTCATTGTGTCGATGGGCAACGAGAGCACGCGTAATCAGGATCGATCGCTCGTCCAGTGGGGAGGAGTCGTTGGTGTTGCGGCGCTTGAGCGTGATGGCAGCTACGCGGATTACTCGAACTATGGAGACGGAGTGTCGATTGCTGCTGTTGGCGAAATACGGGTACGCCGGGCCAGCGAAAACAGAGTCGATGCGATGCGCGGCACGTCGTTCGCCGCTCCCATGGTTGCCGGAATGTTGGCATTGGCGTGGTCCAGGTTTAGCTCGGATGACGTATCGGCTGATCAAGTCTTGCAGGCGATGGTTGCTACCGCTCGAGGGGCGGGCGGCCAGTGGAATGAACGGACTGGTTTCGGTGAGATCGACCCGGTTGCACTGCTGTCCTCCGACCCGAGCCAGTACCCGGACATGAATCCCTTTCTAGAGAAGGGAGGAGACTCTAAGCTGACTTATGCGGACATTAGAGAGTACTATCACGGACTGGTCGATCCGAGCGCGATTTTCAATGATGGCTCATACGTATATCGAGGAGTCGATGAACGAGTGGTGAATTCGGGTGCCTCCGGTTACCCGGCTCACCTGGGCACGAGCCCGCTGTATCACGCAGAGTAGCTAGCGCATGTAGCTCGTAACGCATATGCTTCAATACTGAACGCATATGTTGCTTCTGGGGGGTGTGGAACCCCAGAGGCATCTCGTCAAATGAAGTGGTGTACCGGCACCGCGGAAGTCAGTTAGGATAACCGTATGGTAGAGATGATGGGGAATACCCCCGAAGATGCAATGCGAATTCTCCAGGAACGAATCGACGAGGCTCAGCGTCAGGCTCAGGGTGCTCGCGACTTTGTTGAGGCCCTGAAGAAGGCTCGCATCACGGGCCACGATTCGCGCGACGAGGTCGAGATCGAAGTTAACTCCGACGGTCGTATGGTGAAGATCGAAATCGATGAGGAGGCTCTCGAAGGCTCTGCTCACGACCTCGAGCAGGCCATCATGGAAGCCTACGCTGATGCCGGTACCAACATGCGTGAGTTCGTTCGTCAGCAGGCGACTGCATGCTACGGCGACAAGGTCGGCCTTATGCGTGACTATCTCGATAACCTCGACGATACCCTCGGTTCGCTGGGGCGCTGATCAACGATGGCCAGTCCTGATCTCAAAGTAGATACCGAACTCATCCGCTCCCACTCCACCGAGATCGGTGGCCTCGCCGACACCGCCGACCAGTGTTCGTCGGTCGCGAGCGCTACGAAAGGGCAGGTGAGCGGCGGCGCGTTTGGCGTGCTCTGTTCCTTTTTTGCTGACCCAGTCAACAATCAGATTGACAACCTGAGCGAAATGATCAACGACCTCGGTGAAGCCGAGCGTCGTCTGGTTGTCTGCCTCCTGCAGTGGGCCGCCGAACTGGACGCCGCAGAGAACAAGGCGAAGGACGATCTGCCGAATCCGGATAATCCTGAGCCCACTCCCGGCCCTGGCACTGGCCCCGGCACGGGGCCCAGTGGTCCCGGTGCTGGTCCCAGTGGTCCCGGTGCTGGTCCCAGTGGTCCCGGTAGTGGTCCCAGTGGTCCCGATCCGGTTGGGCCGGATGAGCCGAAGCCTATTCCGGAGCCCCCGGGCGTCGTAGACCAAGACGACGACAAGTCTAAAGACGACGACAAGCATCAGGACGACGACAAGCATAAGACTCCTCCGGCGACCGAGCCCAACGACGACGACAAGCCTGGTGAGAAGGGCGACGCCGGAGAGAAGGGCGACAAGGGCGAGAAGGGCGACGCCGGAGAGAAGGGCGACAAGGGCGAGAAGGGCGACGCCGGTAAGGACGGCAAGGACGGTTCCGACGGTTCCGACGGTTCTGACGGTAAGGACGGCGACGCCGGTAAGGACGGCAAGGACGGTTCCGACGGTTCTGACGGTAAGGACGGCAAGGACGGTTCTGGCAAGGATAGTAAGGACGGCCAGGACGGAAAGGATGGTCAGGACGGTAAAGACGGTTCTGACGGCAAGGATGCTCCCGGTGGTGGGAACGACTTCGCCAGCCTCCTGGGTGGCCACGACAAGATCTGCGTTGACGACGATCAGCTGCGCGCGTTCCTCGAGCAGCAGCGCAACGATGAAAATGCAGATCTGGCAACGTTCTACGAGCGCCAAAAGGCCGACCAGGACGAGGCCCTCTTGCGCTACGCCGAGGCGCACCCCGGCGAAGATCTCTCGCCCATCCGTGATCTCATCGAATCGAACCAGCAGCAGCAGCAGGATTCGATGACCACCTTCCTGTCCGAGCAGCGTACGGCGGAAGAGTCTCAGATCCGCCAGTTCATCAAGGAGAACCCGCAGGTGAGCAGTCGCGACTTCGACACCTTCATGTCGAAGCAGCGCACGGAGCAGCAGGCGAGTTACCGCAGCTTTGTCGAGGAACAGCAGAAGACCCAGAGTCAACGCATTGATGAGTTCACGAAGGCTCATGCAGACGCATCCTCGGATGACGTCCGCAAGCTCTTCGAGCGGCAGGACAACAACGGTGATCAGGACATCGAGAAGTTCCTCTACCGTCAGCGTCAGGACGAAGAGCGCACCCTGCGTCGCTTCGTGTTTGAAGGAGTGAAGAAGTGACCGCCCAAGCACCAGTCCATACACAGAGCCTGAGTAACTCGACGCCGACAGAGGGCCTAGGGGTTATCGATGATATCTACCGCAGCGCTGTTGCCGTTTCGAACGGTGACTTCGGCGGTATCATCACGGCGATTCAGTCCGCTCGCTCCGGAATGCTCCAACTGGAGGCTGATCCAGTCGATTTCTTCTCGCAGATGGCTGTCGGCTTCATCCTTGAGCATGTCGATCCCCTGAAGGATTTGCTCAACGACTTCACGGGTGATTCCGCAGAGGTCTTCGGTATGAGCGCCAGCTGGCAGTCGATTGCCGAATCGCTGGCGTCCATCGCCGACGACATTGATTCCACCTCGAGTAGCGCAATGTCCAACATGACCGGACAGGCAGTGGATGCCTACCTTTACAGGCAGCAGACTGTTTCTGAAGCGATGCGCGCAGTTGGTGAGAACGCATCCGCATTTTGTGGTGCACTGACGGACGCGGCCAACATTGTGGATGCGATTCATGATCTGGTTCGTGACGCTATCGCCGATGTCGTTGCGACCTGTGTCAGTAGTGTGTTCTGGTCATGCGTTACCTTCGGTGCGGCAGCGCCCGCAAAGAGCGTCGAGGTCAGCGCGAAAGTGGTTACGTGGGTTACCACTATCGGGCAGATCGGTCAGATGCTCGTCCAGTTGCTCACGTCCATCAAGGCCGTCTTCGACAGCTTCGCCTCGATCCAGACCGGACTCACTAATCAGGTGAAGGTCATCGGCGCAAACTGCTCCATGCCCACCGGTGGTTGCTGTGGCTCCAACGCCGCTGCTCAGGACCTCTCGTCGCCCCTGAGTGGTAACGGCAGTGTGACCGCCAATGGCCAAACCGGTGGCACCAACGTTGCCGCAGGCAACGGCGGCGTCGCTGTCGGTGGAGATAATAACGGCACCATCAACAACGACCAGTCGACGACAAATATCAATGTCGAGACTCCCGTTACGATCAATGGTGGTCGCTCCGGTCACACCGACGACCACGATGATGACCACTCGAAGGGCGGCAAGGGCAAGAAACCCAACAAGGACAATAAGGGCAAGAACGACCATTCGGGTGGTACTACCGGTAGCTCGGGTAGCCAGTCCGACAAGGGGAACAAGTCCGGCAAGGGTGGTAAGCCTACCAAGCCCAAGACAGGTGGCTCGTCTGGTTCCGGCGGTAGCAAGCCCAACCACGGCGGTAAGCCTACCAAGCCCAAGACAGGCAGCTTGCCTGGTTCCGGCGGTGGCAAGCCCGGCTTCAAGCGTCCGAAGGGCAGGTTCAAGTGGAGATAAGGCGATCTCTCGGGAACCGGGGCTGAGTGCTCTCGCTCGGCCCCGCCCCGGCCTCGTCCACTGGGCATACAACGGTGCCCCCACACATACTCTGTGCGGGGGCACCGTTCGTCCCTTGACTCAGGGGCGGTTGGCGAAGTACTCCAGCAGATGCGAGTCGCCCGACACGATGATCTCGTCGTCGGCATTAATACGCGTGGACGCATCCGCGTACTCAAAACGCTGCTTCGGACGACGAATAGCCAGCACATTCACGCCATAACGGCCACGCAAATCCAGCTCCTCCAGCGTGAAACCGCGCACCTCCTGTGGCGGGTGCAACTTCATGATTGAGAAACCATCCTTCTCCATCTCGATGTAGTCAACCATGCGGCCACCCACCAAGTGCGCCGTGCGCTTACCAGCATCCAAATCCGGGTAGACAACATGATGCGCCCCCACGCGGCGCAGGATACGGCCATGCTGCGAGGATGTCGCCTTCACCCAGATCGACGAAATACCCATGTCGACCAGGCTCGCCGTGATCAACACCGCCGCTTCCAGCGACGAACCCACACCGACAACAGCGCTGCGGAACTCGCGTGCGCCCAGCTGTTCGAGAGCGTCCTTGGAGGTTGCATCGGCCTCGACAAGAGGGAAGCGCCCCGCGAACGCCTGCACACGAGCGGGATTCTTTTCAACCGCCAGGATCTCATAGCCCAACTGGTCCTGCGTCACCGCGACCGCAGAGCCAAAACGGCCCAGCCCGATGACCAGCGTTCCCGACTGCAGTTCCTTTGACTCGCGTTCATCTGCCATACCCTCCATTCTTCCCTGCGGGCGCGCGTGCCGCGAACGCTGCGGCCGCGCGTCGCTGGTATGCCCGATGTGTACGAGGCGCGGGCGTGGCGCGTCGTGAACCTAACGCCTGTTCGGGGCGCGAATCCCCACCGTAGATGCGGAAATGTGAGTGTCGTGTGCGAGACGGCTGCTCTGCTTAATTGCGTGAAACGCGCGTGAAACGCTCGGGAAATGGGGTCACGTTCTCGTACTGCCTCGTTATTTAGCGGGCGGACCGGGAACGGATGGCGACCATAACCTGGGCGACGACCTCGTCAATGAGCTTCAGATCCGACCACCGAACCCGAATCACCTTCCAGCCCGCGCGCTCGAGGTCTCTCTGGCGACGCTGCTCGGCCTCGATTGAGTCATGTACCTGGCTGACGGTCTCCCCGTACTTGATACGGCCATCAAATTCGATCGCGATCTTCAGTGCAGGCAACGCAATATCAATGAAGTACGTGCGGCCGTCAATGTGGACTTCTTCCTGCGTTGTCAACCCGGCGATCCCCGCCCGCAGCAGCGCAAGGAGAACCAAGGCCTCGCCGGGAGACTCGCAACCAGCATCGGCATGGTCGATGATCCAACGGGCGTGCCCGCGCCCTCTGGCGTTGCGGGGAGTGGCATCCAAAGCCTCGTGGAAATCCCTCCGCGCTTCCTCCTGCCGCGGCCGCGACGCATCCTGACGGAAACGATCAAACTGACACACCCTTGCTAAAGCCGCGCAAGCGATGGGAAAAGCGTGCTTGTCGTCCAGCGTGCGCGCGCAATCAATGAGAACACGGGCCGGGGACGCCATGCGAAAACCGATGTACTCGATGGAAGACACAGGACGGCCCGGGCGGCACGTACGAACACATACGGAGGGGATGCGGATGCTGTCATCAATGACGACTTCCGGGAAATGCACGAAGGTTGGGCACTTTCGCGACGGCGCATACAGCGTGAGTTGCCCAATGCGAGCCTCGCACGGAAGACCAAGGAGGTACGCGGCGACGACACCACTCATCACGTAGTCGGGGTAACGAAGACTCAGGGCGCATACACGTGCAATAAAAACTATGTCCCTGCACTCGGATGAACCATGTCTGTCCAACAGAGCTGTCGGAATGTAGACGCCCGAGAGTAGACGACGCAGCGTCCCGTTTTGAATGCGTCGATGAATACGCATGCTAGCTGCGTGGGAGTCCGCAACTACCAGGGACGATCGTATGGATTCCACGTGTTCTCGCAACATTGCAACTCCTTCGTTACTGCGAGGTGTGCCTCGCTGTTGGTACTTGGATGCATGATTTGGTACTTGTCTTTACTTTTGGTACCTGGATTTAACTGTGTGCCGATTGGTCCTGGCGTTCAAGCTCTGCGCAAGTGCCTGTGGATAACTTCTGCTGGAAACTAGCCTGTGGATGACGGTGCCTTACGTCGGACACGTTTGTTCTGGTAGTGGGTTGCTGGGAACTGGCCTGTGGGTGCCGGGGCAATGTCCAGTCGGCTAACCTCCGACCAGTACCTGCGCTTTTGGGAGCTACATCATGATGAGCAGCCAATAACCCGCACAATGCCCAGCTGAGGGGTGCATTGGTCTGGTGCTCGGGTGAAAGTGGGGACCAGCCTGTCAGCTGCGTTGAAATAGACACCAAGGCGGTGTTGTTGCGGGAGAAAATTCTCCCTGCTCGGTGGTGCGGCGTTGGGAACGGGAAAAGATTCTCCCTGCTCGCGAGAAATGGCCAGTTTTCGTTGATTTCGGGCGTGCAGGGAGAGTTTTGTACCGGTTAGGCCTTGAGGTGGGGGTTGTTGGGAGAGTTTTGTCCCGCGTGCTGACTCGCGCCCCGGGCGAGCGCGTTGTAAGGGCCGCTGCTGGGCGAACCTTTTCGCGCGGGAACGGTTGGGATGGGCGCGCTGGGCGTATTTTTTCGCGGTTTGGCCAAGGTGAGGATGTTGCTAGGCGAATTTTTCGCGCTCTGGCGTTATCAGGCCACCCGCCCGCGCGCCGCGACGGTGCCAACCACCAGCAATTAGCCGATGATGGGCTGCTCTTCGGGCATGCGGATGACGCGGGAGCGCTGGCGCAGGGCCAGGGCCGCGGCCACGGTCATGGACCCGGTACGGCCCGCGAACATGAGGACAATCAGCACGTATTTGGCGCCCACGGGCAGGATTGGGGTGATGCCGGTGGATAGGCCGACGGTCGCGAATGCTGACACGGTCTCGAGGAGGATAATGTCGAGCGTGTACTCCGTCATCGATAGCAGGAGTACGACGGAGATTGCGACGAGCGCCAGCCCCAGCAGGGACACGGCAACCGACAGGCGGATCGTGGAGGTCGGGATGCGCCGACCGAAGGTTTCAATGTCGCGGTCGCCTCGCGCTTCCGCGATGACGGCGAGCACGAGGACAGCGAAGGTCGTGACTTTGACGCCGCCCGCGGTGGATGCTGAGCCGCCGCCGATCATCATGAGGATGTCCTGGACGAAGTGGGTTTGCGAGTGCATGGCGCCCACGTCGAGGGCGGACAGCCCTGATGATCGGGAGTTCACGCCGGCGAGCATGGCGTTGAGGATCTTCGACGGCGTGTCGATTGCGCCGAGCGTCGTCGGGTTGTGCCACTCGGTGAGAGCCATTGCGAGGGCGCCGACGAACGCCAAAATCAGGTAGGTCGACAGTGTCAGCTTGGTGTGGAGGCGCCAGCGGCGCGGAGTACGCAGGTTTTTGGCGACGTCCATGATGACGGGGAAGCCGATGGCGCCCACGGTTGTGCCCAGGATGATGGGGATGAGCATCCACCAGTCGGTGACGTGGGGCGCCAGGCCATCGGGGAGGATGACGAAGCCGGCGTTGTTGAACACGGAGATCGCCATGAAGACGGCATCCCAGATGGCGCGCACGGGGTCGAATCCCATGGCGAGGAAGCGGGGGAGGAACATGGCGGCGAGGAGGGCCTGCATGCTGAGCGACGTGGCGATGACGGCTTTGAGAAGCGTCGAGATCTGTCCCATGGCGCCGGTTCCTGCTTCTTGGGTGGCGAGCATGCGCTGGGTGAGGCCGAGGTGGCGTGACACCGCGAATCCGAGGATTGATGCGAGGGTCATGACGCCCAGGCCGCCGACGACGATGCCGGCGGCGATGACGGCTTGGCCGAAGGGGGACCAGTAGGTCGCGGTGTCGACGGTGGTGAGGCCGGTGACGCATACGGCGGATACGGCGGTGAAGAGTACGTCGACGAAGGGGGCGGACGTGTCCGATGAGGAGGAGATGGGGAGCATCAGGAGCGCGGTGACGACGCCGATGATGAGTGCGAAGGTGCCCAGTGCGAGGCGTGCGGGCGAGTAGCGTGCTTGGCGTGAGAGCCAGGCGCGCACTCGCTGCATGCGGGAGGTGGGGATCTGGGGGTGGGGGCCGCTGGGTCCTCCGGGGATTTGGCGGACGATGGGGGAGGGCTGTGGGCTGAGGGTTTCCTCCGAGAGAGCGGGGGACGAGGCCGGGGCTCGCCCGCGCATCAGGGATCGGGTGGCACCGGGTTGGGGACGTAAGCGAGGAGTCCTCGCTCGCTGTTGTCGACCCTTGCGTGCCGGTGCCATTGCTGCTCCTTAACGACTCTGCAACAAAACTGGACAGAGTTGCAGTTTCCATGTGGTTGGGCAGTAGTATATTTCGTGAGGCTACGTAAGCGGTGAACGAATCGGGTTTAGCGCGCCTCGCGAGTATCCTGGGAGTCAGTAAATGGAACAGCAGTCGGCGCCGCGTTTTATGACTGTCACGGAAGTGGCGGACGTCATGCGCGTCTCTAAGATGACTGTGTACCGCTTGATTCACAGTGGCGAAATGCCCGCGATTCGCGTCGGAAAGAGCTTCCGAGTCCCGGAGGCCGCGGTCGCTCAGATGATCCAGGCTGGTATGGCGGATCACTCTGGTGACCAGGCTCGCGTCATTGGCGGGTAGTATAGGCACGATGTGCCCGTCTCGGGCACCCATCATCCATCAGCGGTAGTACCTCTGCCGCACACACTACGAGGGAGGAACCCCATGGGCTCCGTCATCAAGAAGCGCCGCAAGCGCATGGCGAAGAAGAAGCACCGCAAGCTCCTGCGCAAGACGCGTCACCAGCGTCGCAACAAGAAGTGAGCGAGCGGAGGCCCGGCCTTTTGGTCGGGCCTCTCGTGTATCTGGGCCCCTATACTTGGGTGTTATGGAACGCACCATTATTCATGTTATGCGCCACGGTGAGGTGGACAATCCGAACGGTGTTTTGTATGGGCGTCTGCCTGGTTTTGGGCTGACGGAGCTGGGCCATGCGATGGCTGCTCGCGCCGCGGAGTACCTGGTGGATTCGGGTGCGGATATTACGCGTGTGATTTCTTCGCCGCTGCTGCGCGCGCAGTTGACGGCGGCGCCGACGGCGGCGGCGTATGGGCTGACGATTGAGTCGGATCCGCGTCTCATTGAGTCCGATAATGTGTTCGAGGGGCTGCCGGTGAATTCGAATCGGGCGATGCTGGCGAATCCGAAGTACTACAAGTACTACTGCAATCCGCTGCGTCCCTCGTGGGGTGAGCCGTATCGCGATGTTGCGTCGCGCATGAGCGCGGCACTGTCGTCAGCTTTGCGTGCGGCGCGGGGGCACGAGGCTTTGGTGGTGTCGCATCAGAATCCGATCGTGACCCTGACGCGTTTCGTGAATGGCCAGCCGTTGCCTCATTCTCCGAAGTCACGCCACTGCGCGCTCGCGTCGATCACGTCGTTCATTTTTTCGGGTGCGACGCTTGTGGGTACGCCCTACGCGGAGCCTGCGGCGGACCTCGTCGCGATTGCGAAGGATATGACGCCGGGGGATTCGCAGGCGGATCTGCGCCGCTGACCGCAGCGTCCGGGCTGACCGCAGCGGCGGGGGTATCGGGTCGCGCTGCGGTAGGGCGCGTCTGAGGCGTGCGATAAGCAGCGCCTGAGGTGGATGGTAACGGTGTCCCTTAGTGGGCCTCGTCGCCCGAGGCCTCGGTGGGGTCGGATGCGTCGCCGTCGGAGCGCTTGCGGCGCTCGCGCTCGCGGCGTTCTTCCTCGCGGCGCTTACGCTGGATGTCGCGCTCGAGGCGGAAGAGGAACTCGGGGTCGTCGTCGGGGGCGGAGGGGCGCTTGGGGGCCTGGGGCGTGCGCGTCTGCTTCTTTTCTGCGCGGGATACCCACCGCAGGACGAGCCACGCGATGGGGCCGATGGCGGCGACCGTCGCGGTGAACAGGATGATCATGAGCCATATCGGCTTGGCGATTTTGCCGGGCATCTCGTCTTCGGGCGTGCGGTGCCAGTCGGCAGCAGCGTAGATGGTGACTGCGAGCATTGCGACGACGAGGGCGATTCTGGCCATGCCCCTAGCATAGGGGCGTGGGGCGCCTCACGCTGGCGCGTTCACTCCCGGAGCAATCGGGGGCGTTCCGTGTGGCGCTTAGGCGCGCGTCACGCGGGGGAGCGCTGCGTACGAGGGGGCGGCGCCCGGCGCGAGGACCGCGGTCGAGCCGGCCCGGATACCGTCGGCCACGGCCTCGTCGAAGGGCTTGCCGAGGGCCATCGCGGCCGCCAGTGCACCCACGCACGCGTCCCCGGCGCCGGTGGTGTCCACGGCCTCGCCGAGGGTGAGAGCGGGGCAGTGCCCGGCCTGGCTGCCTGACGCCCACGCAGCGCCATCCGCGCCCAGGGTGACCATGACGTGCTTGGGGCCGAGGCCTCGTAGTGCGCGCGCGACGCCGATCGCTTCCATGGGGCCAGAGGGGGCGGGCATACCGAGCGTGAGGCCGGCCTCCGTCTCGTTGACAACGAGGATGTCCGTGCGCGCCATGAGCGCGGGGTCCGTCGGGCGCGCGGGGGCGAGGTTGAGCAGGACGCGCGCGCCGAAGGAATGCGCCCATGCGAGGGCTTCGGCGTTGGCGCGCTCGGGGATCTCCGCCTGGAGGACGACGATGTCGGAGGGGGCGGGGAACAACGAGGCCTTGGCTGGTGTGATGCTCACAGTCGCGTTCGCGCCCGCGTCCAGGAGGATCGTGTTCTCTCCCGATGCGGCCACCGTGATGAGTGCGGTTCCCGAGGGGCCGTCGGCCTCGCGCAGGTGCGTGACGTCCACGCCGTGGGATGCCAGGTCGCAGCGCAGGCGCTGGCCCGAGGGGTCTGAGCCGAGCGCGCCGACAAAGACGACGGTCGCACCCGAGTGTGCGGCGGCGGCAGCCTGGTTCGCGCCTTTGCCGCCGAGGCTGTAGGTGAGCGAGGTGCCAGAGAGTGTTTCGCCGGGGGAGGGGAAACGGTCGACCGTGACCGTGACATCCTGGTTGATGGAACCGACGACAATGACGCGTGCCATGAGCGCTCCTTTGCGATGGGATGCTCTATTGTGCCACGTCACAGTGGTGTCGTCGCGTATTTTGGCGGCTCCTCGGTGGAGTTGGTGGTGCGGGTTAGCCCATACGAAGTGTTAAGTGCAGCTTCATTCGCACACTAGTTTCCTGCAATACTGCTAAACGGTTGATTTGTGGTGAACTAATCGCTGTGCGCACGCTCCGCTTCTTCATCTCCTCGCGAGCGGCAGGTCCCACCTGCCGCGTCACCACAGTCCCCTCACAGGTGATCCGAGGGGCGGCCTCGGCCCCCGCACTCAACATGCGCACCGTCGCCACGGACGGCGAATACGCGGACGGTCCGGCGCGCGTCCTCCTCCCGCTCCTCGGCATCTACGCCCTCGGCACCGTCTCTCTCCAGGGCTTCAACCTCGTCTACCTGCGCGTCGCCCACGACATCGGCGCGGGGGACGCCTCCGGCCTGATCACCGCGATTCCCGGCATCGTCCTCGGCGTCGCCTGCTTCCTCTACGGGACCCTCGGCGACTTCATCCCGCTGCGACGCATCGTCGACGTGGGCATCGCGCTCATCGTGGCCGGGTCGCTGCTCGGCTTTGCCTTCTCCTCGTCCCTGGTCGGCGTCATCGTCGCCCGCGCCCTCCAAACCCTCGGATACCAGGCGGCCGCCTCCGCGTACATGATCCTGGCGACCGCCATCCGCGACCCGAAGAAACGGGGCCTCTACGTGGGCCTCATGTGCGCGGCCTTCCAGGGCGGCACCGCGATCGGCATGCTCTCGGGCGGCATCCTCGCCGACATCAACTGGGCACTCCTCCTCCTCATCCCCCTGGCCGGCCTGGCGTGCCTGCCCCTCATGGGGCGTCGAGTCCCCGCGCGTGCCCACGCCGGACGCGTCGATATCGTCGGCCTCGCGATCTTCTCCTCCCTGGCGCTCCTGCTCACCCTGGCCGCAGCGAACCCCCGCTGGTGGCTCATCGCCGGCCTCGTCCTCGGGGGCGTCCTCTTCTGGCGCTACATTGGGCGTGCGCGCGCCCCCTTCATCACACGCTCCTTCTTCACGAACGTGCCGTGGGCGCGCTCGATCAGCCTCATCCTGATCGTCTACTGCATGAACTTCACGGTCGCGCCCCTCATGAACGGCATCGGCGCCGCCTACTACGGGCTCACGCCTGCCCAGGTGTCCGTGCGCCTCCTGCCCGCCTACTGCGTCGCCCTGACCACCGCCATGACGTCGGGCGCCGTCATGTCCCGCATCGGACGCGGCCGCACCGTGCGCGCGTGCATCGGCTTCATCCTGACGGGCACCGCCCTCCTCGCGCTGTGCATGAGCATGGGAACGTGGGTCATCACCGCCGCGATGTGCCTCATTTACGCGGGCTTTGGCGCCCTGTTCACACCCATCTACGACACCGTTTTTGCGACCGTCGCCCCCGGACAGAACGGGCGCGCCGTCGCCATGAACGACCTCGCCATGCAGGGCAGCGCCGCGATCGGCATCGGCGTCTTCACCCCGCTGCTCGCGTCGGGCGCATTCCAGGCCGTCGCCCTCGTCTGCGTCGTCGCCGCAGTGACCGGCATCGCGGGCGACTGGCTGCACGAATACCTGTACCGCCGCGGGCGCTGAGCTACTTTCTCACCCGCGGCGCATACGCGCGAGGAGCACGAGTGGTCGCGTTCCTCGGCGTGCGGTTGCTTGTGGCGTCATCCTTGTCCTGCCGGTGGGAGGTTGGGGTCGAACCAGTCGGGGATGCGTCCGGGCTGGTCGATCAGCTGTTTGGGATCACCGTTGGATCCATCTGAGGGGTTGCCTACCGTGTAGTAGTAGGTGGAGGTTTGCTCGCCCAGTCGCGTCGTCGCCGAGACCACGGCGTGGTACTCCTCGTGGGTCCACAGGAATTGGACGATATCAACTCCGTTGGAGGTCCAGCGCTTTTCGGAGAGCTCAAATCCGAGGGGGAGGAGGCGAGCGCTGTAGGTGTCGCGGATCAGGTCGGTGTCCAGCTCGGTAAAGAAGAACATGCGCGAGTGGAAAGAATATACGTTCTTTCCGTCATCCATGTAGGCAGCAATGAAGTAGTTGTCCTTGTATGCCATGAAGTTCTCGGCGGTGACGAGCTCATTACGTGCCGTGATGATGGTGGGCTCGAGGTCGTGCTGGAATGCCTCGACGGATTTCACCGGGGGGGCGCTCGGGGTCATGGATCCTCCAAGAAATGGTGCGCATGCGGCGCATGTGATAACTGAAAAAAGTGTGAGAAGGGCGGTGAAGAACTTCCTCATGAGGGCGGATTCCCTCCAATGACGCTGGCGATATCCTGGTTCGCCTGGGTGTCCTTCTGGAAGTAGCCGCTGTGTTGATCCCACGGTCGATAGGAGCTCGGAGCGGGACCGACGTCCCCTGAGAGGTGCTTGTAGCCATCCATCGTGTCGGGGTTCTTCCCGAACCAATCATCCGGTCCGACGCCCTGCACCACATCGTGAAGGTAGGGAGCAGCGCTCACATAGAGGTGTCCCTCAGGGACGTGGAACTCGCCCACGTCCTGGACGCCTGATCCGGGCGAGCCAAACTGGACAAGATCGTCGATGACGCCGTCTCCCACGAGTGTCGCGGCGATGCCCGCCGTGGTCGATCCATAGGAGTGGCTGGCGACGGTGATGTGGGCATCGCCAGCACCGTGCTCGCGCACAGCATCGATGCCGTTCAAGAAGCGTGCTAGCTTCGGTGCGCCGTTGTTAGCCATCCAGGTGTTTGATGCTCCGACGAGACTGCCTGGGGCGTCGTATCCGAAGAACTCGACCATCGCGACCTTTTCTCCGGGCTTTGCGGCCGCTTGCGCCGCTTGTCGCATGACTGTGGCGTGACCGTCGTAATCGAGGATGGAGCCGCCTTCGCCGTTCCCTGCGACGCTCGTCGTCATGCCGGGCACGATGACGCCGATGTGCTGAGAGTCGTCGGGGTTATTCTGTGAGACGGCCGCGAGTATATTTGGCCCGCTCGGGTCAAGCTGCATCAGGTAGCGGGGAACACCGTCGGACTCGTTCTTGAGGGTTGCGTCGATGTTATCGAGCGCTGTCACGCGGTCTTTCAGGCGTTTCTCTTCAGCGAGTAACCCGGCATTCTCAGGCGTCACGGGGATGGACGTGCCGTAAGTATCGTAGAACTGCTGGAGTTCATCCTCTGCCTGCTTCTGAAGGCGCGGAAGCATGATGCGGTTCGCCTGATTGCGCGACGTGTAGTCGACGCCCTCGAGGTTGCCGATGACGTCCGGATGCTGCTCGATCATCCACTGCTTGTCCTTCTCGGACAAGGCATTCCACCAGGTTGCTACTTGCTCAGGAGAAGCACTCTTCGGAGGTAGCGTCGGGCGACTTGAACCCGTAGCGGTGTAATGCACGCCGTTGTCGAAAGTTCCCTTATCGAGGGCTCTGATCATCGTCGCTAGCTCGAGGGCAAGAGCGTCGGCCTCGGCAATAATTGCGGCGATACGCTGAGTGATTCGCGCCAGGAGCTTCGTGCGGTTAAGGGGATCCTTCAGGAAATCGATGATTTCGTCAGCGACAGAACGAAGGAAAGAAGCAACTCCGCTCGTATCAATGTGGATGCTGTACGAATCCGCTAACTGCTTGACGTCTTCGACATCAGCCTTAATCTTGCTGATGCCTTGCACAGCTTCTGAAGCGATTTCACTCGCACCGATCAAGTAATTGACCAGGTCTTCGATGGCTTTGATGCGCTTACGGAGCTTATCCTGGGCGGCCGTTACGGTCCGTCCAGTGCCGGTCAGGCTATTGAGGTCGGCGACGAGGTCATCAGCAGCGGTCTGCAACTGCTGCTGCATGGAGGTGCACTTGGAGGAATAGTCCCGAAGGGGGGTGGGGTCCCATTGAAGAACGCTCAACCAGCTCACGGCTTCACCACCGAACCCGGGGCAACCGTGCCCATCTGGGCGTGCGCGCCCGGCGTGTAGGAATCATTGCTCATCCTGGCCTCCGCGTGAACGGTGAGTAATGCTGTGGGTCATCCTACCTGACAGGTGGTCGTTTTTCAGTGGCCGACGAGGCCTCGTGAGCGCGTGGAGCCCCGGCCTCGTCGATGAAAACCTACGCAATCACGAGAGCGATCGCCGCGAGGATACTCCACGACAGCGTGAAAAAACCGGTGTTGCGCAGGACCGTGATGAGCTCGCGACCCGAGGCGCCAGTGAGGACCGGCAGGCTCACGCCGACCGCCCATGCGCCCGCGCCCACGCCCAGCGCGCACGTCGCCAGCGGATGCAAGCCAACCCCCGCGCCGAGGGTCACGATCATCACGACCGGAAGCCACGCGCACGCCGCAAACACCCAGCGCGACGGGCGGTCCCCCAGGCGCACCGCCGCCGTCATCTTGCCCGACTCGCGGTCCGTCGGAATATCTCGAATGTTATTGGCCATCAGCAGGGCCACCGACAGCAGGCCCAGGGCCGACGCGCTCATCCACAGCCACCACGGGGCCGACTGCACCTGGGTCCACGTCGTGCCCACGCACGCCAGCAGGCCAAAGAACACGAACACCATGAGCTCCGACAGGCCGATGCCCATATAGGCGTAGGGGTGCTTGCCGCCCGTATAGAACCACGCCGCGACCACGGCCGCGACGCCCGCGGCGATCAGCCACCAGGTACCAGAAATCGCAACCAGCGCGAGGCCCGCGACCCCAGCCAGCGCGAACGAACCCAGCGCCGCCGCCAGGACAGCCTTCGGCTTGGCGAGGCCCCCGCCCGTCAGGCGCGCAGGCCCCTTGCGATTATCATCCGTCCCGCGAATGCCATCCGAATAATCATTCGCATAATTGACCCCCACCTGCAGCGCCAGCGCTACCAGGAGCGCCAGGGACGCGCGCAGCGTGCTGAAGCCCCCCAGGTAGTGCGCGGCCGCTGACCCCACGATCACAGGTGCGGCGGCGGCAGGGAGGGTACGCAGGCGAGCGCCTTCAATCCAGTTCGAAACGGAAGCCATGCCCACCAGTGTAGTTGGAGCGAGCGCTCGCCCGGGCAGAGGGTTAGCGCACCCACTCCCGTTCAGTGCCCGAGGCCTCGGCGGCGACCTGCGCTGCGGCAGCGCGGTCGACCTTGTCGAACCCCAGGTAGGGGAGGGCCTCGACCGCCACAACCCGGCGGGGAGCCTGCGCGCGACCAATACGAGCCGCCGTGTGCTCGCGGACCGCGGAACCAAGCTCAGCCATCTCCAGCGAATCCGCCGGTACCTGCTCCGGAACCACCAGCGCAGTCACCACGTGCCCCCACTTCTCGTCCGGCGTCGCCATGATCCACGCGTCCGCCACGCCCTCGAACGAGCGCACCGCGCGGCGCACCGGCCCCGGTGCGATCGACAGGCCGCCCGAGACGATCACGTCATCCGCGCGGCCGCGCACCTCCACCGTCCCGGAAGCCCGGATAATGCCCAGGTCTCCGGTGAGCAGCCAACGGTGGCCACCCTCGTCGAAGAAAGGGCTCTCCTCCGCGTCCAAGTAGCGGGTCATGAGCGTCGGGCCGTGGATCGCCAGGCGCGTACGCCCGTCCCAATCCACTGCGCGCACCGACGAGCCCGGCAGGGGCTTGCCGTCGTAGACGCAGCCGCCCGCAGTTTCCGTCATGCCGTAGGTGAGGTGCACCTTCAGGCCAGCCTCGGTCGCGCGTGCGAGCAGCTGCTGGTTGGTCGCCGCCCCGCCCACGAGGATCGCCGTCAGCGAGCGCATCGGCCCCACGACCTCCTCGCCAGCCTCGAGGCACTGGGCGAGCTGGGTTGGCACGAGCGACAGGTAGCCGGGCATGTCGTCCTGCGTGGCGCCCTGAATCGCGGGCAGGAGTGCACGGGGGTCGAAGCCTTCGGAGATGTCGACGATCTGCGGATTCGTCTCCGCGACCGCTGCGCGCAGCAGGATCATCGCGCCAGCGATGTGGTGCGCGGGCATCGCTAAGATCCAACGGCCCGGGCCATCCAGGGCAAGCTCGGTCGCTTTCGCCGAGGCCACGAGTGCCTCGATCGACAGGCCAACGAGGCGCGGGGAGCCCGCGCTTGACCCCGACGTCGGGACGACCAGGTCGATGCCGTCGAAGAAATGCGGATCGTGGTTCATGCGCTCGGCGAGGCCGGGGTAGCGGTCCGCCGGGAAAGCCTCCTCGGGGGGCGCCGCAGAGCCGCGAAGGGTTGCCGGGGGCACATCCTCAGGTGCGCGCAAGACGACGACCGTGTGCGGCGCCGGATGATTCGGGTCTGCCTGGCGCTCCTCGTAGAGCTCCACGAGCTTATGAATCGATGCATTCGTCAGAGCGACCGCACCAATAGCGGTGCCTCCGGGCACAACAAGAAGTCGCGGCGCAGTCATGATGAGCCTCCCAAAGTCGACGGCGAACGCATATGCAACCAGGATAAGCTCTTGCGTTCTCGCAGGTGGTGAGGGGCCTCGCGGCAATAATCACGTTTGTCGGTCGAAATGGCTAAAATGCGCCCAATTCCTTGTGGCAGATAACGCAGCTGAAAATTCAATGGAATCTCCACGTGGGCATGCATGAGGTTATACGATAGGACACGATGGTCAAAAAACTTTCCTTGAAAACCAGATGGGCGATTGGCGTCGTGAGCGCCCTCGTCCTCATTGTCGTCTGCGCCGGCATCGTGTATGCGGCCAACTACTCCGGACGTGCCCTGCCGGGCACGTCCGTCGCCGGTACGTCCGTCGCTGGCATGACTCGCGACCAGGTGATCGCCGCCGTCAACGAGCGCGCCGACGCCGCTACCGTCACGCTCACCGTCGAAGGCAAGACCACCGAGGCCTCGCTCAACGAAGCAGGTATCACGGTCCAGGCCGACGAGACTGCCGACGCCGCCATGAAGGGCTCAACGTCCTTTCCCGCGTTCGTCAGCGCCCTCTTCTCCGAGCGCGACGTCGAGCCCGTCGTCACCGTCAGCGAAGAGTCCGTCAAGAAGCTCGCCGCGGCCGCGAACTCGATGCTCACCTCGGACGTGAAGGACGCTGCGGTCATTGTTGCCGAGGACGGCGAATCCTTCACCTTCACGCCCGCGCAAAAAGGAAACGGCGTGTCCACCGAGGACGTCGCCTCCGCCGTCAAGCAGGCGGGGGCCACCCTCACCTCCGTCACCCAGGACGTGAGTGTGCGCGAGATGGAACCCTCCATCACCACCGAGAACGCCGAAGCCGCCGCCGAGAAGGCCAACGCCCTCCTCGAGACGAGTATCGAAATCTCCGACGGCATCGACACCTTCACCGCCAAGCGCTCCGACAAGGTCCAGTGGGTCGAATTCCTCACCAAGGCCGACGGCAGCCTCGACACGCCCTCGATCAGCATCGTCAAGGTCGCCGACTGGGTCAACGCCCTGGCCGCCAAGACCGACGTCAAGCCCGAAAACCGCGTCGACAACGTCGACTCCGAAGGCAACGTCCTGACCGTTGCCCGCGAAGGCAAGAAGGGCCTCAAGACCAACAACACCGAACAGATCACCAAGGACGTCGTCGCCGCCATGACCGACGGCAAGGCCTACGAGGGCCTGTTCCACTACGACGACGTCGAGCCCGGCTCTGAGACCAAGCATGTCGCCGAAGGCACCGAAAACCTGGTCTACCAGGCCGCCGAGGGCGAAAAGTGGGTCGACATCAACCTCACCGATGCCTCCGTCACCGCCTATGTCGGCGGCAAGGTCGCCGGCGGCCCCTTCTACATGGTCCCCGGTGCCCCCGACACGCCGACCGTCACCGGCACCTTCCACGTCTACCTCAAGTACGACGTGCAGACCATGCGCGGTGAAAACGCCGACGGCTCCAAGTATGAGACCGAAGGCGTCCCGTGGGTCACCTACTTCACCGGCTCCTACGCCATGCACGGTGCCCCCTGGCGCTCCTCCTTCGGTTGGAGCGGCTACGGCGGCTCCCACGGCTGCGTGAACATGCCCGTCAATGCCGCGAAGTTCATCTACGACTGGACCGACATGGGCGACACGGTGGTCGTGCACTACTGACGGGCGCCGTGCGCTGCTGATCGCCACTGAGCATCGAGGGTGGGCCGGAACCGAGAGTTTCCGGCCCACTTTGTCATGTCCGTGGCGGGTGTTTGTGGCCCCACGGGTGCCGCAGCCAGGCCCTGTTGGCCAGGTGGCCCGGTGGCCTGAAACCATCGTCGCCTTTGCTTGCTTGTGTCTGTGTGGGATTGAAACCGTTATCGCCTTTGCGGGTGGGAAATCGGCGTTTTTGCGCCGTGCTGGGCGAGTTTTGTCGCGGAAGTGCCGCTGGAGGGGCCGTGCTGGACAGCTTTTGATTGGAGGCGGCTTTGACCCACGCCGCGGCATACGGTGGGGCGAGACAAGTCAGACACGGTAGTCTGCGCCTAATGGCAGCGGGCCGATGTGCCCGACCTCAACGTATAGCAGGTGCTCTATGTTCTTCTGTAGCAATGCGCTGAACCCCGCAGGCAACGGCCTGGGTCCCGAGGAATGGTGGAAGGGTGCGGTCGTCTACCAGATCTACCCGCGCTCCTTCAAGGATTCGAACGGCGACGGCTTTGGCGACCTCGAGGGCATCCGCTCCAAACTCGACTACCTGAAGTCCCTGGGCGTGGACGTCCTGTGGCTATCGCCGATCTACGCGTCCCCGCAGGCGGACAACGGCTACGACATCGCCGACTACTACGACATCGACCCTATGTTCGGCACGCTGTCGGACTTCGACCGCCTGCTGGAGGGAGTCCACGAGAGGGGCATGCGCCTCATCATGGACCTGGTCGTCAACCACTCCTCCGACGAGAACCCGTGGTTCGTCGAGTCGCGCTCCTCGCGGGAGAATCCGAAGCGCGACTGGTACATCTGGCGCGATCCGCGGCCCGGATTCGTGGGCGGCGAGGCCGGCGCTGAGCCCAACAACTGGGGGTCCTTCTTCTCTGGCTCTGCCTGGGCGTGGGACGAGGCCACGGGCCAGTACTACCTGCATCTCTTCCACAAGAAGCAGCCCGACCTGAACTGGGACCACGCCGAGGTGCGCGCCGCCGTCTATCGTATGATGAACTGGTGGCTCGACCGCGGCGTTGACGGCTTCCGCATGGACGTCATCAACCTGATCTCGAAGAACCCGGGCCTGCCCGACGGGATCGTCTACCCCGGGCGCGCGTGGGGCGAGGGCTTCCCGCACTTCTCCGAAGGCCCGCACCTGCATGAATATCTCGCGCAGATGCGCCGCGAGGTCTTCGAGGACCGCAGCGGCACCATGACGGTCGGCGAGTGCCCCGGCGTGCGCCGCGACAACGTCCTGCTCTTCACGGACCCGGCGCGGCGCGAGCTCGACATGGTGTTCCAGTTCGACCACGTCGACCTCGGCCTCGAAGCGGGGAAGTTCCATCCGCGCCCGCTGCGGCCCGGCGAGCTCGCCGACTGTTTGAGCGCCTGGCAGGAGGCCCAGGGCGAGGTCGGGTGGAACAGCCTCTACCTGGATAATCATGACCAGCCGCGCGCCGTCAGCCGCTTCGGTGACGAGGAGTGGCGCTACGAGTCGGCCACCGCCCTGGCTACCGCCCTGCACATGCTGCGCGGCACGCCCTACGTGTACCAGGGCGAGGAGCTCGGCATGACCAACGGCGTCTTCGGTGGCATCGAGGACTATCGGGATGTCGAGGCGCTGCGCTACTACCGTGAGGCGGTGGAGTCGGGGGAGAGCCCCGAGGCCGTCCTGAAGGGGCTGGCCTTCACCGGCCGCGACAACGCGCGCACCCCCGTCCAATGGGACGCAAGCGAGAACGCGGGCTTCACGGAGGGCACCCCGTGGATCGGCGTCACCCCGAACTATCGCGAGATCAACGCCGCTTCCCAGGTCGACGATCCTTCCTCCGTGCATGCCTACTACCGCGCGCTCGCGGACATCCGCCACGGCCTGCCCGTCATCGCGGTCGGCGCATACGAACGCATCGCGACCTCCTCACCCGCGATCTTCGCCTACCGTCGCACCCTCGGCGAGGCCGTGGCAACGGTCCTCGTCAACCTCTCCTCCCAGCCCGCCTCCCTCGGTGATGCGATGCGCGGGGTGAGCGGGGGTCTCCTCCTGGCCAACCGCGACCTGTCCGAGGAGGACCGGGGAGTACCGACAGTCCTGGAGCCATGGGAGGCGCGCGTCTACCTCACGTGAGATGGGCGGAGCCCCAGGATCGGCGAGATCCCGGGGCTCCGTATCGGGGCTGCCGACGAGCAAGGCTGCCCGATGAGCAGCTGTCGATGGGCGACGCCTCAGTAGTAGTAGGGGTAGTCCTCCCAGCGGGGGGCGCGGTGCTCGAGGAAGGCGTCGCGGCCCTCTTGGGCCTCGGCCGTCATATAGGCCATGCGCGTGGCCTCCCCGGCGAAGACCTGCTGGCCGGCCAGGCCGTCGTCGGCCAGGTTGAAGGCGAACTTCAGCATGCGGATGGCCTGGGGGGACTTCGTCGCGATGGTTGAGGCCCACTCCAGGGCGGTCTCCTCGAGCTGGGCGTGCGGGACGGCGCGGTTGATGACGCCCCAACGCTCGGCGTTCTGAGCGTCGTAGCGCTCGGCGAGGAAGAAGATTTCGCGCGCACGCTTGTCGCCGGCCTGTCGGGCCAGGAGCGCCGAGCCGTAGCCAGCGTCGAAGGATCCGACGTTCGCGTCGGTCTGCATGAATGCCGCGTGCTCGATGGACGCCACCGACAGGTCCGCGACCACGTTGAGGGAGTGGCCGCCGCCTGCCGCCCATCCGGGGACGGCCGCGATGACGACCTTCGGCATCGTGCGGATCAGGCGCTGGACCTCCAGGATGTGCAGGCGACCGGCGCGCGCGGGGTCGATCTGCTCGCGGCGCTGGGCGGTGGCGGCCTCGGGGTCCGCCCCCTCGACCTCGTAACGGTAGCCGTCGCGGCCTCGCACCCTCTGGTCGCCGCCCGAGCAGAAGGAGTATCCGCCGTCTCGCTCCGAGGGACCGTTGCCCGTCAGGATGACGGCCGCGACCGAGGAGGTCTGGCGCGCGTGGTCGAGCGCGCGGTACAGCTCGTCGACCGTCCCAGGGCGGAAGGCGTTGCGGATGTCGGGGCGATCAAAGGCGATGCGCACGACCGGCATGTCGGCGCCCTTGGGGCGGCCGTCCACCTCGGGGCCGCGCGAGATGCCGCGGTGGTAGGTGATGTCGGCGAAGTCGAATCCCTCGACCTCGCGCCAGCGGGTCGGGTCGAAGGTGTCGGAGACGAAGGGGAGAGCGCTCATGTGTCGGATTCTAATCGACGAGGCGGTGGCAGGCGTCGGGGTGCGTGTGCTCGAGAGGGGGGTGGCGTTACCGATGAGTCTGGGCCGACAAGCTCATGTGGGGCTATGGGGTGCGCAAGCTAACCAAACGAAACAAAGTCTACTGCGCAGTAACCATTCTATGAGCCTTCTTGACAGGCGCAGCTGTGTTCTGTGAGACGCGCCTACATACCACGTGTCCAATCGCTCTAGAGAGTCTGTCACTTTGTCGCACTTACTGCGCAATGGATTACGAGGTGATGTGTGTAGGAGTTGTTGATAGTGCGAGGTTGCGTGATAATATTACCGGGAAGTAAGGAGTGTTCTTGTGAACGCAGCGCAGCAACCGACGCTCATGCGCATTCCGATGCGCACGCTCAGTCATCAAACGCGTTACGCCCTCGAAGGCGTCGACGACATCCTTGTGTACAAGATAGCGATGACGACGCGTTTCCGTGGCGTGACTTGCCGCGAGGGGCTCCTCCTGCACGGACACGCTGGTTGGGGAGAGGCCGCGCCCTTCTGGAACTACGGCGATCTGGAGTCCTCGCGCTGGCTGGCAGCAGCCCTTGAATCCGCTCGCCGTTTCCCGCCGGTGCCTCGGCGCAAGTTCGTGCCCGTCAACGTCACGATCCCCGTCATTTCGCCTGAGGAAGCCTACGAGCGCGTGAAGGCCTCGGGCGGCTGCGCGACTGCGAAGATCAAGGTCGCTGAGCCCGGCGTCAGCGTTGGGCGAGACTGCGCGCGCATCGCCGCCGTCGCCGACGCCCTGCGTGAGACCGTGGGCGGGCAGGCGATGATCCGCCTCGATGCCAACGGCGCGTGGGAGGTCGATCAGGCTCGCGAGGCCATCCCTGCAATGGCTGCGGCCGCCGGCGTTGTCCCCATCGAATACGTGGAGCAGCCCTGCCTGACGGTGGATGAACTGGCGCAGGTGCGCCGATCCGTGGACGTGCCGATCGCCGCCGACGAGTCGATCCGCCGCGCTGAGGACCCTCTGGCGGTGGCCCGCAAGGAGGCCGCTGACGTGGTCATCATCAAGGTCGCGCCCCTCGGAGGCGTGCGTGCTGCCCTGAAGGTCGCCCGCAAGAGCGGCCTCGGCGTGGTCGTGTCCTCCGCCCTCGAGACGTCTGTCGGCCTGTCGGTCGGCGTCGCCGCGGCTGCCGCCGTGCCCGGTGTGCCCCGGGCCGCGGGACTGGCCACCGCCTCGCTGCTGGTGGGCGACGTGACCCAGCCCCTGATTCCCGAGCGTGGCCTCCTGCCTGTGGGGCGCCTCGAGCCGGACCAGGACCTCATCGACCGCACTCCGGTCGACGGCGACCTCGTCTCCCGCTGGGGCATGCGCCTCGAAGGCATGGCTGAGCATCTGAGGGCGGGCTCCCGGTAGGCTGAGCGCATGCCCTCCGTCGATACCGCCAGCGCTATCCTCTCGTCCCTGGATGCCCTGGGCGTCACGCACGTCCTGTACTGCCCGGGTTCGCGCTCCGCGCCCTTCGCCTACGCCCTCGAAGCGGGTTCTTTCGGCGGCGAGGTACGCGCCGTCCTGGATGAGCGCGGCGCAGGTTTTGCGGCCGTCGGCTTGGCCCGTACCGGGGCCCTGCCCGCCATCGTCGTCACCTCAGGAACCGCCGTCGCCGAGCTGGCCCCCGCGGTCCTCGAGGCCTCCCATGCGCGCCTGCCGCTCCTCCTTCTGACTGCCGACCGTCCCGGCGAACTGCGCGGTGTCGGAGCGTCCCAGGCGACCGACCAGTCTGGTTTCTTTGGCGCGCACGTGCGCGCGAGCATTGATCTGGAGCCGCAGGAGGCCTCGCCCTTCCTGGTTGGCCACCTCGCCCGCGCGGTCGCCGCCGCCTGCGGGGCGCCCAGTGGTGCGCCTGGCCCCGTGCAGATCAACGTTGCGTTCCGTGATCCGCTGACCCCCGCGTCGCCCGCGTCCCCTTCAGCTTCCGGGGATGAGGCCGGGGCTTCGTTCGTTCCTCGTCCGACCCGGGTGCTGCGAGCCTCCGTGACGCCTGAGCGCTGGGAGGACGTGGTTGGACCTGCCGCCGCCGGGCTGATTGTTGCGGGTGAGGGGGCATCGCCTCGCGCCCGTGAGTGGTCCCGCGCTGCGGGCTTCCCGCTGTTCGCGGAATCGGCGTCGGGTGCGTGGAAGGGCGGGGGAGTGACCCCCTTCGAGCAGTCCCTCGTGGCTTCGTCGCTGGGGCGAGAGATCGACGTGGTCGTCGTGACCGGGCGTCCGACGCTGTCGCGCCCGATTCAGGCCCTTCTCGCGCGCCCCGATGTGCGCGTCGTCGTCGTCGACCCGCACAGCCCGTGGGTGGACATCTCGGGCAACGCCTCGGTCGTCGTCGCCGACCTCGAGCCCGCCCGGGAGCCTATCAGTGCTGCTCAGGCCGAGTGGGCCTCTCGCGTACGCGACGCCGCTCGCGACGCGGGCGAGCGCATCGACTCCGTGCTCGCCGCTGGCTCCGGGCGCACGATGCTCGATCTGGCGCGGGCCGTCGCCGCCTCGACGAGCGGCCCCCTCGTCCTCGGCGCCTCCAACCCCGTGCGCGCCTTCGATCTCGTAGTCCCCACGCTGGAGGGGCGCGTCGTCCACTCCAACCGCGGCCAGGCCGGGATCGACGGCACCATCGCGACCGCCGTCGGCATCTGCCTGGGTTCCGGATACGCGGGCGAGGCCTTAGCCCCTTCGGGCGAGCGCGTCAGCGCCGTCATGGGTGACCTCACGGCCTGTCACGACGCCTCTTCCCTCGCCCTGGCGGCGAGCGTGGGCGCCCACCTCGATATCGTCGTTGCGGATGACCAGGGCGGCGGCATCTTCGCCACCCTCGAGCATGGGCGCGCCACCAGCCCCGAGGCCTACGACCGTTGGTTCGGCCTCGCTCAGTCGGTGGACTACGAGGCGCTCGCGGCCGCGTACGGTGTCGCCTTCGCGCGAGCCGACGAGCCTTCCGAGCTGGAGGTGCTTCTTGCCCGGCCTGCCGGCGGCCCGCGGTTGATTCACGCGCCCGTCGAGCGCGCCGCGCACCTATACCCGGCCGTCCGTGACGTGCTCTCCTGAGGGGAGAACGTTCGCTGTGAGGTTGAACGGTTTACAGGAAACTTCCAGGACGCTTTCAGTGGCCCTTTGAGGAATCGACTCATACTGGTGGACAGATAACGAACTGACACCAGAGGAAACCATGAACGAGTCTCAGATTCCGGCCCCCGACGCCGACTCGTCGCGCGATACGGTTGCGGCCTCGGCCCCCAGCTACCCGCAGCCCTCGACGGCTCAGGACCACTCGGCCACCCAGGAGCTTCCGGCCGCGCAGGACGCCACGCGCGAGATGCCCTCCGCCACGACGATCCCCGCCCCCTCCGCGCAGGAAGCCCCCGCGGCTGGCGGCGCATACTCCGCCCCCACAGGCGAACCCTACGGCGGATACGCGGCCCCGGCCTCGCCCGAGTCGGTTCCCGCTCCCACGGCTGTGGCTCCCACTGTCGTCGTCACGAAGAAGGGGCCGGGCTGGGTCGCCCTCTTTTGCGCGATGCTCGTGACGATCGGCCTGACCCTCGGTGCCGTGTTCTTCGCGCGCCCAGCCATGCTGCGCGCGTCCACGCCGACCAACCTCAACGGGGGAACGGTCGCGACGGTGCCCGCGTCCAATAGCTCCGGGACGGACTGGACGGACGTCGCCTCCGCTGTGTCGCCCGCCGTCGTCACGATCCAGACCCAGGGCGCATCCTCGGGTGGGACCGGCTCCGGCGTCATCTATGACGCGCAGGGAGACATCGTCACGAACTACCACGTCATCTCCTCCGTCCTGGGCGGCGGCCAGATCCAGGTGACCCTCGCGGACGGGCGCCTCTACTCCGCATCGATCGTCGGTCACGACAAGACCACCGACCTGGCCGTCATCCGCCTGGAGGACCCGCCATCGGACCTCACCGTCGCGCGTTTCGCCACCTCCGCGAACCTCGAGGTCGGTGCCCCCGTCATGGCGATCGGTGCGCCTCTGGGCCTGTCGAACACGGTGACGACCGGCATCGTCTCCGCGCTCAACCGCCCCGTCGAGGTCTCCATGGCCGAGGACTCCTCGTCGCAGGACCCGACTCAGGCGTCCTCGGAGCTCGTGGTGACGAACGCGATCCAGATTGACGCCTCCATCAACCCTGGCAACTCGGGTGGCCCGCTCTTCGACGCGACCGGCGCGGTTATTGGCATTAACTCCTCGATCAAGTCGCTCTCCTCGTCCTCCGACGGGCAGGCGGGCTCAATCGGCCTGGGCTTCGCGATCCCCTCCGACCTGGTCGTGTCCATCGCGGATCAGCTCATCGCCTCCGGCACCGCCTCGCACGGCATGCTCGGCGTGACCGTCAAGGCTGCGACCACGACCGTCGGCTCCGACACCTACGTGGGCGCCGAGGTCCAAGATGTGTCCGCAGGCTCCGGCGCCTCTGCGGCGGGCATCCGCGCCGGCGACGTCATCGTCAAGGTCGAAGGCCAGGAAGTGACCAGCCCCAAGCAGCTCATCGGCTACGTGCGTCGCTACAAGGCCGGCGACACCGTCTCCATGACGATCGTGCGCGACGGGCAGACGCAGGACGTGTCCGTGCGGATTCAGTGAGCTGCGTGCGTTGCGTACACGCTGAGCGCGTGCGCGCGCGTGCGGGGTGACTCCAGTTCCGCGCGCTAACGAGGCCCGCTGTCCCTTTCAGGGACGGCGGGCCTTTGCGTATCGACGAGTCGTTCAGACGCCGAGGGCGTCCAGGAGCGGGCGCATCTTCGCTTCGGTCTCGGCCAGCTCGGCGTCCGGGTCGGAGTCCGGCATGATGCCGGCCCCGGCGAAAAGACGCAGGCGCGTGCCCGACGTGAGCCCGCAGCGCAGCGCGATCGCAAACTCGCCGTCCCCGGCCGTATCCACCCAGCCCACGGGCCCCGAGTAGCGGCCGCGTTCCGTGTCTTCCAGCTGCTCGATAAGGCGCATCGCCGCGTCGCGCGGAGTGCCGCACACGGCCGCCGTAGGATGCAGGGCAGCCACCAGATCAAGCAGATGTGCCTGCCCCAGGCGCGCGTGAACGTCCGTCGCCAGGTGGACGACGTTGGGAAGCGACAGGAGGAATGGACCCTGCGCGGTCACCGAGGTGCACAGCCGCGTCAGAACCGAGGACACGGACTTCGAGGCCAGGTCGTGCTCGCGCAGGTCCTTCGCGCTCGACGCGAGCATCTCACCCTCGCCGGGCTTGCACGTGCCCGCCAGGACGCGCGAACTCGCCGTGCCGCCCGAGGCCGCGATCAGCATCTCCGGGGACGCGCCCACGAGCGAATCCACGCAGAAACGCCACGTCGACGGATACAGGTCGCTCAGGCGCTCGAGCAGGAAACGCTCGTCGAATCCGTGGGCGCATCGCACCGTCATATCGCGCGCCATGACGGCCTTGTCGGCGGCGCCCTCGCGCAGGCGCTGCGCCATCGCCCGCACCGAGTCTCGCCACTGGGTGCGCGACATCGACCCGTGCCCAAACGTCAGGGATTCCGGCGCGCGCGGGGAGGGCCTCGCTTCGGCAACGGCCGCGTCAACAGCCGCCAGCGGATCCGGGGCGTCCCCGATGCCCGCGGTGATCGCCCAGCGGGCCCCGGCCTCGTCGATGAGAGTCAGCGCGGGCACGAAGGCGACCGAGCGGGCGGGGGAGCGGAACGCGAAGGACGCAAAAAGAACGGGGGAGGGCGCGCCGTTATCGGTGGACGAGGCAGGGGCGGCCTCCCACGCGCGGCGCACGTCGGCGATCGCTTCGGGGGTCGTGGACTCGAGTGTGAGTGCCCGTCCCAGGCCCACCATCTGTCGGCGCTGCCCCAGCCAGGCCGTGCCTCCGGCGGCTGGAAGCAGAGATGTTAGCGGGCAAGTAGACCCCGGGTGCTGCGGGGGTAGGACCGACGCCCGAAAAACGAGGCGCGAGCATCCGAAGTCAGTGTGCATGGGTTCCATGGTAGGAGTAGGGGCGGCGGCGCGCTGAAAGACGTGCGAGTATTAACGCATGACTGAATCCCCGCGCGCGGACCTGAACAAGGATCCCAAAGAGATCGCCTCAATGTTTGACTCCCTCGCCTCTCGCTACGACGCGATGGATGCGCTGATGACGGGCGGTTTAGACAGGGTGTGGATGACCGCCCTGCGCAAGGCTGTCGCCCCGCACCCCGGCGAACGCATCCTCGACCTGGCGGCCGGCACCGGCGCGTCGTCGGCGGCGCTGGCCAAGGGCGGCGCCGAGGTCGTCGCCTGCGACCTGTCCGAAGGCATGATCGAAGTCGGCCGTGCGCGCCACCCCGAGATCGAGTTCGTGCACGGCAACGCCATGGACCTGGACTTCGAGGACGGCTCCTTCGACGCCGTCACCATCTCCTGGGGCCTGCGCAACATCCCGGATCCGCAGCTCGCGCTGCGCGAGATGGCGCGCGTCGTGCGCCCGCGCGGCCGCCTTGTGGTCCTGGAGTTCTCCACGCCGCCCTCGCGCGTCTTCCGTGGCATGTACAACGTCTACCAGTCGACCGTCATGCCGACGATCGCGCGCCTGGCCTCCACGAACGATGGCGCCTACGACTACCTGGTGGAGTCGATTCGCGCGTGGCCGGCCCAGGAGGAGCTCGGCCGCATGATCGCCGCCAACGGCTGGAGCGAGGTTGAGTACCGTAACCTCACCGGCGGCATCGCCTGTATGCACCGCGCGGTCAAGCCGCTGCCGTAAAGCGTGAACGACGAGGCCGGGGCGATACCTCACGATTGCCTGGGTTCTCGTGTGTCTCGGCTGATTGTGAAGTTGTTGCGCATGGCCCTACACTAGGTCCGGTAAGTGAATCCTGACCGGCGGTGTAGTTCGGTTGCTGACAGGAGGATGAGCATGAGTGCTGATTACGGTTTTGATGAAGAGCAACACGCTCAAACGAACGGTGATATGGATGAGGGTGGGGACGGTCTCACCCAATCGAATAATGCTGTCGGTTCGCTGAATCGAGCTCAAACCGCAACTCGTTGGACCGACGAGCAAGGCGCGCAGGATTTTCGCAATAGTGCAGTGCGGTTCTTCGACTCTGTTGACGAGATGCTTGCCGATGAGCGCGCCATCTTCGATACCTTTCAGATGAACCTGGCGGATGCTGTTCGTGAAGCCGTCAGCAGCGAGGAAGCGAACGCGTCGGTCCTCGAAGCAATCAATCGAGCGCTTCAGTCGGATCCATCGGTCGCTGTTGCCTCTTCGGCTGCTGGAACGACGAGTGCTCCTTCCACAGGCCCGAGCGCACAGCCCGATGATGTGCCTACCGCAGCCGGCGCAATGCCCGAGTTCTGAGCTTCTAAGGACGACACATGGTTTCTTCACCGATGTACGATCGCCTCATGACTTTTGCCGCTCAGGCGGATCTCAATGCACAATTGCAGTCATGGGATAGCGAACATAAGCGTGTTATTGACGGCTTCGATCAGGCGATCGAGCGTGTGCAGCATTTCCAGCAGCATCAGGGGTTTACAGGAAAGACTGGAGAAGCCCTCACGGCGTGGGCAGACAATGCTGTGGCGCGTCTCGAGGCTAAGCGCTCGTACTACATGGGTGGGATCGCTCGCTATGTCGCCGCGCGTCAGGCTATCGCCCAGGCTGCTGCGGACGCGCGTCGTCTTTCACCGACACTCATCGATTCAAAAACAGCCGCAATGCGCGATGCCGCGAAGGTTGTACTGCCCTATACGCCCGCTATTGGTGTCGTGGCGGGAGCAGTGCCAGGACTGGTTGCAAACACCGTGTTGTCGACTGGCGCGGCGTATGTTGACGGCGTCGAGGCGCAGGCGAACGCCATGCGTGAGGTGGCTGCGACCGAGATTCTTGAGCGCTTGAATAGTGGTTTGAATGAGCTTAGCGCCGGTGTCAATACGTCGACGCAAAACGGCATTAGTGGCAGCACTCGAGGAACTCGAAGGACGATTCCGGTTCTTAGTGACGACGCTGCGACGAATTTGGATCGTGGTTATGTCAATGTTTCAACATATGACTCAGGGGTATATGGCCGTAGTGCTGACGATGACTATGGCCGTGCTGGTCTACGCTCCGATAGATCTCTCTATCCGGATGGGTATGCAGATCCGGAGACTGACGAGTTTGCTCGTCGTCGCGCGTTGGCATCACAGCAAGTCTCCAAGCGATACCTGCCGCCCGATATGGATGGCTCCTACGATCGTCCCATCACGAATCCGCAGGACCTGATGGGTATGGATCTCATGCACACGAGGGTGGACGCGAATCACCACCGAAACGGAGTTGTGTGGGGCGGTCACGTTCCCGCCAATCCCACCGACATCGATCACCCGCTGTGGCGCATCAATGGGGGGCCCGCTGCTGACAACGGTTCTGCCGGGCGCCTCGCCGGGCTCGGCGCGCTCGGAGCCGGTGTCCTTGGCATGCGTGGGGCCGCACGTATGGGAGCGGGATCCTTTGGCGGATCGGGAGCAGCTTCTGTGATCCCTGGGACATATAGCGGCAAGGGGTTTGGAACGTATGGCGCCCCCTCGCAGGCGGGAAGTGGAAATGCAGCTGGAACCGGCGTAAGCGGAACGACTGCTACTCCTCGAGCGGCAGGCTCTTCCGCTGCTCAAGGTGGCGCTTCCGGCGCGAACCGGGGTGCGTTTATGGGCAGTGGCATGGGAGCGGGTGCGGGTGGCTCGAAGGACGACAAGAAAGCAAAGCGCCGCAAGTACCAGGCCTACAGGTACCTGGACGATGATCCCGATGCGCTGCCTGAAGGCTACGTGAATCCCATGTCGCAGACCTACGGATCGGACAAGGACCTGGCACCCGCGAAGCGCGAGGATGACGGATGGGACCCTCGCCAATGGTGACTCGTTACCGCTCGACTGTGCGCGCGTCCCTCACGGCAGTCTGCGCGTCAACACTCGCTATCGCCGTAACGGCGCTGCCCGCAGAGCCGGCCAATGCGGCCGACACCATCACAGCGGCAGACCAGCCCTACTTTGCGTACTACCACCTGGACCAGGCGCGAGCAAAAGGGTACACGGGTGAGGGAGTAACGGTGGCGATGATTGATGGCCCCGTTGCCATAGAATCGCCTGAACTGAGCAGTGCGAGGATTGCAGATAAGAGTCCCTGCACGGTGAATGCGAGTGCAGAAAGTAAGAGTCACGGTACTGCAGTTGCATCTGTGCTAGTTGCAGATGGCTATGGAGTCGCTCCAGAGATTTCACTCCTAACGTATACAAATGTTGATAAGACAAGTGTTCCCGGTAACGACTGTATGACGGCAGGTGGGCTGGACCTTACCTCCAATGCGTCTCTCATTAATCATGCGATCAATGATGGTGCCTCGTTGATTGTTAATACAACAAGTTCGTCGGATCATGGCAATGGCCTCAAATGGGCAGTGGCTCGAGCTGTAACTCAGGGCGTTATCATCACTGATGCCATTGGTAATGAAGCTCGAGATGAAAGCAGAACAGGACTCTCTTACTGGTCCGGTGTTGTTGGGGTGTCTGCTGTCGACACAAACGGTGCCCGGACGAGTTATTCCTCATGGGGGCAAGGCGTAGCAGTCGCTGCAGTCGGAGGACCTGTGACCGTGCGTCAATACCCGGGCACCTCGTTGGTTCAAACGAACGGGACCTCTGTCTCTGCCCCAATTGTCGCCGGCTTCCTGGCTCTCGCCCGCCAGAAGTGGCCCGATGCGACATCAAACCAGCTGCTGCAACTGCTGATACACACGACCGTGAACCCGGATGGGGGCTGGAATCAGTACACCGGCTACGGTGTCGCGAGCCCGGCGACAATGATGAATACCGATCCCAGTCAGTACCCCGACGTCAACCCCCTCGCGGATAAGGGAGGCGGCTCCAGTCCGACCCCCGAGGAGATCGCGCAGTATGTCGATGGCGTCGTCCCACCGGCGGAGATTGTCTTTGACAACTCGTACACATACCGCGGCTTGGACGAATCTGTCCTCGGAGCAACCACGAACCCGTACCCGACACACCTTGGTACGAGCCCGCGCTACCACGCGAAGTAGAACCAGCCTCGACAGACGTAGTGAGAGGCCGGGGCCCCTTGTCTGGGGGTCCCGGCCTCTCGCGAGCGGGCTTGCTCGGCGGCAGCGGCAGCCGCGCGGTCACCCTCCCACTCTGACCCGGAAGGATCGAGGGCAGGGTGGACTCGATGGTCTGGCTGGCCACGATCTTATTGTTCTCATCGACGAGGATGACCTCGAGCGGCCACATCGCGTGCACACCCTGGATCGACTCGAGCCCCTTGTAGTCGCGGCCGGCCTCCCTGTTCGGGCAGGTCAGCGGCTGGGAGAAGATGCACTCCTGGATGGGCGGGTAGAGCTCGCCGCTGATCGGGGAGCTCTTCCAGGCCTCGGCCTCGCCCCGCTCCTTCAGCTTGGGCAGGAAATGCCGGCTCGTGCCCTCCAAGGTCGCGTAGCCGAGGGAATCGTCGAAGTAGCCCATGCCGTGAGCCTTCGTCGCCGCGGTGGGGTAGCGGTTCTGGATGAAGGTGTCGTCGAAGGCCTCGTACCAGGCCTCGACGAGGCGGGCGCGGAACTCGTCAGACGGCATCCAGTTGATGGCCTTCGGATTCTGGTCGTTGAGGTAGCCGTTGTAGGGGTAGGTATGCTCCTCGCCCCAGAAGCCTTACAGGCCCGCCGTGATGTAGCCGATGCGCGGGACGCCGTCGTACTTCTCGCCGAGGGCAGCCACGAAGCGCAGCATCATCTCCTGGACACCCGGCTCATCGTAATTGGGTGAGAACGAGATCTTGTTGTTGCCGTGCAGGTCGTACTGGCGGCTCGTATCCGTGCCCGCGTCGAGGAGGTAGCGGGGCATGCCCGTCGTCCTCCCCGGATAGTCCAGGTAGAAGCGGATGGCGCCCTGGCGTCCGCGAGAGGCAATCGCATCGAGGAGGGTATCGACTTTCTTGAAGTCGTAGGTGTTGCGCCCCGTAACGACGGCGTTCACCGGGAACGTGGCCCACTCGAGGGTGTAGGGCAGGGCGTTCGCAACCGTGCCGGGTGCGCTCCCGTCCTCGGGTGCCCACGGCATGAAACCCTTCATCGGGTTTGAGATCGGGGCGGGAGAGGAAGTGAGCGCCGTCCACTGGGGTGAGGTGGTGGACGAGGCCGTGGCCGGGAGGGTTGGGCGGGTCGTGCCGACCACTCGACGACGTGTGTGTGCACGTCGGGACCGCGCTTTGAAGGTGGGTTGGGTGATGTGGCGTATCGCGGTAGTCTGCGTGTCGCTGTTCTCGGGTGTGCGCTGAGCGCACGTGCGCGTATCCGCGTTCGGATGACGAGGTCGGGGCCGCCATTTACGACAACGTTTTGTTGCGCAAATGGGTGTCATGGGCGAGCCTGGCCCAGGCCTCATTCGTTGAAACGGTGGGAAAAAGTGTGCTCGGTCGCCGAGGTGAGGGTGACCTAGCTAGGGTTGCATGCGGAATGAAGTGATGTGCACGCTTCATCCACCATGCACACTCGCGCGGACGCACCCGCGCACCACATGACGGAGGAATGCCGTGGCATCCACCATGCCTAGCGACATGAGCGCTGATGTCGTCGTCGTCGGCGCAGGCCCGGGCGGGTCCTCCACCGCCTACCACCTGGCCAGAGCGGGCCTCGACGTCGTCCTCCTGGAGAAAAGCCCCTTCCCGCGCGACAAAATCTGCGGCGATGGGCTCACCCCGGCCGCCGTCCACGAGCTCATCGCGATGGGCGTGGACACCACCGGCTGGATGCGAAACCGCGGCCTGACCGTCATCGGCGGCGGCCACACCGTCCACATGGATTGGCCCGACCAAAAGTCCCTGCCCGGCTACGGCATGACCCGCGCCCGCATGGACCTCGATCACGCGCTCGCGCAGCGTGCCGTCGAGGCCGGCGCCCGACTCTACGAGGGCGTCACCGTCGTCGGCGCCATCCAGGACGGCACCGGCCGCGTCGTCGGCGTGCAGGCCAAGAGCGGGCGCGGCAAGAGTACGACCACCTTCGAGGTGCGCGCCTCCATCACCGTCGATGCCGGAGGAGTGGCTGCCCGACTCGCCACCAGCCTCGGCCTCGAAAAGAAGATGAACCGCCCCATGGGCGTCGCCGCGCGCGCCTACTTCCGCAGCCCCCGCGGCGACGAGGAATGGATGGAATCCCACCTCGAACTGTGGAGCGGGACCCCTGGCGCCTCCGACCTGCTGCCCGGCTACGGCTGGATCTTTCCCATGGGCGAGGGCATCGTCAACGTCGGCCTGGGCTCCGTCGCCTCGCGCGCAGGCGCCACCAACCTGCCCTACCGCGAGGTCTTCAAGACCTGGACCGCGAACCTGCCGGGCGAATGGGGCTTCACCCCCGAAAACCAGATCGGTCAGCTTCGCTCCGCCGCCCTGCCCATGAGCTTCAACCGCAAGCCTCACTACGTTCAGGGCCTCGTCCTCGTCGGCGACGCCGGCGGCATGGTCTCCCCCTACAACGGCGAAGGCATCGCCCCCGCCATGAAGGCCGGACGCTACGCCGCCTCGTGCATCGCGCAGGCCCTGTCCCGCTCCCACCGCGCCGGTATCGACCGCGCCATGAGCGAATACCCCCACATGCTTCGCGACGAATACGGCGGCTACTACCAGCTGGGCCGCATCTTCGTCGCGCTCATCGAAAACCCGACGATCATGCGCACCTGCACGAACGTTGGGCTGCCCATTGCGCGCCTCATGACGCTCGTCCACAAACTCCTGTCGGACGGGTACGAGAGGACCGGGGGCGACTTCGACGACCAACTCATCACAATGCTGACCAAGGTGGTGCGCCCCGCATGACCACCACCACCGATAACCGGGAGGAACGATGACGAATCCCTACGTGCCGCTGCTCATCATGTCGGCAGCTGCCCTCGTACTAGCCTTCGGAGGCCTGGGCGCCTCCGCGATCCTGGGCCCCACCAAGAAGTCCACAACCAAGGCCGACAACTACGAGTGCGGTATCCAGCCGACCAGCGCTCACCTCACCGAGGGTCGCTTCCCGGTGCGCTACTACCTGGTCGCCATGACGTTCATCATCTTCGACATCGAAGTTGTGTTCATGTACCCGTGGGCCGTCAGCTTCAACCAGCTGGGCCTGTTCGGACTGGTTGTCATGATGAGCTTCCTGGTCACCCTCTGCGTCCCCTACGCCTACGAATGGCGACGCGGCGGCCTGGATTACTGAGATATAAGTAAGGAACAGACAAGTGGGACTTGAAGAATCCTTGCCCGCGGGTATCGCGCTCACCAGCGTCGAAAAAGTCCTCGGGCTCGCACGCAAGTACAGCCAGTGGCCCGTCACCATGGGTCTGGCGTGCTGCGCCATCGAGATGATGGCCGCCGGCACCCCCCGTTTCGATATGTCGCGCTTCGGCCTCGAGGTCTTCCGCGCCTCGCCGCGTCACTCCGACATGATGATCGTGTCGGGCCGCGTGTCGCACAAGATGGCCCCCATCATCCGCCGCGTCTACGACTCGATGCCCGAACCCAAGTGGGTTATCTCCATGGGCGCGTGCGCGTCCTCCGGTGGCGTCTTCAACAACTACGCGATCGTCCAGGGCTGCGACCACATCGTCCCCGTCGATGTCTACCTGCCCGGATGCCCGCCCCGCCCCGAGGCGCTCATCCACGCGGTCCTCGTCCTGCGCGAGCAGATCGGCAAGGAACCCCTCGGCGCTCACCGCCGCGAGATCGCGCGTCGCGCCGAGCAGGCCGCCCTCGAGGCGACCCCCACCCACCAGATGAAGGGACTCCTCGCATGAGCGACCTTTCCACCCCCGAGGACAACGCGCCCGCCGAGGTCGCCCCGGCCTCGTCCCAGCGCGGATTCGCCCTCCCCGAGCCCATCGCCCACCGCGAGGGCCTCTTCGGTGCGGGCACCGACTCCTCCACCTCCGGCTTCGCCGGCCTCGTGACCGATTCCTTCCTGCCCGGCGAGGCCTCCCGCCCCTACGGCGGCTGGTTTGACCAGGTCGTGGACGTCCTCGAAGAGCTCATCGTCGCCGATGGCCTGAAGGTTTCCGACGTCATCGAAAAGGTCACCATCGACCGCGGACAGCTCGGCATCTTCATCGCCCGCGAGCACATCGCGCGCGTCGCCAAGTACCTGCGCGACGACGCCGACCTGCGCTTCGAGCTGTGCCTGGGTACCAACGGCGCGCACTACCCCCTCGATAAGGGCCGTGAGCTGCACGCCATCTACCCCCTGTACTCGATCACGTACAACCGCATGATCCGCCTTGAGGTCACGTGCCCCGACGAGGACCCCCGCATCCCCTCCATCGTCTCCGTCTACCCCGGAAACGACTGGCAGGAGCGCGAAACCTGGGACCTCATCGGCATCGTCTTCACCGGGCACCCCTCGCTCACGCGCACTGCGATGCCCGACGACTGGGTCGGACACCCCCAGCGCAAGGACTACCCGCTGGGCGGCATCCCCGTCGAGTTCAAGGGCGCCGTCAACGCTTCCGCCGACGTTCGTAGGAGTGTGAACTGATGACCACCGCTTTCCACGCGCCCGCCGGCGCGACCGACCTGCCCATCGAGGACATCCCCGAGGTCCTCACCCAGGGCGGCGACTGGGACGACGTCCTGCACGAGATCGAGGCCATCACCTCCGAGCGCATCGTCGTCAACCTCGGCCCGGTCCACCCCGCGACCCACGGCGTTCTGCGCCTCATCCTCGAGCTTGACGGCGAGAAGGTCCGCGAGACCCGCATCGACACCGGCTACCTGCACACCGGCATCGAGAAGAACATGGAGTACCGCACGTGGGCTCAGGGCGTCGCATACTGCACGCGCATGGACTACGTGGCGCCCTTCTTCCAGGAGGCCGCCTACTGCCTCGGCGTCGAGAAGCTCCTCGGCATCGAAGAGGACATTCCCGAGCGCGCGTCCCTCATCCGCATCCTCGTGATGGAGCTGTGCCGCATCGCCTCGCACCTGGTCGCCATCGGCTCGACCGGTAACGAGATGGGCGCCACCACGATCATGACGATCGGCTTCCGTGGCCGCGAGGAGATCCTGCGTATCTTCGAGCGCATCACGGGCCTGCGCATGAACCACGAGTACATCCGCCCCGGCGGCGTCGTGCAGGACATCGGCGAGGGCACCACGGACTACATCCGTGACCGCCTGCGTCGGTGCCGTAAGGACATCGGCGAGCTCCAGGACATCCTCGTGGAGAACCCGATCTTCAAGAAG
>ERZ772971.14-NODE-14-length-103328-cov-7.091311_pt1 | contig 103328 bp, 98 predicted proteins | sample MGYA00511943_ERZ772971 | MGnify/ENA primary metagenome ERZ772971 (study PRJEB29015, sample SAMEA2737929) | human oral metagenome | biome: human oral; feature: human-associated habitat; material: dental | place: China | collected 2144 ... | reverse complement strand
TGGCGAACCAACATCATGATAACATTGGAGGTATTTTTCTTGAAGCTAAAGCTATCCTAATCACACCGGCATAGCCGGTGGTTTATTGATTCACCTCGCTATCGCTCGGCGAATCCTCTGCTAAAGCAGAACCAAAAAAAGCAGTGGCCGAGCGAATCGCCCAGCCACAACCCTATGATTTAATTTTTATGTAATCACTAGCTGCGGTTACGCTCTGATTTCGTATGTTCCTTCCTGTGGCTCATCGTATGATAGTCCTGCAGGCTCGAACATTCCCTTTACGATTTCTGTTCTGAGCACGTAGTAGAGTTCATCCTCTTCATTAGCCCAGTGCTGAGCGTGAATGTCCATGTTACGTCTCCATGTGATGGAGTCGTCTGTCTGACCAATCATTTCATTTACATTGTCGCATGGCATTCCGTCGAGCAGTGTGTTGTTAAGGTATCCGAAAGCTACATCTGGCTTAGTTCCAGCTGGTACCGCATTTAGCTCGCCGAAGCGTCTAGCTGCCTGCTTTAGATCCTCTACTCTTGCAGGGTTTGCTGCTGCGATAGTCTGAACTAACTTCGCATATCTGCTCTCTGCATCTGCTATTCTTGCCTGAAGGCTGCCGTGAATGTTGTCAGGGTCAACCGCCTCTTCAAGCGGACGTCTATCGTAGCTGTGACACTCATTTGCAAGCTCCTCTGTTAGCTCGCTCCATCCCTCTGCCTTTCCGGCATCGATCAGAGCGTCTGTGAGGTCCTCCTGAAAAATGATTTTGTCATATAGCCACTGATGTATAGGTCCTAGAAATAAACTCATCGTTACCTCCTATTTTCCAAGGAATAGCTCGATATCGTCGTCTACTGTTCCGATTCCTGCGATTCCGAAGTTCTCAACAAGTACGTTTGCAACGTTTGGCGAGAGGAATCCTGGTAGTGTTGGTCCTAGGTGGATGTTCTTAACACCGAGGTATAGAAGTGCGAGAAGTACGATTACAGCCTTCTGCTCATACCAAGCGATGTTGTAAGCGATTGGTAGCTCGTTAACGTCATCTAGTCCAAATACTTCCTTGAGCTTGAGTGCGATCAATGCTAGTGAATATGAGTCGTTGCACTGTCCTGCGTCGAGCACGCGTGGAATTCCGCCGATGTCTCCAAGGTCTAGCTTGTTGTACTTGTACTTAGCGCATCCTGCTGTGAGGATTACTGTATCCTTAGGTAGAGCCTTTGCAAAATCTGTGTAGTAGTTTCTAGACTTCATTCTGCCGTCGCAGCCAGCCATTACGAAGAACTTCTTGATTGCTCCAGACTTAACTGCCTCAACTACTGTATCTGCTAGTGCAAATACCTGCTCGTGTGCAAATCCACCCACGATTTCACCTGTCTCGATCTCTGTTGGTGCAGGGCACTTCTTAGCTAGCTCGATGATCTCGGAGAAGTCCTTAGTCTCACCGTACTTGCCGTCGATGTGCTTGCATCCTGGGTATCCTGCTGCACCTGTTGTAAATATTCTGTCCTTGTAGCTATCTGCTGGTGGCACGATACAGTTTGTTGTCATCAGGATCGGTCCGTTGAAGCTCTCGAACTCTTCCTTCTGCTTCCACCATGCATTTCCGTAGTTACCAGCGAAGTGATCGTACTTCTTGAATGCTGGGTAGTACTGTCCTGCAAGCATCTCGGAGTGTGTATATACGTCTACGCCTGTTCCCTCTGTCTGTTCTAGAAGCATTTCGAGGTCCTTTAGGTCGTGACCAGAAATCAGGATTCCTGGATTCTTTCTAACACCGATATCTACCTTTGTGATCTCTGGGTTTCCGTAAGCAGATGTGTTTGCTTCATCTAGTAGAGCCATTCCATCCACTCCGTACTTACCTGTCTCTAGTGTAAGTGCAACTAGGTCATCTACTGATAGAGAATCGTCTAGTGTAAGTGCTAGCGCCTTCTGCATGAATGTATCAACCTCTACGTTGTCCTTAAGTAGAGCATTTGCATGCTTGCTGTAAGCGGAAAGTCCCTTTAGTCCGTAAGTGATGAGCTCTCTTAGAGATCTTACATCCTCGTTCTCAGTGGATAGAACTCCAACCTCTGGGCTTGCAGCCTTAGCAGCGAACTCACCTACGCAGCCGTTCCACTTTGCAGCCTCTGGAAGCTTGCTTGCATCATCAAGCTGCTTAAGTAGCTGCTCCTTACATGTTAGTGTCTCAACGATCTTAGCTGTGATTGCTTCATCGTCGAAGTTAGCATTCGTGATAGTTGTGAATAGGTTGAGCGACACTAGGTGGTTTACCTGCTCGCTCACTTCCTTACCCTCAGCTCTTAGCTGTGTAGTTACTGCAGAAAGTCCCTTAGTTACGTATACGAGCAGATCCTGTAGTCCTGCTGTCTCTGGAAGCTTGCCGCAAACTCCTCTCATAGTACATCCTGTGCCCTTTGCTGTCTCCTGGCACTGATAACAAAACATACGGTTTTCCATGTGTTTTCTCCTTTCACTCTTATATAACGTCCATTTGTTTTTTGCTTTAATTAATGTCTGCTTTAAGTTTATGGCACAAGCATATCATTAAAAAAAGATGGAATCTGTAACTAATGTTACAATTCCATCTTTTTATTTTTGTTTTTGAATTAATGCATTTATCTGTGCTAATCGCATCTTATCTGCATTAACTATATGACCACATATGTTGCACTATCAGTTGAGCGCCTCGATTTCTGCAGGATCAAGGACGTATATCTTACGCCCCTTTATCTCGATTAAACCATCGTCCTGCATCTTCATCAGCTCTCTCGAGACTGATGGTCTAGTCACTCCCAGGAATTCAGCTAGCCCTTCTCTCGTCATGTTGATCGGCTTGCTCATATCCCTGTCATTATAGACTAGCAGCATCTTAGCGATCTTCTGGCGGAGAGTCGGACAAGATAGAATCCTGAGCCTCATATTTAGCGCGTAGGCGTTTCTCGCAAAGCTCATAAGCATGTTATTGATCAGATGATTGTGATAGTCACATCCGCTCGCGCATGTCCCAGACATGAACTCACGTGGTAGTGCAATTACCTTGGTATCGCAAGTAGCCTGAGCGAATACACCGTACTTCTCTTTGCCGAGAAATAGCAGTATATCTCCGAACACCTCTCCCGTATCTGTGAAGTTTCCGATGATCCTCCTGTTGCCGTCGAAGGAATCGTAGCCGATTCTCACTCCACCCTCTAGGAGAATGTGGAGCTTTGTTGGTTCATCCTCTTCAGTGAATATCATGTCCCCCTTCTTGAACGAGAGGCAGAGTGCACCACTGCATGTAAAGCAGTTATGCACTTCGTCTACCGTCATATTCTCGAAAAGAGGGCTCACCATGAGGCGTTCAGCTATTGCTCTATCCGTCTTTGATGATGCTCTTGCTGCCATATCCCTCGCCTATTACATCATGCCCATTCCGCCGCCTGCAGGCATAGCAGGTGCAGCTGGCAAGTCTTCCTTAATCTCTGAAATTCCAGCTTCAGTAGTGAGAAGCATACCTGCTACACTCGAAGCGTTCTGAAGTGCAGATCTAGTAACCTTAACTGGGTCAACGATACCAGCTTCTATCATGTCTATGTACTCCTCCGTTGCTGCGTTGAAGCCGATGCCCTTCTTGGACTCCTTAACCTTAGCAACGATTACGCTGCCTTCAAATCCAGCATTCTCAGCGATCTGTCTAACTGGCTCCTCTAGCGCTCTAACAACGATTCTTGCACCAGTCCTCATATCTCCGTCAAGGCTCTCAGCATACTCAGAAACCTTGTCTATTGCAGAGATAAGCGATGTACCACCACCTGCAACGATACCTTCTTCAACTGCAGCTCTTGTAGCGTTCAGAGCGTCCTCAAGTCTGAGCTTCTTATCCTTAAGCTCCGTCTCTGTAGCAGCTCCAGCATTGATAACTGCAACTCCGCCGACTAGCTTAGCAAGTCTCTCCTGCAGCTTCTCTCTATCGAAGTCAGAAGTTGAGTCCTCAATCTCTCCTTTGATCTTCTCTACTCTCTCTTCGATTTCAGACTTATCTCCAGCACCGTTTACGATTACTGTGTGATCCTTATTAACCTTTACAGTTCCAGCCTTACCGAGCATGTCTACCGTAGCTTCCTTGAGCTCATATCCTAGCTCCTCGCTGATTACAGTACCGCCGGTGAGGATTGCGATATCCTCCATCATAGCCTTTCTTCTGTCGCCAAATCCAGGTGCCTTTACTGCTACTACGTCGAGTGTTCCCCTTAGCTTGTTAACTACGAGTGTTGCGAGAGCCTCGCCATCTACGTCATCTGCAACGATAAGCAGCTTCTTGCCTGACTTCATGATGTCCTCAAGAAGTGGAACTAGATCCTGGATGTTGGAAATCTTCTTGTCTGTAAGAAGGATATATGGGTTATCAAGAACTGCTTCCATCTTCTCAGAATTAGCTGCCATATATGGTGACAGGTATCCTCTATCGAACTGCATACCCTCAACTACGTCTAGTGTAGTGCCGAGAGATCTAGACTCTTCGACTGTGATTACTCCGTCAGTTCCTACCTTCTCCATAGCCTCTGAGATGAGCTCTCCAATCTCTCTATCTCCTGCTGAAACAGAAGCGACCTGAGCTACGCTCTCCTTGTCATCTACCTTAACTGCGCTATTCTTGAGGTACTCAACTGCAACCTCTACAGCACCGCTGATTCCCTTCTTGAGAACCATTGGATTAGCTCCAGCAGTTACGTTCTTGAATCCTTCGCGAACGATAGCCTGTGTTAGAAGTGTAGCTGTAGTAGTTCCGTCACCTGCTACATCGTTAGTCTTGGTAGCAACTTCCTTAACTAGCTGAGCTCCCATGTTCTCAACCTGGTCTTCGAGCTCGATCTCCTTAGCGATTGAAACACCGTCGTTAGTGATAAGTGGTGATCCATACGATCTCTCGATGAGAACATTTCTGCCCTTAGGTCCAAGTGTAATCTTAACTGTATCTGCAAGCTTGTCTACGCCTGCGAGGAGCTTTCTTCTAGACTCCTCTCCATAATGTAAATCCTTTGCCATTTTAGCTTCCTCCTATATATATGCACCAATCACGGTGCGTGATTAAATTTAAACTACTGACTCTACAGCTATTATGTATATCTGCCTCTCCTAATAGCACTCGCTATACTTATATAGAGGCTAAGCAATTACTCGATAACTGCCAATATATCCCTCTGGCTCATGATGATATAATCCTCGCCACCATACTTGAGCTCTGTACCGCCGTACTTCGAGAATATAACCTTATCTCCAACCTTTACTTCCATCTTCTCGTCCTCAGTTCCTGGACCTACTGCGAGAACCTCAGCCTCCTGTGGCTTCTCCTTGGCACTTGCCGAAAGTATCAGACCGCCTTCAGTCTTCTCAAGTGCTTCGCTACGCTTAATAACAACTCTTGCGCCTAGTGGCTTTATTCCTATACTCATTTGTAACCTCCTGATTATACGCTTTATTCGTATTGTTAGCACTCAATTATTAAGAGTGCTAAGCTCTATAACATAATTTTACTCAGCACCTCATATGTTGTCAACACGGCACTATGAATTAAATGTGAAAATATCTTCACTTCATGCTTCTATAGTAATAGAACAGATATTGCTGCGCGATGCCTCCTAAATCTCCGAAGTGCTCGTCTGCAAACTTCTGCATACCCTTGATATCCTTTATGTCAAAACCATAGAGGTCAACCATTATCTTCTTCATCCAGATGTCTATAGGGAATGCCGTGAAGTCTCTGAGTCCGAATAGAAGTATGCAGTTTGCGACCTTAGGTCCCACTCCGAGATATGATAGTAGTGCCTTGTGCTTCTCTTCCGTCGTCCCCGTAGGTACTCCGTGCTCAGCGAAGTGCTTAGGAGCTGATACGAGGTAGGCATTCCTGTATCCGAGCTTGAGATCCGCCAGCTCTTCGAGCGTAGCCCTCGATAGCTGCTCGGGCGTCGGAAATGCATATCGCACTTCGCCCATGAATTCACCTATCTCTGTGCCATAGTTCTTGGCTAATGACTCGATGCATTTCTTAATCCTAGGTATGTTGTTGTTCTGCGAGACTATAAATGAAATCAGAACCTCCCAGTAGTCCTGATTAAGTATCCTGATGCCGTGACACACATCTATAGACTTCGCTAGCTTAGGTTCACCAGCGAGAAGTGCTTTCTTCATCGCTCCATAGTCAGTATCCAGATCGAAGTAGCTATGCCAGTACTCCTCGCTACCGCCCGTGCACTCGATTATAAGCGAGCACGAATCACCATCATGTTCGAGCGAAACGTGTGCCGCATGACCGCCTGCAACACCTATGTATGAACCATCCTCGCATTCATTCCAGCGAAAGCACTGACCACACTCAAACATATGAGAAAGCTCTATATCATGCAAATTATCAAATCTAATAACCTTAATATCGTTCATAAGCCCTTCCTTTCATACTGGCTATTATACATGAATTTTTGGTCATGATTTATAGGAGTTCAAAATAAAAAGACCGCCAGAAGTCTTCTGCAGGCGGTCACTTATGTTACAGCTATGCAAAATCAGTCGATTATCATAGTTACTGCTCCGAAATTAGTGCATTTTTCGCTATTGAAAATTTCAATACGGGTTTCGTCACAGTGTTTTATTCGCTGATTTAATAGGCGGTTTTGCTTCACAGTTTTATTTATTGCGAATTTTACTTAACGGCAATAACTTCCACTTCGCAGAGTGCTCCTGTTGGAAGCGCTGTAATTGCAACGCATGACCTAGCTGGCTTTGAAGTGAAATACTTAGCATACACTTCGTTGAAATCCTTGAACTCTGCCATGTCGAGAATATAGCAAGTGGTCTTAACTACGTTATCGTAAGTCATGCCGTTTGCCTTCAGGATCTCGCCTACATTTTTGCAAGCCTGCTCGCACTGGCTCTGCACATCCTCGCCTGCGAACTTTCCTGTCTCAGGGTCGATTCCGATTGCGCCAGAAGCGTAAAGTGTATTTCCTGCCATCACTGCCTGTGAGTATGGTCCTAGAGCTGCAGGTGCAGTCTTGATATCAGTATATTCAAACATTTGTCTACCTCCGATGTAATTATATAGAGAAACATTTATCACGCTTTGATTGTAGCACCAGCGAGTAGCTAGTTCAAACTGTTATGGCTTGGTGCGGTACCATTTCCGCTGATTTTCCGCTGAAAAGTGAAGCTAGCAAAGCTCGTGCTATGGTGCAGAGATAATTTCTCCATCTTATATTAGATGAACACCTTAAACTCAGCCCAGATTCTCCCCTTCTTGGAGAGCCCCGCGAGCTCTGCGAGCTCTGCTTTTCCTTTACCTCGGACCACAATCGTATCACCTTCGTCTATACGCTTATCTATCTTGGTGACTTCCTCGTGATTTACAAAAACGATGCCTCCTTTGATTGCTCTCACCGCTTCGCTTCGCGATACATGAAATGCTGCTGACACCACATTGTCTAGTCTAGGTGAAGAGAGCGTATCTCTGACCGCTTTCACTCTTTGCTCGGGTACTTCCAGTTCGCCTATATCAGAGGCTGTAATTTGGAGGTTTGTATGGCCTGCACTGTGAAATTCGGATAATAGAAAATCCACTATATCCGAATTTACAATCATGTCTGCACCCTTGTCGTTTACAAGGATATCTCCGATCACAGACCTATCAAGCCCGAGCGAGAGGACAGACCCGAGATAGTCCCTATGTGTGAGCTTTCTGCTGCCAGGTGCCACCTTGATGTGAAGTACCGAAAGCGGTGAAATCATCTCTAGCGCACCCTCAAGAGTATCCGCATATCCGTCTGGAACGAACAAGATAATCCGCCTCTCGGCATCATCATATCCACCGTAGAAAAATGATTTGACGTCGCTTCTCCCCTTTACGATGCGCATGGCTAGCGACTGTTCGTGCATGTTAAGAAAGCCTGTCGTGGTAATGTAGCTACCACGTTCACACTGTTCGAGCTTATCCTCTATTCTCGCTGTAATAATCTTGTCGTTATCCATTTCTTTCCTGTTCAAATATTATGCAGTTTTTTAAATCCAGCTTTACCTGATTATATCATCAGCCTTGAAGCTCATTCACCGATGTGACAACCAATTTTCCGTCCCTAAGCACGAACTCTATATCGACGTTCGCAAACGCCATCTTGCATGGCTTTACAGAATCCCTATCATAGGCATCCCTTGGATCAAGCTCAAGTATCCCTATGAGCGGCGCGCGAAACTCTTCATCGACTTTTGCAAGTAGGTCATCTGGAAATTCAACATCAATCGAAGTATCAATGCTCTTTGCAAACCCTTCATCTGCATCTGCGATGATATCACTATATGGGATATACGGCTTTATGTCGTATATCGGCGTACCGTCGAGGAGGTCTGCTCCTTCGACGATGAGGCTGAGCTGACCATTATAATCTCTTATCTCGAGAAGCTTAACCGCAGACATGCCAAGTGAGTTCGGCCTATATGGCGACCTCGTGGCAAATACACCCTTTCGTATATCCCCACCGAGGCGAGGCGGTCTCACGGTAGGCCTCCACGCTGGATGCTCCTCGGTCATATCTATCTTGGTATCCGAAAATCCCCAAATTAGCCAAATGTGAGAGAACTCTTCGAGTCCTCTCACAGCGTCAGGATTATTAAATTCGTCGCCGAAGACTATCTCCGACTTAAAGTCCTGTACGAGTCTCGGCTGCCTCGGTATACCGTACTTCTGCTTGAAGGCAGATCTCATGACAGCAACCTGGCGAATCTCATGCATTTCGTTCATTATCCTGTCCTGTACCTGATTGATGTATCATCTTATTAGAAGCTTACGACTAGAAGTGCTCACTTATAATTTGACTTTGAGCAGTTATGCGTCGTATTTTGCCTTATGCGTCATATTATGCCCACACGAACTCCTTTGGCGAAGATCCTATTTCAAAGTGGTACTTGACGATACCAGCATCTAGCTTAGTAAATGGTCCAAAGCCAGGCTTTATCTTCACTCTATCTCCGCTTATCGCAAAGGTAAACTTCTGCTGGTTCATGGCCGTCGGCGCGAGAAGCGCCATCTCTACGCCCTTCTTGAACCACTCAGGAGTATCCTCGTAGCTTGAAATCCTCGAAGACTTGCCATCGAATACATCCTCTGGCTTCTTAGACTTCCTGCTAGCTCCCATCGTACGCCCATATCCTAAGGCAATTACGGCAACAATCTTCTCATCGTGCCCTACGTCAATCGACTCCTTGACCTTCTTGTAGGTTCCGCCTACCCAGCAAGTGCTGAGTCCGTGCTGCACACAGCGAATCACTAGCTTCTCACCGTAGTATCCCGCCTTATCATCGAGATCGTCACGCTTCCTACCGACTACGGCAATGTAATTTTTAACATTTGAGAATTTGCCGTATTTTGCAAGTAGACTCGAGAACGCCTTTGGCTCATCCTGTATAAGCTGAAAATGCATATTTCCCTCACGGTTACACTGCTGAATCATGACCTTGAGGTCCTCTACCACCTTCGTATCGATAGGTCTATCATCGTAAGCGCGCACGGAATGCCTCATCTTTACACACTCTCTGATGTTCATAGCCCCCTCCTCTAGTTGAATAATACCTAATTATAACACTAAGCGTCGATTGTGGACACCTTAAATGTTATATCATCAAGCGCTTTTAGAAGGACTCTCACGGTATCGAGTGAGGTGAGCGTAGTCACGTTATTTTCAGCAGCACACTTTCTGATGCGGCTACCCATAGAATTTGCATCTACGGATCTGATGTCTCCTATGTTGATCACGTATGTCACGTATCCCTGTCTGAACTCATCCATTACTGCATCCAGGCTGTTATCAGTGTGCTTGAAGCTTCTGGTCTTTACGCCATTGTTCCTTAAGAACTGCGCCGTACCTTCTGTCGCCTCGATATTGAACCCAAGGTCGTAGAAACCTCTGATTAGTGGCAGTGCGTCCTCCTTAGATTCGTCGTTAATCGATGCAAATACCGTTCCGTAATTCTGCATTCTCATACCTGCTGCCTGCATAGCCTTGTAAAAAGCTCGCATCATATCATCGTCATACCCGATGGCTTCGCCAGTAGATTTCATCTCAGGCGATAGTCTTATATCCATTCCTGATAGCTTTGCAAATGAGAATGCCGGCACCTTTACGTACCATCTCTTCTTCTCGAGTGGCTTTAATCCCTTGAATCCCTGCTCCTCTAGGCTGATGCCGAGCATTACCTTGGATGCGATATCTGCGAGATTGTATCCAGTAGCTTTGGATAGGAACGGAACGGTTCTCGAGGATCTTGGATTTACCTCGATTATATATACATTTTCAGAAGCATCGACGATAAACTGTATGTTGAATAGTCCGCAAATGCCTATACCGAGACCTAGCTTCTCTGTATATTCTCTGATAGTCTCCTTGACCTTGTCAGAGATGGAGCATGGAGGATAGATACTAATCGAGTCTCCAGAGTGCACGCCTGTACGCTCAACGAGCTCCATGATACCTGGGATAAATACGTCTGTACCATCGCAGATCGCATCCACCTCTATTTCCTTTCCGCGGATATAGTGGTCAACGAGCACTGGTTTATCTTCGTCAATTTCAACGGCTGTCCTCAGATACTGCCTGAGCTGAGTCTCGTCCGCAACAATTCTCATCGCTCTACCACCGAGAACGAAGCTTGGTCTAACGAGCACTGGATAGCCGATCTCCTTAGCAACAGCACAGCCCTCATCTATATCTGTTACCGCTTTTCCTTCTGGCTTAGCGATACCTAGCTTCTGGAGCAGCTTGTCGAACTCGTCTCTATCCTCGGCAGCATTGATTGCAGCGCAGTCGGTTCCGATGATCTTTACACCTCTCTCGTCGAGTGCATTTGCAAGGTTTACAGCCGTCTGCCCTCCGAGTGAAACGATTACTCCATCTGGTTTCTCGAGCCTAAGGATGTTCATAACATCCTCTACGCAGAGTGGCTCGAAGTATAGCTTATCTGCCGTAGTATAATCTGTGGAAACCGTCTCAGGGTTATTGTTTATGATTATAGCTTCGCAGCCTTGACTGCGGAGAGTCCTCACCGCCTGAACAGTCGAGTAATCGAACTCAACACCCTGTCCGATTCTTATTGGTCCTGAACCTAGAACTACAATCTTCCTCTTACCAGAATCCCTAGTTGTCTTGGTCTCACTTCCGTCAAATGTGGAATAGAAATATGGCACATATGCATCCTTAGATCCTGCACAAGAATCTATCATCTTGTACTCTGGGAATAGCTCAATCTCTTCACGAAGCTTCCATACCTGTTCTTCTGTTACGTTCCAAAGCCTTGCGATTTCAACATCTGAAAATCCATACTGCTTTGCTATCCTCATTCTTGCGACATCGTTTTTATTAGCCCTTAGGTCGTTCTCGATGGAGATGATATTCTCAAACATCTCTATGAAATACTCATTTATTGCTGTCAGTTCACATATCTCCGCCTTGCTCACTCCTCTTCTCAGAAGCTCTGCTATGGCGAATATTCTATCGTCTCGACCCTCAGTTATATACTCCTTCATCTCATAAGTATCCCAAGAATCGAACTTCTCCATGTATATGTGGGAAACGCCTATTTCAAGGGAGCGAACGGCTTTGAGAATGCTCTCTTCGAGATTCATACCTATGCTCATAACTTCTCCAGTGGCTTTCATCTGCGTTCCGAGCTTATTATCTGCATCTGCAAACTTGTCAAATGGGAATCTCGACACCTTGCTCACAACATAGTCAACGGCAGGCTCTACCGAAGCGGGCTGGTCTATAATCTCGATTTCATCCAGTGTCATGCCCACCGCAATCTTCGCTGTAATTCTTGCGATTGGATATCCGCTTGCCTTGGACGCAAGTGCGGATGAACGAGAAACCCTTGGGTTTACCTCGATTAAGTAGTATTCAGACGAATTTGGATTTAGTGCGAACTGCACGTTACAGCCACCTTCAATCTGAAGTGCACGGATGATCTTAAGCGCACTATTCTTAAGCATCTCGTTATCTTCTTTACTTACAGTCTGGGTTGGGCAGATTACTATCGAGTCGCCTGTGTGCACTCCAACTGGGTCGAGGTTTTCCATATCGCAAACTGCAATTGCTGTATCACCTCCATCTCTCATTACCTCGTACTCTATCTCCTTGAAGCCCTTGATACTCTTCTCAATCAATACCTGGTGGGTTGGGGATATTGAGAGCGCACGTTTGAGAAGTTCTTTAAATTCTTCTTCATCATATGCAAATCCACCACCTGTGCCACCGAGAGTGAACGCCGGGCGGAGAACCACAGGAAAACCAATATCTTTTGCAATCTCAAGTCCATGCTCTTCGCTATTTGCAATGTCGGATTGGATTACAGGTTCTCCAAGTTCTTCGCAAAGTTCTTTAAAAAGCTCTCTATCTTCTGCTCTTTCAATACTATTACTCTTGGTTCCGAGGAGTTCAACACGGCACTCTTTAAGTACACCCTTCTTCTCAAGCTGCATCGCAAGGTTTAGTCCGGTCTGCCCACCAATTCCAGGTAAAATAGCGTCAGGCCTTTCGTATCTAATAATCCTTGCTAGGTATTCGAGGGTTAACGGTTCCATGTACACCTTATCTGCCATAGAGGTATCCGTCATGATAGTCGCAGGATTTGAGTTGCAAAGCACCACTTCATATCCCTCTTCCCTAAGCGCGATACATGCCTGTGTGCCAGCGTAGTCAAACTCTGCTGCCTGACCGATTACGATTGGACCTGATCCGATAACCAGAATCTTATTGATGTCATTTCTTTTTGCCATTTTTTCACCTTTCCTGCTTTCTACATCCTACAAAGATTTTAAAAAAAAGACTTCGATCATTGGAATAATAAATCCAATGTCGAAGTCTTAATCTACGTTATTATATTCAAGATACAAGTCGCGAAACATTCGCCTCTCCATCTATCTACCTCTTTCTGCTAGTTACTATATCGAAACCTTAAGTATTTTAGCATACTCAAATAATTTGTCTAGAGGTATATTAAAATTTTCTGCAAAAAAACATTTTAGAAACAATTTAGAAAAGCAATGTATCCTCACGTATATTTGATGTATAAACTGTTAATGCACTCCCTTATTATGTTTTCTATGGCTCCAAATCGCTTCGGCAGTTGCATTCCATTGCTTAGCATATGGTTTACACTTATTTTCAAGATGTTCAGCACTTTCAGGTGAAATCATATCTGTTGAATGTGCACCTGAATCATTTACCATCTCGGAAAGTCTACCAGGGTTCTCGAGCATTGGGCAAGGCTTTAGATGATTGCTGTTAAATGGCTGATTATGGTGATATGCCATGAACAGCGGTTTCTTAAGAGCTTCCATTATAGTATCCTTGCGAATATTCGAATCAGAATAATGTATAAACACGCATGGTTCCATATCACCTGCCGAATTGATATGGAAGTAATTGCGTCCACCTGCGATGCATCCGCCAATGTACTCACCGTCATTTTGGAAGTCAATAGCAAACATGTTATTAGCATAATCCTTAGATCTAATGATGTGAACTTTATCCATCACATGTTTACGCTGTGACGCATTCGGCATCAAACTTGGATCTGCATCATTACCAACAGGCATGTAATGGAAGTACCAAGCTAGTTTACACCCATGTTCTCTAAGCATCATAATGAATTCATCGTCAGTTACATACTTGTAGTTTACACTCGTATAACAAATAGATACTCCATACAACAAATGATGTTTCTGCAACAACTTCATAGAATCCATAACTCTCTTATACACACCTTTTCCGCGGCGAGAATCTGTTGACTCTTCGGTACCCTCAATGCTAATTGCAAAGGAGATGTTTCCTACACGTTGAACTTCTTTACAAAACTTTTCGTCAATAAGAGTTCCGTTCGTAAAAATATGGAATTCACTATCATTAAATTCTTCCGCAAGTTTTATAATATCATCCTTGCGTACAAGTGGCTCCCCACCCGTGAGAATGTACATATATGTACCAATATCATTACCTTGCTTAATAATACTAGCCATTTCATCATAACTAAGGTTATTCTTATGACCATATTCGGCTGCCCAGCACCCTGTGCACTTAAGGTTACACGCCGATGTTGGATCAAACAATATTGCCCACGGAATATTGCAATTCTCTTCACGCTGCAATTTGCATCTCTTTTTATTGCCCCTGTATGCTGCATTGAATCCGACGTTAGAAACAAAATGTTTGATTACATTCTCATCTACGTCGTTTACCATATCGGTTGCAAATGAAACCCAGCTTGAGTTGGGATCTGCAAACTCACGCCTGATATTCTCGATAGCTTTCTTACCACTATTTTCCTGTTCGCTTTTAGGCATCATAAATTTATCCATAATACCGACGATATCAAGCATACCTTCTCTAGGATTCTTCTTAATCTTTTTGAATCCTATATCAACAGCTTTATTAAATGCAGCTAATGTTGCTTTCTCTCTAAGTGTCATAACAACCTCCTTCCGTAAACTGCTTAGGTGCTACTCTCTAGTACTAATTGTAGGACTTTATATTATATTTTGCAAATACTGCGATTTACCTATGTTATCTAACTGAACCTTGTTATTTGCTCAGTTCAAGTGCATAGCTCACAGCAGACAGTGCGTACATAGGTGCCGTTTCAGCTCTCATGATGCGTGGTCCAAGCCCTACGCATACCGCTCCAGCCTCTGTAAACGCTTCTATTTCCTTGTCAGTAATCCCGCCTTCTGGACCAAATATAAAGAGCAACTTCTCTCCTGCTGAAACTTCCGAAAGTGCCTTGGCAAGAGCAGATTTCTCACCTTCCTTTGCCGCTTCCTCGTATGCGACGAAGACCTTATCGTACTGAGCAAAGCTATCTACAAAGTCCTTCTTGTTAGCAACAAGATTTATGCTAGGAACGATATTGCGCTTGCTCTGTTCAGCAGCTCCCTGCACCACCTTTTCAAGCTTTTCAGCTAGCTTGAAAAGCTTCTTATCGTCCCACTTGACAATCGACCTATCTGCCGGAAATCCGCATATCTCTGCTGCCCCGAGTTCCGTCGCCTTCTGCGCTATGGTCGCAAACTTATCGCCTTTAGGAAATCCGCATGCGATAGTAACGTTGACTGGTAGCTCAACATTTTCTCCTAGTTCTTCTACGATGCGTATAGTTCTTCTCTCTGCATCTACAACTTCTGCAAGTCTCTTGATGCCATCTGGTAACACGAGAACTACCTCATCGCCAGCTCTAAGTCTCATGACCTGGAACATGTGCTTTATGGTATCCTTGTCCGTTATCTCAATAGTTTCAGCGCTAGGGATGCCGTATATGAAGTACTGCTGCATTGCTGCTCCTTTAGTATATTAGTGTTATTAGTTCAAGCCGCTTCGAATCGTCATTCTGCAACTTCTGAATAATCGATTTAGGTGTAGTGCGTATATATTGGAAAGCGGTGTTTACCAACCACCGCCTCCTCCGCCGCCAGAGCCGCCACCGACCGATCCTCCGCCGCCTGAGCTTAGACCTCCGCTGACATCTGCGTACAACGCCGATGACACTCTAGAAAACGCACTAGATTGAACATGATGAATCATAATGTCCATATTTATAAGGTCGTACATGTCTCCGCCTAACGCACTGTATCCAATATGTCCAGCTAGATTCTTTGGTTCAAACTTCTTCGCCCAAGTGTCGGTAAGTCCAAATACATAGGCATACGGAAGCACGTCGTAGAAGTATGATGGATTTTCCTCTGCTAGGGCATTTATCCTGTCCACTTCTGCTGTAGCGATAAATTCTTTGAAGCCGATAATCTCACCATAAAGCTTGGCACTATCCTTAGTTCTCTTGAGGAATCCTAGCAGAATTAACGGTACAGCTAACGCATATACAACTATTGAAGCTAGAGCATACAGCGTCATCTCACCGCCTGCAATCTTGTACAAAAATAATAACATAAACGATGATATCGCCAGATAGATAATTCCCCAGAACGCAAAAGATGTAACGCTCCTTAGACTGCTTCTCGTCCTATGAAAATGATACTCTCTACACATCCTCTTGACAGGCACTCTCCAAAATGCAGCAAGTATTACCGAGCCACCATATACGAATATCAAAATTTGCCAGCCGGGTAGGTAAAACTCTCTATACATAGAAAGTGCGATCAGCATACCTCCTATAATGCAGCTGATGATATCTGCAATCTCCTGATTTTTCTGCGATTTCTTAGAAAATATCGATTTGTTGTCCGTGTACTCTTCAGTGATCACCTTTCTAATAAGTTCACATTCTTTGCCTATACGTTTGCTCGCTTCCTCTAGGCTCACTACCTTGCCAAGCGTGCCATTCTTCGTGCTTCCAAATATAGTTTTGTAAAAAGTAACGGTAATCGGCGGTTCGTCATATACGTCGGGAATCCGGAGGCTTTCGAATTGATATTTTCCCTTCTTGTATTCCTCAATCGAGATATACCCCTTGGATGCCAAATAAAAGAACATCGATGTGATATCCCTCTTATTTACCGCTTCGTCGACCAGATATCCGATTTCTCCAGGCGGAACACCTTTTGGTGGCTTGAACGTAACGGGCGCAACAATCGGGTGCTCTTTTTCGTTCAAAACCCTAAACACGATAAGTATAATGACGCCGAGAATTGCTACTATTACGGTCACATAGTTCACCCAGTATTTGCTAGGTGCTTTATACCAGTAGCCTTTTGGAGTATCTACGAGCAATGTGGCACCATTATTCGCAGGCAAATTCTGAACGCTATATTCGATTATATTTTGATTCTTGTCGTAGGTCCATGTCCCGTACATATTATACGTGCTCTTGTGCGGGCCACTATACCCTTTCATACCGCTGTACGGAAAATGCTGCGGCAGATACACGGAAACTGATGCCGACTTGATATCTGTCGCCCATTCCGACGGAAGCACATCCACATATATGTCGTTAGGATTATTCTTGCGCTCATAATTAGCGAGGGTATAGATGATGGTGTAATCTTTAACGCCAGTGACAGTCTTCTTTTTATCACCGATTTTAATCTGCATCTGGTTAGCTTTGTACAGATTCTTAATCTTGTATTTATCCCCATCTACGGATACGTCTTTAATCTTGTATCCCTTGCCGAAAGGAATGTTTCTAACTATACCGTGCTTTGGGTCGGTGAAATTCACCTTGATCTTCTCCACTACTACGTATGAATAGTCTTTTCTAACATCCACAGTCACATTGTAGCTGAGTGTAGAATATCCCGTTCCCGTGTCGACTTCCCCTGAACTGAAATATCTTGTCAGGCCTGAAATCAGCCATATTGTAGCTAACAAGCCGATAGATACAATAGTTGCTATGCGGTCGTTTCGTTTTTTGTCCATAAGTTATTCCTGCTGTTATTGTTTAAAGGATTAATAATCTACATTAAATCATGAGGCTAAACTTCCTATGAAATGTGATTATGCTATTAATTCACTTCAGCTTTGGAATCTTCAATCACAGCTCGCTCTAGTAGCTCAAGAACGTACACGGGAGCTTGCCTGCGCCCACTCTCCCATTGCTCAATAGTTCTTACTGGGATGTTATATTTCTCTCCAAATGCCGCTTGCGATAAGCCGAGGAGCTTACGCATCTCCTTTAGTTCCATTATCATCATCTCCTCTTCTATGTAGCTCTTATAGAATAACTTAATGATACAACATGTGAGCTAGATGTGTAAGGGTATAAAAAAACCTTGAGCTCTAGCTCAAGGTTTTTTACTATTGGTACCGCATCCGGGAATCGAACCCGAGATTCAGCCGTGAGAGGGCTGCGTCTTAACCTCTTGACCAATGCGGCATATATTCGTGTCACGAGTGCGACACGAATTAGTATACATAATATATCAGTACTTGTCTAGTACTTTTTTCGTTTAACTATGATTTCTTAAATGTCAATAGTAAATTTCAAAATAATTTTAAAATTATTAAATTTAGTAATTGTATTATGCTATTTAGTCTATTTGATTTATTGTTTATTTGAATTTATTACTTATAACAAGGTAAAATGCATTACATGAATGTAATAATCTATAAAACTACACGTAAATAATAGAGATACTAATGCGAATATCTCCGTTTTTTCTGATACATATCAATGCACTGTGAATAATCATAATTTAACGTAACTTAGCTAATTCTTCTTCAAAAAGCACGTAGGAACATTTTCCCTTAAATAACCTTCTCGGGTAGAAGTTTATCCATTCTTCTACGGTCTTAACTTTGTCTCTGGTAAGTATCTTGTCAAAGTCTGCTCCTTTTGGAAGCCATCTCCTTATTAAGAGGTTGGCGTTCTCATTAGACCCTCGTTCCTGTGGTGCTCTTGCATGACAGTAATATACTTTTGTTCTTTTACCCACTCTATTAATTGCCTTTTCCAGTCCTTCAAAGTCTTTAAATTCGGATCCGTTATCTACAGTAATTGTTTTAAAAACCAAATAAAAACGAGCGCCAAGACGCTTTTCTATTCGGTTAAGAGCTTTAGCCACTTCATCAGCAGTGTGAGATTTCAACACTTCAATAATTTCATATCGTGTTTTTCGTTCTGTTAAGGCAAGCGCTGTTTTTCTGTTAGTGGATTTTCCAACCACGGAATCCATTTCCCAGTTTCCAAAGGTCTCTCTACCAAGGACAATTCTATCTCTCTTTTCGATGGATGTACCAGGAGCAATCCGTTTTTGTACAACTTTCTTTTTCTTTCTTTTGTTGCTTTTACCATGTCTAGGTAAATCAACCATGCTAAGGTTCTCAAAGTATCCTCTCTTTATTCCTGTATATAAAGTTGTATGAGAAAATACCATTTCATCAAAATATAGCCCATCTTCCTTAATACCAAGAAGTACGGCTTCAGGACTATATTTGTACTGTACTATCATTGTTTCAACATATTTTTTAAACTCAAGATCACGCACGAGTTTAGGTGTTCTTCCCTTTGCTTTTAATGCCTCCATATAATTGGCATGAGCAATTTCCGGAGCATATCTAATTTCGGTAGTTAAATCTGTATTTGTATGCACATAAGTTGCTCTCTTTATTTCATAATAGATTGTCCTTAAGCTGCAACCTATAGCATCAGCTATATCTTGCTTCGAGAATTTATTTTGTAGCAGCATCCTCTCAATAGTGAGGCGGTCACTATATGTCAAATGTTTAAATTTCCTTCCCATGCGAATACCTTTATACTAAATTCACTATTTACGTTCACACTCATATTTTATATTAATGAAGGCTTTTCATTAATGTATTCCATTCGCAAATCCATAAAAAAAGAAGGGGAAGGCATGAACCTTCCCCTTAGATATCTAGTCTATATTTGAACAAGTAACATTTTTAAAATACTCTGTACAAGTTCTATTTCATCATCTGCACGCATTAGCGGTCTATGAATCATCTTCCATTTACCGCCACTCTCTACTGTAATAACCCCTATGTATTTTAGTTCCTTCAAATAACTACTGTATTTATTCTGTATAAGATTTTCCTTTTCAGATGGAACAACTATCCAAGATTTATGTACATATCTTGAGTTTTCTTTTGCTTGAAGAATAGCTTTTTTAATATCTGTTAGCTTAAACTCAAAAGCGTTGAACTGCACCTTATCTTGAAATGTTTCAACAGTAACAAGATCTGCATCTCCATTTCTAATGCTGCATTCAAACTGATATCTTAATGCTCTTCCTGAATAGTTATAATTCTTCCAGAAAGAGTCCTTTAGTTTCTGCTCTGTTAGAAACATTACTCATCTTCCCCCAGGAGCTCAAAATCAAAGATTGTCACGTTAAGATACAGTTTTTCCTTATCTTTATCATAGTTATTTTCAACCTTTGCATTTGTTAGGATAATCTTATCCTTGTTTTCAAGTTCTGTAGCCTTATCATAAGCATCACCTACAAAGGCTGCATTCCAAGATGAATACTTTGCTTTTTCGTCTTTTGTCTTGCCCTCATAAGTAGAAATCCTTGCTGATATGGTATTCTTCCTATTTTCAGCTTTCTTTACATCAAATACTCTTGCTTCCTGTTTGCTGCTTATGTTCATAAATTTACCTCACTTTCCAGTAAAAAAGAATTTTTCCCAATACCATAGTTACCTTAAAAAATACTCAAATACCTTTCAGAAAATCAATATTTCACCTTCTTCATGCCGAAAGCACCCCTTCTCTTTCTGTAGCTTTTCATTCCAGTCCTTAGCTGCTTCAGGAATGAGCATGGAGACAGAGATATCCTGGTTAATACTTTCTATGTGCTTTTTCATTTCTTTAGCAATTTCTCTTCCTTTATCATCGTTATCAAAAGCTAGGAAGACAATATCATAGAGAGTCTTCCCAAGGTGATATCCCAGTGCTTCCCTGCTCTTTCCAAGTCCAGACACAGATAAATAGTTATATTCCTGGTGGTTTTCTCCCTTTTGCTCTTTAATATCCATCATTGACATTGCATCTATAACGCTCTCTGTCACTATGAGATTCCTAGAGCAGTTATCAATAAAAAAAGAATGTGAATAATCACATCCGGATACATCTCCTACCCACTTCTTATCTGTATTTGTTCCACGAACTGTAGCAAATACAGACTTTCCGTTTTCGTTTCTTGATACGAATACACAGTTGTTACGTTCATCCTGATACAGCATATCCCTATCTACCATTTCCTGGACTATTTTCTGATTAATGCATCGTGTCTTTACAAGATATGCAAATACATTCTTCATATTTCTGGCTTTCGCTGGTAGTATTAGTTCTTTTTTCTTTTGCGGAACACTATTCTGTTCTTTATATACTTTAGGAAGCTCTATCTCATCACATAAAAGTTTGATTGCTTCACCGCACGAAACACCTTTAAATGCCATAACAAAATCTATTACAGTTCCCCTATCTCCTGTCGAGTTTCGGAAGAATATGTTCTTCCGGGGATCTATCCTTACGCTATCATGCTCCTTTAAGGTATAGTAGCTACCAATCTTAACCGGAGTAAAGCCCATCTGCCTTGCATACTCTGTGATGCTTATTTTCTTAATTTCCTCTAAATCGGTTTTCATATCTAGCCTTTCTAAATTAATCAAATAGCAGTACTATTTCATCGCCTGTCCAAACAGCGGTTGCAGTAAATTTACACGCTTTCTTTGTATTCCAAAAACTATCTATTGTAACCATTTCGCCTCTATATAATGCTTCCCTCTCTTCCTTTTTCCATGCGTGATTTTGTGTCATAAGGGGGATTCCTTTCTTGAAGTGCCATATGAAACTACCCCTATAAGCTTCCTTTACAAGAAGACCTATTACATTCTCTCCGCTTTCTAAGGTAAGTTTAACCTCTTTTCCCTTTAGTAAATCCTGGATATCTTCATCATCAAATTCATAACCTTGCCATACCTTAGGGAATCCATTCTCAAGTATTTCACCTGTTGGTTCATATATCTCACCTTTTCCAATTAACTGTAAACTCATTTTTCTTTCCTCTCAATATATTTTATCTATTTGAAGTAGAAGTTCTTTTTTAGCTTTACATATCCGCCGGCATGAATGACTACAAGATGATTAGTGAACTCTTTCCATTCTTCCGGCTGCACTGCAAATTCTCTCTTCTCATTCCCGCGTTTATCATGCCCCTGTTCTCTTCCTACAAGCTCTGAAAAATACTGCCTTGTCGAGCTATCATTAGCAGATAGAACCACTATATATGCTGAGTTATCTAGGATAACTCTCCTCTCTTTTTCACTATATACGAGGTCAATATCTGCAAGTGACTGTGTAAGAATACATATGTTAGCTCCGTTTTTCCTGAACTTCCGAAATGGAGACAAAACCTCAAAGTGCCCGATAGAAGCAAATTCATCCAGTGCTACAAGAATTCTCTTATCTTTTCTTTTGTCGTAAATACGCCCTGAAATATATTCCATCACTTGTCCTGAAATAACCCTCATAAATGTCGAATAATATTCCTGTTTCTTATCCGGGATCTTGAGAAATAGGTGTATATCCTCAAGCCTTGCCGGGTATATGGATTCTTCCCTTTCATATAACGGTCTTCGAAGAATTTTTTCCATTTTAGGGTTATCTGCAAATAGGCGTATCTTCTCATCTAGGAGAGATTTAGCACCTGCCAGATTTTTTTCATTCTCTCCTCTTAACGATTCTATATATCCTATAGCCCTCTCATGCTCCGTCAATTCAATCTGATCCCATAGTTCCTTATAGCCTGTAAAGTACACCTGCTTGCAGATTTGTATAAAGTCCATACCAATACTATAAAAAGCTATCATTGCAGCTCTATGCATCTTCCTAGCTGTGTCCGTAAAGTATGCTGTAGCATCCGCTGCATTTGGCTTCTTGTCAATAATTATATTTACAAGCTCCTCTATCTTCTCTCTCTGCTCATTTATATCCGCTATTCTGTCTATTGAGTGGAAAATGTTATATATTCCACTCTCATTCGGATCATCAGGAGATAGTATTACCTTGTTATCACAATCAACATTCTTTGATATATCTCCTGAAATATCTATTGCAAAAAACGAACCGATCCATGCTCTTAAAGATGGAATCAGAAGTGCAGATGTTTTGCCTTTTCCTGAACCACCAAATACAGATATGTGTCCTTCAGCTGAATCAGGTAAATAGACCTCTTTTCTTCCCTTCTTTCCAAAGATAAAACCGTTTCCATGTTTATCTTTAGATAAACCGCTTCCCTTTAAGCTCCTGCTTATCTTATTTTGTCCTGTTATCTTAGATGCACTATTCAGCATGAATCTAATAAAGGCTGCAAAGAAAAAAATAAGAACAGCACAGATTATGCACAGCATGTATAGCTTATATACGTTAGTCATTAGTTTTCCTCTCTATATCATATTCTGTATCTCTAATAATATTTCGTTAAGAACCTTAAATAGAGCTAGCCTTGGTTCATCATAAATAAGAGTTATAACTGCAAGGCTCATTAACACAATGCTTATAACAGTAAAAATAGCACGAATGATGCCTTTTACAGTATCGATGGCTACTTCCCCATTTCCCTTTTTCTTTATAATAACCGTTCGCTCTTTCTCTTCTTCTCGCTGCTTTGCATCATAGAGATTCTGAACGAATTCATTTACAGTCTTGTTCTCTTCGGTAATTATTTCCTCAGCAGCTTCCAGATCTTCCCTTTTGTTATTTTCATAATATCCTACAAGTATCTTTTCAAGCTGATCCTTCTGCATAGATAGGCTAAGTCCAGCGTTAATAAAATTCCTTATCTGCTGCGCTAGGCATTCCTTTACTATCTCGTTACCTGGATTATCTGTATCAAGAACGAGTATTGGAACAGCCTTATTCGTCCTGTAGATACGCTTTATAGTATCGGCAATCTCCTTGCCATCGTTATAGTATTCTCGGCAGTCATAAAGGATATATCCTGCTTCTTTTGCAGTATGCAATATATCGTTCTCCTGCTTTCGTATATCGAAGTACTCTGGAATATATTCAATCTGTTCATTTAATCTATTAAGCATGACTTCTGCTAGTCCGCCAAGCTTAATACTATTTCCAACAAATAAGATCAAGTAAGTCCCCCTCCTTTCACAGTGCTATTAGGCGTATATTTTAGATATAACGGTCGTTTCTTTTCTTATCATATGGATACATGCCTTTATAGCACTAATTCTCTCTCAGGCTCTTTAAAAGCTTTTTCTGCGCTTTTATCCGTTCTATATATTCCTGTTTTTCGCTCTCATAATTTTCCTTATCTTTTCCAAGATTTATTATCTCTGCTTCTATATCCTGAATTTTTCCCGTTGTCCTTTCCTGTTCATCTGCTGTCTGATACTTCATATCCCTTTTAAGAGCATTTATTTTCTTCTTTGCAAGGGTTATTTTTTGCTGAGTTTTCTTAGCTGCTACATCCTTTTTTTCCACCTTATATTCATATCCCTTTATCCTACACCTGGAAGCATATATTCTATAATCCTTATTGCTCCTATTTGAAATCTTATGAACCTTATGCATCACCCTATCCTGTGAATAAATACTACTACTCGAGCCATTGCAGCGTATCATTAAAGATATGTCTGTAAATCTGGATGGAACTTTCTTAGTTCGAATAACAAGGATGTTCCCTTCTATATCCCTATGCACTTCTGTAGGGAGTATGGTGTCTCCGGATCTACAAGTAAAATTCCATTTTGTCTTCTCAGTAACATTAAGATTGTCAACATCGAAGACTATCTCAAACATCTTGTCATTAGGTGAATAATCCCAGGTATCCAGAGTAAGTGTAAGATTATCGAACTCCACAGAATCTCCAGCTATGGTTAGTTCCCTTGTTTTATATACCTTTGGGAAGGTGTAATTGCTTGTGTAGAAAAAGATATAGCCTATCAAGAATATACACATAAATATCTTTAAGTTTCTGTCGCTCCTCTGTCTTCTCTTCTCATCCGTCTTTATCTTTTCTTTTATGAATCCGTTACTCATCTTCTTCACCATCTTTACCGTAATACGGTCTATATACTAAAACATCTTTTTTCATCATAACTGCAAGGCTCTCATAGTTCTTTCTTCCTTTGTTATATCTAGACGGCATAATTAAATATGCTGCATTAAAAAGGGAAAACAGCATATATGGGATAAATAAAAGCTCGTGTACTGCTCCTTTAAACATATATGCAATTATTAAAAACCCAGTTAAAAAGAATAGATCCGATAGATTGAAATGTTTGGTTGCTTTAGTCTTGGATTCAATATTTGTAATAACATTGGTATTTGACATATTCTATCCTTTCTTTTCATAGTAAAAGGGATGGCAGTTGCCATCCCTTTACCTAACAATACATAAATTCAATTTAATCTAAAGCACCCTAAGCGACCCATGCATCTTATCCAGCTTGTTAAGGATAATATCCCTATTTTTTTCGTTAGCTTCTACAAGTTCAAAGTTCTGTTTAATAAGAATGTTATTTTGCTTAACTAGTACATCCATCATCCTTAAAAGTTCAGCAAATTCCTCTTTATAACACTGTTTTTCTTCCATTACTCTTTCTCCTTCTTGTTCTTATCTAACGAGTTATATACCTGCATGGCATTGTTATAATTTCTCTCTTTATACTCTGCCCTTGCATTCTCAGATGGTTTCTTAGGCTTTTCTCCATTAAACACCCTGTCCATATGTGAGTGCCAGTCTTTTCGCTCTCCTATAGGAGCTGAGCTGTCCGGAGCAAGTTTTTTAGACAGCTCTCCGGCAGACATGTTAGAAAATGCGTCTGCTAAGTTTTCTTTTCCGCCACCCATAGCAGCATCCATAAATCCAGTATCCATGCCATGCTCCTTTAATGGATTGTCGCTGTCCATGCCCTTAGGCGAATTTCCGTTGTTATCTCCTGTAAATCCATTTTTCATATCTTCGGTGCTTCCATTGATTCCGTCTTTAATAGTAGCTTTAAGATTATCTCCGTTCTTTGCGGCATCCATTTTCTTACTTGCCTTTCCGGCTAAGCCCATAAGCCCATGACCGCTGTGTCCCTGTTTTCCTGCTTCGTAAGACCTCGCAGCCTGTGATACTGTATTATTACCTGTAATCGCACCTTTAATAGGACTTGTAAGTGCACTTTTAGCCATGAAGCCTATTCCCATAGCTCTTGCTACAGAAGACTGAAGCCCTGCATCCATGCCGAGAATTCTCTGTGCTATGTTCGGTCCATCTATAACTATATATGCTAGAAACAGCAGAAGTATACCTCTTGTAAGCCCGTCTGCTTTAGTAGTTATATATGCTGAAAATACATTGTATAGCTTTATAGATAAGACAGAAATGCATAGTGCAATATACGTATCTCGTATAAATCCCAGTATCTGCTTCATACGTTCTCCAGATGTAACTACGCCCGCATACATATATGACATTATTCTAGCAGTTACAAGCTCGTAGGCAATTCGCATATTTTTGTAAGAAAGCCCAAGATATAAGACAACAAGAGAACCAAGTTCCAGAATACATGTCCAGAAGTCAAAAGTGTATCTATAATAGAACTCATTCCCTATAGTCGTGCCAAGCACGCCTGGATAATTTTCAACCAGGTTACCACCAAGTTCCCTATACTGGATGACATTGTTAAAATCACTGTTCCAACCATATGCATTTTTGCCTACGCTCTCATCTTTCCAGTTAAGTGTTTCCGCATAGTTTATCTGCTTAAACGTATTTTGAGTCTTTATTGCTTTCTTTGCTCCACCATATTTTTTAAAGTTAAGACCTTTAGATGCGTTTAGATTCTGAATTTTAGTCTTGTTTTCAATCTTTACAAGATCAAATATATTATCGTTTACAGTCTCATATGCTTGTTGAGACTTAGCTGTATCATAAACACCATCTTTAAAGGATGTAACAAGACCATTCGCTGTTGAAAATAGCCATGCAGAGCAACTGACCGCAAGCACAAAATATATGAAGTGTGTTGCAATCTGCGGTTTATCTTTTCTGACCATTATGGATATACCCAGCAGTATTATACATAGAACAGTTATTGCTACAAGCACTGGTCTAAGTTTCACAAGTAGATTATTTATCTCAGGATAATTGGTTAAATCAATAAATCCAAAGGTCTTATCATATACATTTTGGCACGCATCTACCATTTTGCAAAACAGTCCTATGATTCCCCAAGCAATCTTCCTTATTCCGGTTGCCATTGCACTATTATTCTCTAGGAGATCTGCATTATTCATATACCAATTCTTACCGAATATACTTTGCACTGCTGCTTGTTCCGAATATCTTGCAAGTTCCCTATCTACTTCTCCAAAAGAAAAAAAACAGAATGCACTCATAGTTACAGTACCTATAGCAAGCATAATGCGCCAGTATATTCGGTGTTCTTTAATTCGTTTTATCATCTTACCTCCTTAATTCTCCCATGCAGAATCATCATATCCGAGGTTTTGCCATTTCTCATAGTTAGCTTTATGGTAAGTCTTTCCGTCAAATATAAGAGTATTATCATCTACGATTTTAACAGTGTGTTTTCCCTTATATTTCGAATGTTCTATTACCTCATCTCCCGGCATAAGAGTTACATTTATAGTGTTTCCGTCTATGACCTTATATGTGCTCCAGCAGCTTTTAGATGTAAGTTTTTCATCTTTACTTTTTTCCGCAATTAAAAGATCTCCAAATGGAGTAAATAGTCTTGCTTCTTCACCATCACCGCTATCTCTTTCCCAAGCTGTCTCTTTAAGACTTTCCTTAAGTTCATCTGTTGTCATGTGATTTTTATGAAGCATTGGGAAGTAAGCCATAACAGCAACAAGGATTAACATAATTATCGCTCCTGTTAGCTTAACCTTTTTTCCTTTAATTTCCGTTAGTGTCACCATTTGTATTATGTCTCCTTTTCTTACGGCTGGTATATGAAGCCCTGGAATCTGAATTTACCACCGGAATACCCTGAAGCCTTTGTCCAGGTCTGCATCCAAAATAGTCTTGTTCCACTCCAACCGCTATTAGAAGTAACAACATTACCATTTGCTTTTACTTCTTCTACTATTGCTACATGACCGGCTCCACCTGTTGAATAGTACCAACATATAACAGCTCCTACTTTAGGTGTACTGCCCTTTTTATACGTATGGCAGTTAGGATACCATGTCCCAGCGTTTCCCGTAGGAAGGGTTGGTCTTTTCCCTAGTATTTCGCCAAACCGCCCAAAGGCATACCATGTACAATTATGGTATCCTGGTTTTGCCCCAAGCTGTACCCATGGGTTGTACGATGCACTGAAGAAAAATGGATTACCTGCTTTTGGATATGATGTCCTTGCATCTTTCATAGCTCCTGCACTTATTTCTTCATCTGGTGCAGCTTCTTCCGATGTGCTGCTTTTTTGGTTTGAAAGTACAGCTGTCATAGAAGATATCTCTGTTTCAACACCAGCTGTTAAGACAAGAAGAAATATACCAATAGTAAAGATTGGAACTCCAACAAACACCATCAGTTTTTTAATTAAAAGAAGTACTCCCTTGCCCGCTAATCCTGCACCTTTTGTGCTATATCTAGCCAGATTTCTTTCCCTGTCCATTATCTTCCACCTGAGAACAGCTGCTCTTCATAGTCTTTAGACAGCCATTCTTTGAATGCTATAGATCTGTCTCCTGCTATAGAAAGCACCGTCTCACCTGCTTCGAGAAACGGTATGCTTTCTATCTGTGAATAAGTCATTCCGTTTCCAAATATCTTTCGTATGTGCTCTTTAGCAGCGGAATCCTGCTTGAACATGAACTTGTACTGTGAATGTTCAAATAGAATTCTAATCTTCTCAAGATCCTTGTCTGATGCTTCCGGCATAAAATCACGGATAGACTGAGAAGCTAGGATTATGCCTGCAAAATATTTTCTCGCTTCTCTCATGTAGCGGATTATCATGTCAAGTATAAGCGGCATCGACGTATTCACCCATCGATGCGATTCATCTATTAATATAATGAACTTGGTTATATCTTCCGACCTTACAGTTCCAGATTCCCAACGTTTCTTCATGACAGTGCCATTAGAGATAGCGTTGTCCCAACATAACGACACTATGTTCTGCATCTGAGCTGTAAAAACTTCTCCCAGGTCTTTGATATCTGATATATCAAAGGAGACTATTTTTTCATTGGTTATATCTACTATTGCCGTATAACCATCAAACATATTTCCATAGTTGTTTATAAGCATATCTACAGCTCTTAAGATGTCGTTAATATACTTTGCTTTCCCCACATTAAGACTCTTTTCAACTCCTGTTTTAGACACTTTATCCATATCATTTACAATAGCTAAAGCTTTAGCCAGATATACCCTAAAATCGGATAATGTTGGATATTCGGACGGTTCCTTACCGGTAATAATATTTCCGTTATCCGGTAGTAAATCAAATATTCCATATAGTTCTCTAAGCTGATTCGCAAGTTCCTGCATAAGGTCATCTGCCATAGAAGGAATAATGCATTTAAAAAACGACTTTAGTTTTGCTAAATGATTAGAATAGCTTGTAAATTCATCTTCTCCGGAACGTAGTATTTCAAGCGGATTTAATATTCCGTCAAGTCCGTTGCATTTTATTACCTTTCCACCAAATTCCTGTACAAGCGGAGTAAACTCTCCTGAAACATCAAATACTCTTATGAAATTCCCTATCGATGCATGATGTTTCAATCTCTTCTTAAGGTGTGTTGATTTGCCAGACCCCATATCTCCACATACTATAGCGTTATAATGTTTACGCTTTGCTGTTTTTGTAAATTCATCGAAGAGTACTGCCCCTCCAGCATTGGAAAAGCCAAGCAGTGATGCTTCTGGATCTAAAAGCTCCGAGTAATTGAACGGAAAACCATTACCTAGCTGCTCACTTGTGAGATTAAGTCCTCTCATCATGAATGGCTTTTTGTGTGCTTCTCTATATGATTCATAGAGAGAACAAAACTCTGTCTTCTGTTCATTTAGAAGTGTGGTAGTCCTGTATCCTTCAGCTTCTAGGTTCTTAAATATCTCTGAACATCTTTCTTCAAGCTCTTCCTTTGTTTTAGCCTTTACAAATATCCGAAAATCACACAGTTTTATTACCTCACCCATTCTGGTGAGATCATCATATAAATCTTGTAATTCTCTTCTTCTCTTTTCAGCATCGTATAAGTCCATATAGTCTTTGGCGTGTGCTCCCCTGGAGTATTCTTCTGTGATTGATCTGTTAATATTCTTTTTTACCTCGTTCATATCCTTGGAAGACACGTCAAATACGCATATGCTACCAGGTACGCTGAATAATTTAGCAATCCAATAGAAATTAATTGTATTCGGAAGTTCATATAAATGCAGACACCTTATATATCCATCACCTGATGTTATATATGACGGTTCCTTGAATGTTATCCCACCTTTGGGCTGAATAACTGTAAATAAATTCTCATCTAAAATATCTTCATCTTCTTTTCTCTCTACTATATATTTGTCATCTTCCTTCATGGCTTCATCCATAAGGTCTATAGTTGTATTCATGTTGTTAAACTTGGTAACTATCTGTATTTTTTCATTTTTCGTAATTTCTGTTGTTAATCTTACCGTTCCAGCAGCCGTATATTTTTCTAAAAGCTCCTTATTCTTGATAAATTCTTTCTCGTTATCTGCAAAGAAAAAAAGATAGAAGTTTCTGGTATTAATGTTGCTGTCACACAGTTCAAGTTCCCTTATCTGCCGATCTATCCATTTTATTCTGACTTCATCCCTTGCCTTTTTACGATATTCAAGAAGAACATTTTTCTGCTTATTCGTATTCAATGGGAAATTCATAGATACAAACTTCATGTCTATCTCAACTGTCTTAAATACCCTATTAAGGTTCATCCTCTCAATCTGTTTCTCATCCTCTGACATATTTCCCAAATCTCTAGGTATGATTTTTCGTATATCCATATGTCTTCCATTTTCAAGCTTAAAGGTTTCTAAGCTATCATCGTATTCACGGATAGGAATAATATCTAGGCAGCTTCTAATATCTTTTTTCTTTCCTTCTTTTTTTCTCTTTTCTTTTTCTTCCTTATCCTTCTTTTTAAACTTCATAAATAATCTCCTTATGAAAAAGGGCGACAAATTGCCGCCCGTCCTCTGATATTTACATGAACCATCCCATTACAACTTTACCTAGTGATGCTGCTCCAAAAGCTAATGCAGCACCTATAAGGGTATATGTTATATGCGACTTAAACCTTCCTCTTCCTTCAGCTCCATCTACCATAGTGCTGATTCCACCTATAATTATCATTAGTACAAGTATAGCTCCAGCAAGTGGCTGTAGTGCTGAGCAAAGATTATATATTCCATTGATTAATCCGTTCATTGTTTTATCCTTTCTATTTTTGTTTCTGTTAAGTTTTAGTACGTTATTTCTTCTGTATACTCTTTGGGGCAAGTCTGATGTTCTCTTTTCTTAGATTCCATGTATTCATAATTGGCTGCATCCACCGCTTTCTTAAGCTCGTCTATATCTATCCTAATAGATTCAAAGTCCTTCTTCTCACGGTCATATATGGAGACATTTACAGCATTGTCTTTTAGGTAGTTCCTGTCATATTGTGCAACTACCATATTTGAATTGAATTTGTCCTCATATACAAGTTTCGGAAAAATGGTTGCTCCAGATAAATCCATATCTCCAACCACTACTCCCTTTGGCATCTTGAGAGCGTTATATTCCCTGTCGTTAGATGGGTCTATTCCTCTATTAAGATAGTCCTTATACACTTTTATTCTTACATATTCACCAGATGAGGCTTTCTGCTGCTTTTCATTGACATTTTCTATATCTTCTGTTGGCAGTTTTGCTTCTTCTTTGTATCCTAATAACTGTTCTTCATACTCCTTTAGCTTCTCCGGTGGTAGCCACTCTGGTATTTCTGGAAGTTCATCATACAGTTTTTTCATCTCTTCTATATGTCTAACTTCATCGTGATAATATAGGGCGTGATTCGCATCTCTTCCACCATTACCCAGGTAATATTCACAGTCTTGTTGTAGCCTTCCAAGCATCCTGTACTTAAATTCCATTCTATTTTCATCTAAATCAATCATTCGTATTACTCCTTTCTTAAGTTAAAATTCTATCTCCATTTCTTCATTCTTATGTTCCAGTCCAGGTTCTTCAATATGGTATCTTTCAGAATATTCATTAAAAGTTTCCAGTGTAAAATACCTTGTTTTGGCTGTTAAAAGCTGCTCTGGCACTGCATCTTCTAATATCTCCAGGGCTTCTTTTGGACTTCTTATATCAAGGTGTTTCATAAGCTCAATAGCATCCTCTCTATCTTTGCTATATGATCTTCCCGAACTCAATTTCATGGCAAGCAGCTTATCTGCTGGCACTGAGTAAACCGTAAGATTAGATAATCCTATAGGTATAAATTCTCTTTGCCAATTAAAGTCTATATACCCTTTTACAGCATCGTTTAGCCAATCTTCTTTTAATCCGTTTTCCGTTCCAACTTCTGAAACTACATTTCTAAATTCGCTTCTATCACTGCTAAGAAGCACAGCATCTACATCTTGAGTGACCCTATCTCTACTAAAAAGAAGAGACATTGAGGCACCGCCGGAGAGAAGTATACTTGCGGATTTACCCCGTTCATGTAACTTGTCATTTACTTCAGACAGCAGATTTAAGATATCTTTGTCTGTAAGTTCCTTCTTTTCCATATGCTTTCCCTTTCTTGTTGCACTAAAAAAGGACGGTTTCCCGTCCTGTGCTACTATCTATTGAATTGTAAATGCTATGCCCTGCTCATGCAGTTATCTCCAAGGAATAGCTTCCTCTTCTTAAACTCTGGTATAGCCGTATCTTTAAGTAACTTCCTGTATTCAGGTATCTTAGCACCTGCATAGTATTCCTCATCCAGGAAGCAGTTACTGTCATACACCCAGTTAGGAACAGTAATATTCCTTTCTTTTGCCAGAACTTCAACAGAAGCTGCTATAACCGAAAGCTCAATTGGTTTCATTGCACCGTTTAACGGCTTATCCTTAATGATATACTCCTGCATCTCTCTTCCGCCATCTTCTATATCCAGTTCTCTAAACCTATCTAGGAAGTTACCGTATGCAGTATATCTATCTGTCTCGTCTATTTCTTTCATATAGTTTTTCGTCTCGATAATATATGGTGGAAGTATCATAACTGCTCCTCTTCTTCTTTAAAACTCCATTTCTCCATCTCGTTCTATTGTAACATTTTCCTGTTCAAAGGTCACCTCATAAACAAACTGCTGCATGTAATCAGCAGCATCATTTGCCTGTGAAATTGCTTTCATGAGAACTTCCGGATCATCCTTAATAGATTCAATCCAACTGTTTACGTATGCTTTATGATTATCCATGTTCATATCTTCTATGGAAATCCCTGTTGTTTCAGCCATGAATGCAGATGTAATTTCTGCTACAAGTTCTTCCTTTGCATAATCAGGTGAACCAAAATTCCCTCTCTGTTCCCTATTAAGCCTTGATTCATGACCTGTTGCATGACCAAGCTCATGAAAGACTGTAGCGTTATACTCGTTATTGCTTTCAAAGAATTCTGGAAGCGGCAAGTGGATATCATCTGTACTAGGTCTGTAAAACGCTTCATTTTCACCATCATTATGGATTTCTACATTCATTCCTTTAGAGATTTGCTCCAGAGCCTTACTAGGCTCTATCTCATTTTTAGGGAGTTCAAGTTCCGGGATTCCATTAATATTATCTCCGTTGAAAACAGTGTAATATCTTGCAGTCAATGAGAAGTCATCGGGTTTACGTTCTCCTTCAGCAATGAGTCTATCTCTTTCCTTAAAAGATATACCCTTCTTTTCTTTTAGGTCGTAAGGAAACCAGTATTCAACCTTTGCACCTTTCGAACCTTTTTCCAGGTGATAGTCGGCATCTTTAATTTGCTTAAATGTCATCCATCTAGGGTCTGCATACCCTCTAACCACAGAAATCATGCTAAGGTAGAATTTGTTTAGTCCTTTATATGGACTATTTGTATTAGCGTTTCTCATAGCTCCGGCAGTAACCCATCCACGCTTCCAGTTTAAGCCTTCTTCAGAAAGTCCTTTTACAAACATGTCGGCTACTGACTTTCTAAACTCTTTGGTCTGATTACTTGCCATCTTCATCTCCTTCTAAATCATCCGGAGAAAGGTTCTCATCATCAACAAAAACTGTGATGCCTTCTTCAATCTCGTATTCCCGAATTAACCTCTTTGTGTCATCTGAAAGTGTCATGTTTTACACTCCTTCCTCTTCCTCTCTTTTCTTTCTTTTGAGGAAATACAGAATTAAAGCAATTGCTATAGCAAGAACCAGTATTCCTGCCCCAATTAGAACTTTCTGCATTGTTGTTAATCCAGCTTGTTCATATGTAGCAATTGCTTTTACCTTGTAAGGACTTAGATAAACCGCACTTGCGGTATATCCGTCCGCATCCGTTCCATCTTCATATGTTGCGGTATAATCGCAAACATTAGATGTTCCTGTAAATCTTGCTGTTCTTATTAGCGTATTTCCGCTAACTCTGGAGCCAGTCCATCTGGCGCCAGTTATCCTGTATGCACTCGCATCCAGATTCAGATAATTTAGTATGTCTGCCTGATAACCATTCCATACCGGTGCGGTTGCATTATAAGGCCAAAGCGTACCGGTGTTGGCAAAGTAGAAATACTGAGATCCTACATCACCTCTAAATTCACCATCTATAGTTATAGGCTTTCTGTAGATAGCTCCTTTAGATACGGATGCAAGCGTTCCGGTAAAGGTGTTACCATCTTTATCCTTGACCGCTCTAGTCTGATCTGCTTTGAAATTTTTAGGGTCTCTAGCTGAATATACGTAGATACCCTCTTTTTTATTCTTTTCAAACTTTGTAGCATCTGTATCTAGAGTAAAGGTAACCTTTTTACCATCAACCTCAAAGCTCTTAGTAGCTGGAGCTTTCTCTTCGGTTAAATTCTCCAGCTTAACATTCTTTGCCTCAGCTCCCTTATCTGCTACAAGCTTATACTTAATATTCTTAAGTTTGTATGTTTTACCATCCTGCTTGATTTCTTCCCTCGCAGCATAGCTATAATCTTTTGTTTTGCTATAAAAGATATCGGTTTTTGTAATATCCGTGTTTGCCGCATAGCTTAATGCTGTACTTACAAAAACCATAATCAATGCAAAAAATAAGGAAACTATCTTATTTGCTTTTGATTTCATTCTCAAACTATCCTTTCTACAAGATAAAAGGGATGCCGAAACACCCCTTAAATATATTAGTTATTCAAACTCTCTTGCTCTTTTCTTAGCTCTAATTGTAACTACCAAAAGCATTGATGATAATCCAAATACCATTAATGCCAATCCTATTGCAAGAGGATCACCTGTTTTAACTAGACCGTGACCGCCATATGGATATCTGACATCCAGTCTACCTATAGATACCGTCTGGTTACGGTCTGTTATATCACTATGTGTAGCAATCTTAACACCGTCATTATACATATCTTCGTAAACAACAGTAGTTTTACCATGAAGAGCCTTTGCCGGAAGCGTAAACTCCATATCAATACTTCCAGTATTACGTGTAGCAGTAAACGTCTTAGAAGCAGTTACCTCCTTACCATTTACGAGAAGTGGCTGCCCTGTAGCCTTATCCATAAGCTTACCTTTAACGGTGTAAACCTTGCCAATAGTTAGATTCTTGTAAAACACTTTATCAACTATAGTGATATTACCATCTTTAAGTTTACCAATCTGCTTAACATCTGCTTTTGTATGAATGTTTGGATAGTCAATAGACTGATTGATGTCAGTTATATCACTATGAGTAGCAACTAATTTGTCATTGTGATACATATCTTCAAAGACAACTGTTGTCTTACCCTGTCTATTAAGTGAGTTGTATGTGTATTCAAGATCTACGCTTCCACTCTTTGATGTAGCAGTAAAGGTTTTAGATGCTGTGATTTCATTTCCGTGTTCATCTTTTATTGGCTGCTTTGTAGCCTTATCCATAAGCTTTCCTTTAACTGTGTAAACCTTGCCAACAACAAGATTCTCATACTTAACGGTATCTACAATGGTTTCATTAGCACGTGGCATACCTAGATTGCTATTTGTTTCCCTTGATTTAGCAGTTGTGCCAACTTTTGGGAAATATACAGACTGTTTTTTATCATCTATATCTGCATGTGTAGCAATTTCCTTGTCATCATAATATAGATGCTCAAAGACAACAGTTGTCTTGCCAGCAAGGACAGTGCTGTCTACCTCATATTCAAGGTCAACGCTGCCACTTGCACCGTCTCCGGTAATGGTAGAGTTATTCTTTGTTACAGTAAAGGTTTTTTCAGCAGTTACTTCCTTGCCATTAACTATTAGTGGCTGCCCTGTAGCCTTGTCTATCAGCTTGCCCTTAATGGTATAAGTTTCACCTTCAGAAAGCTGCTTATAAGAAACCTTATCTACAAGCTTAACCTTTTTACCATGCGAACCAACATTATCTGTTGTGGCAGCATCTAACGCAGTTGTACCAATCTTAGGCACTAGCGGTTGGTTTGGCTGCTCTGGTGCATTTCCAAAGTTATACACTAGCTTGTCATTTGAATGTAGATCATTATCGACATGGGTTACATATATACTAGGATCAACTTTAAATCCTTTTGGAGCTTTAATCTCTCTAATGGTAATTGTTCCTCTTGGGATGACAATTGCACCTTGCTCGTTTTTAAAGAAATCGTCTCCAGCCACTTTATATTTATCTCTTAATGATGCTTGATATTTGTTTGTATTAGCGTTCTTCTGTGTCTGAAGAACCCATTTTCTTACAGGTGTTTTATTAGCTGCTTCATCAGCATTATCAAACATTTCATCATAATATGAGATTTCAAACTCTGCACCTGACATATCCTTTTCGGTATTCAGGTAGCTTTCACCATCAGATGTTTTAAATAGCATAATTGCTACAGGGTCAAATAAAGGTTCGTCTTTAGATGTTACCCAAGATGTATTTCCAGATGATACATTTACGCTATAAATCTCCGTATCAAGTGCATATCCCTTAGGGGCTTTAACCTCTTTTACATAGTATCTTCCGGCATCTAGCTCTATTGGATCTGTAGAGCCATCTGCTTTAGTTGTAATCATACCAACATAACCAGATCCGTCACGGTTCTTTGAAACATAATATTCAGCTCCAGCAAGACTGTACATATTCTTGCACTGTTCAGTTAAAGTCTTATTATTCTTAACTTCCTTCACAAGCTGTAATTTGCCTTTTGGATTATATACACCCCACATCATATCCTGACCAGAAGCTGTAGCCTTATATACAGTATATTGGGATGCAGGATCTGGCTGTGAATTTACATAAGCCATAAAAGCACTTATTCCAGCTGGATTAGTAGCTGTACCTCTGCCGCCTAAAGCATTAAATCTATTAGATAATGCCTGTGAGGTTATAACAGTACCAGCAATTTCGGTTCTATTCGTATTACTGCCCCATACCTTATATGAACCATTGTATGACGAACTAGAAAAACCACTCCACTGAGCTGGACCTTTATAACCATAATAAAGTATCTTACGAATCGTACTATCATTCATTACATATCCAGTCATACTTCCCATTGTAGGGGTTCTATCATGTTCTGAGCAGAACACTGCACCGCCATATACTCCAGATGTACCAGATGTAAATAGTCCATATTTATTAGGATAATATCTTTTTCCACTTGAATTATACCCATATTGGTATTTATCAAGCTTCACATATACACTCATGCTGGATGCTGGTGCTCTGAAAAAGCCCACTCCACGAGCCATAGCCATCTTTGCTGGCTTAGAACTTCCTAATGATTCACCGCCTGTAAAACTAATATCTACGCTTGGATTATTCCCTGTAATCTTGATATATACAAGCTTACAGTTATCTCCGTATGCAATTTGTTTTGTGATTTCTGCATCCTTTACATCTATATTAGTCTTATTGCCATCCAAAGCATATGTAGAAATTTCAATTTCATCACCAATATGGGCTGCAAGTATAGATGTTTTACCAGCGTATACCTCTTTGCTTGTTTCTTCAGCAGCGGTACTTAATCTGTAATTGAAAGATCCATTTCCACTATCTGAAAACCTTACATTAACAGAGCCGCTATCATCCTTTTTACTTGAAACATTTGTAGTCTTTGATGTGGATGATTCATTTACAGCACCTTCATCTGAATTATTATCTTGTTTTTGTACATTTGCTGTTTCACTACTATCTCCATTATCTGTAGCTCCAGTTTCCGCAAATGTACTAGGAATCGTCATTGTTATTGTCATCAAGATTCCTAAAACAGCTGACAGTTTTTTAAACTTTCTCAACTTCTCGTCCTTTCTTTAAAACCATTTGTTATAACCTGTTTAGTGCAATAAAAAAGAGTGCGTATATGCACTCTTAAATATCTCAACCTATAAATTCTTTGTTATTCAATCAATATCATACTTCTTTCTCCCCCTTTCCCCTTTTATTTCATACATCTATTTATAAATAGCATTATTGCTACTTATATCAGTAATTAAAAAAGGAGCATAACGCTCCTTTAATTGCTATCTATATTCCCAGTGTCCTTGCTCTGGATGACTTACAGTATACGGAACTTGTCTTGTTCCTGTTTTTGTCTTTGGATATAGTCTTGAAGGTGTTCCAGCATCATCAAGTTCACAATAATAAGCATATCCAGAATTATAATCTGCAAATTCTCTGCCGTTGCAAATATACACGGTATATTGATATGTTTCAGTCCTGTACTTAGTTTCAGTCCAAGCAGCTTTATCCACTACCCAAACACGCTGTTTAGCCTTGCTTGTTGATGCTGAACTGCTAGAACTTGACTTTGAAGTCTTACTATTACTACTTGATGAAGCCGCTGTTTGCTGTTTAATAACTTGCTTAGCTGCTGGTGTTGAAGTTTCTACTTGCGAAGCAGTAACCTCAACAGTTGTTCCAGATATTTCTGTTATCTTTCCATTAATTTCTGTTGTTAAAGCATCGAAGTCTTTGTTGCTATCAAGCTTATTAAGCTTGTCTTTGTAACTATCTAAGACTTTATTAGCTTCTTTCTGTTTATCTTCAGGAAGAGCTTTAATTTGCTCTTTTAAAAGCTTTGTATATGTTTCTATTTTTTCTTTCTTTGTTGCAAAGGTTTTGAGATCTTTCTTAAACTGCTTCATAATCTTTTCCGCAGCCTTATCATCTTTTGCTTTCTTTAAATCCTTTTCATATGCTGATTTAAACTCTTTAACAGCATCCCTATCCTCTTGCATATATGCCTTTAAATCTACAGCCTTTACTTTCTCTAGAGCTTCATCTTTTACGGATTTTCCGCAGCTTGTTAATGCTATTCCCAAAACTAATAGCATTGATATTATTGTTATTAGTCTATATTTTTTCGCTTTCATGTTCCTTCTCTCTTTCTAGCTGATGCTATAATTGATTATATAGTACAACGATTCTTTATTTTTATCCATATTCTTTCTACAAATCGCGTGCTCCTCTTATAACCTAAATCTCTATTTCATTTTCAACTTCATTTTCAACCGTTACAGGTTCTGTGTTCATATCTGTAATATGTTCCACAACAGAACTAATATCTGTTCCATGCTCTATAAGGTAGTCACGCTGCATCTTGAGTTGTTTAACAGTCATGTTGCCGCCATTCTTCTTAGTGATACCTGTATGCACTTTTGCGTCTATTCCCTGTTTATCCAGATATTTCTGTAAATCCGGATGAAAAGTTACAAGGTCTTTTCTTGTGAGCACGCTGTCATAGGAAAGCTTCTCATATTTAATATCTGCTTCTGTCTTATCTCTGTACCTTCTAACAGTCTTTCTCGAACAACCTATATCTCTCGCTGCCTGAGATACAGATACATCTCTACCATGTTCTTTATAGTACCTAACAACATTGACAAGATTCTTGCTTGGAGTGTATTCCGTAATTGGTGTAAATAGAATATGCATGTGCGGTTCTCCGGATTCATCCTTATGCACCGCAGCAGTGACTATATTCTTTTCACCGCCATACCTATCCGCCACAAATTCATAACAAGCCTTAAAGAAATCTTTCTCTATTTCTGGCTTAATATCTGCCGGAGCAGTAATAATCCAACCAGCCATTTCGTTTACATCTGCCCTGTTCATAACATGTACTTCAGATAAACGTTTTTTAAGATACTGCTCCGGAGCTTCTTTTCTTTCTGGCTCAAGGGTATAGTTAAGATGCGATTTATCTGTATCAATATCTGCGTTCTTGTATCCTGAATTCTTCCTAAGTACATGTCTAAACTGATTATTCCTTGCTTCACTTTTAAATTTGGTAACTGCTCCCATATATCCACCTTTCCCTCAAAAGCTAATTACCTTTAGCTATAACATACACTTTTTCTAAATATTAGTTTTCTTTTAAGTCGTATTCACGTTCATATTCACGCTCCTATCTTGTCTCTATAGCGCTGGAATGGGCTTTCCGCCCATTCCCTAACCTTGATATATTTCACGCTTGATATCATCCAGTAGTTCATATACTGTTCTCCCTACTTCTTCTAAATCCTGAAGTAATGTGTATGGAGAATCTGGAACACCCCTTTTGCCATGCATTGGATACCAAAGTTCAAATTCTTCTTCCACATCATAGCTATCCCACCAATCATAAAGCTTTTTATATAAATCATGCTTTCCACAAATTCCCTCAAGCTCTATAACAACATCCTGTCCTGCTGTATACGTCCAAAACTCAATCATTATATCCCCTTGTGGATTATCTAAATCCACATCCTCGTTATAGAGTAATGGAACAAATTTCTCCAATACGTTGCTTAGCATCTTAAAACTCCTTTCAATTACTCGCTCCCCTCTCGGTGAACAAGTTTTGTTGTTCTCTGTTAGCTGGCAAAGAAGCGGTATATAAAGCTAAAAGCAAGTGGTCTTACTAGACGGTGGAGAAAAAGCACAGCTTTTTACAACCGCTTGCCACTTGCTGGAGCTGTATAACGCGTAAAATTGCAGCACAGAGAACATGAAGATTAGAATCTAAACATTACTCGTTATGCATCATTTTTGCTATGGATTCTGTGGGAAACACGAAGTGTTTCCTTTCATTCAAAATCTCGTCAGAGATTTTGCTGTGCCGCTCGGCTTGTCGGCGGCACTACTGCATGAACTTGTTCATGCAGCATCGGGGATTAGTCAAGTAAGGGGTGAAGCCCCTCGCTTGCAACTCCGACTGTCTCGGAGCGACCGAAGGTCGGATATGGCTAGATTGAACACCGCAAGGTGGGCAAGATTGCCATATCTTGTATGACAAATTCGCCCACCCCCTTATTTTCATAAGGGAGTAGGCTTTGTCATATTGGATAATCCCCAAAATATCAGGGATTATCTATGCTTAGCCTGGATGTCTCCATGCTAAGCAACGCAGAAACTGTCTTTCTGCATATAAAAAGGCAGCCGCTTTGGACTGCCTAAACTATTTCTTTATTCACTTTTTGGACACTATCATATTAACACAAGTAACTGTCGTATTTTGGGTCATTTTTTGTAAACAAAAATTTATATTTTTTTAAAAAATTTGTTTACAAAAATCTTGCAGATGATTTTATTCCCTATATTTCTACATCGTGATCCTTCTCCCTGTATTTATTCATGCTGTTCTCAAGCTTAATATTGTACTTCTTTAGTTTTATGATTTCTTCTTCTTTAATTTCAAGCTGCACTTTCAGATTATTGTTAAAGCTTTCAAGTTCACGTACCCTGTCTACCAGATTTGCATTCTCACTATACACATCTTCTATACCAGTAACCATAATATCTTTAGATAAGCTTCCAGCATATTCTTTATTTAGTCGCTGCCTATACCTTACATCTTCGTGAATATCTCCAACAAGCTTAGCAACTTTTTCCTGATTAACATGCATTGATTTCATATCTGGGTAAATCTTCTCTACTGTATAGTCGCTAATTTTATCTGTTTTTTCTTTTATTGTTTTTGTTACTGGTTCTATTTCACTACTTTTAGAATCAATACGACTTATAGCATTCCTATCTCTTAACAGAATAAAAATATTGCCGATAACTGCTCCAGCTACACCAATTAAAGCAACAACTATACTTGTATTCATATCTCCACCATCCTTATATATAATATATTCGCCTATTACAGCTCCAATTATAACAGGTGCAGTTACTAATACCGAATCTAAAATGCAGTTTTCGTTACTATATTTCATATCCTTTAACCTCTCTTATGTAAGATATTAGCCATTCATTTTTTCGAGAATATCTATAATATATTTTTCTCTTTCACTGGCGGTTTTTATCTCTACTGGGAAGTACTTGTCTGGAATGAAATATCTCATATCCTTTGTGCTGCTCCTCTTTCTTTTTGGCTTTAATTCTTCTTCACCTAGATTTTCCTGAAATATCTCTCGCATCCTTTTTCTTGGAAAAGAGATACCCTCTCCTGGTTGCTCTTCTGCATGCCACCTTGCATATTCATCCCTCAGCTGTTTTGCCTTTGCCGTGGTCATCTTAGCTCCAACAGCTTTCAGCATATCCGGAATACAGTCCTGAGTACCTTCGTTCATTCTGTGGATATAGTAAATGTGTTCCTGTGTGAGGTTAGTTCTCCCACGTCCGGCTTCATAGTATTTAACAATCTTATCTGTACAATATGCTAATGCCATTTTCCTATGAAGTGTCTTCTGGCTTACTCCAAACTCTTCCGCTACCATTTCATCTGTTCTACCAGTATCCAAAGTGTCATTTTGACACTTTGGTAAAACTTCAGTATTTTCAACGGTTTCAGCTTTTGCCATTTGTCCTTTTACAACCTTATCATTACCGCCTTTGTCCTTCTTGTACTTATCATACATAAGGCGCATTGCTCTGGCTCTTTCAACATCACTTATATGTTCTCTCTGGATGTTGGTTTGAGTTATAAATACTACTGCGGTGGAATCATCTGCTTCAACTATGATAGCCGGTATCTCCGTAAGACCTGCTTCTCTTGCACAAGTAACTCTGTTATGACCTGCCAAAATCTCATATTTACCGGTTACATATCTCTTTAACTTCTCATCCTCTATGCAAGCTACAGGACGCACGAATATTGCTTCCAGTACTCCATGTTCCTTGATAGAGTCCACCATCTCTTTCTTTTTCTTTTCATCGTATTCTTTAAATACGTTATTTGGAGAATCGGATAAATCTTCTAGCTTTAAGTTTACAATCTTTTGTTTGTTCTTCTCTGCCAGTTGCTGTTCTATCTTGTCACCATTATCCCTTGCTCTAAGTATCTCATCCTTGTCTATATTAGTCATAAGCTGACTATAGTTATCTACTATAGAGCCACGCTCTCCTTCCATAATCGGACGATTATGCTCCATATGTTTCCTGATTTCCTCTTTACTCATTGTTAAGCTCATTTTGTTCTCCTTCCCAGATTATTTATAATCATTAATTCAGAATATCAATCTTCTCAAGCTCGGCTGCAAAAGAAGAAAAAGCTATCCCTACTTTAGACAATGGTTTATACACGCAGACAGGCTTATTCAAAAGTTCAGATTCCGCAACGACTATTGATTTAGGTATTGCTACATCAAATATATAAAATTCCTGCCATCTATCCTTTATAAACTCACGCATCATAGCATGTACATTAGTTCGTTCCTCTATCTGATTAATGACAATTCCTGCACTTCTAAGCTCTGGATTAAAGTATGTTTTTATCTGTTGAATAATATTAAAAATTGTATCCATGCCGTCCATGCTTGCACTTTCTGCTTGCGTAACTACCAGATATCTATCACTGGCTACTAATGCATTCTGAAAGTCTAGGTTTATGGACGGAGCATTGTCAATTAATATATAGTCATAGTTGTATTTATCTTTTATAACATCTATGTATCTCTTAAGTATCGTTTCTCTCGCCATTTCAGATAAGGCTCTGTTCATCCATTCCTCTTTTATTATATTGCAAGGGATAATATCTAGTTCTAGCTTCCCATCAAAACAGAGTTTGTAAATCGGATCGTCATCTGAAATATCTCCTATTACAATTTCATTGAGTTTGGATACTATATTAAATTCTGTTCCATCATATATTTTCTCTATCCCTGCAAACTTTGAAAGGTTTCCCTGTCCATCAAAGTCTATTAATAAAACTGCATAACCTTTTTGAGCAAGTTCAGCTCCCAGATTAAATGTAATGGTCGATTTACCCACGCCACCTTTAAAATTAATTATTGATATCACTTGTGTATTCATTTCTTTTCTTACCTTCCTTGATATTTAGCAAATATTGCTTTATAATCCATTTATCCGCATTTCTTGAAGTGCAGGATATTGCTTTATAGGTAAAGGTCGTTTCTGATTGATTTCGGAAACGGCTTTTACTTTGTAAAAATATCTAGCTCCGCTATTTCTATTAGCGTTCTTATCCAAAAAGCTAACTCTTTCCTGTATCTTGCTTCTTCATGTGATTCAAGCGGTAATCCGTAGTAAAAATGATCCCAAGCTTTAACTTTAAATTCATCTGATACAGCTATATCAAAAGATTCATTTATTAACTGAATTTTTTCTTTTAATAGTTGATATTTAACATTATTCTCTAGTTCAAAACCAGAGGAATGTTTCTCAATATTACGTACCGCTTCTTTATATAGCGGATATCCTTTTAAATATAGTCTGGCTTCCTTAACCAGGTGATTCATATATTCTCGATTATTCATTTCTATGCTTTCCTATACTTACTTAAATATTTTGCATCTACGTATAAAAACTCCTTACTAAATAGATTATTTGCTACTTCCGTTATCAGCTCATTTTTCATATCGTATAAATCTGCTATATGTGGGACTGCTCTTCCTGAACATAGTTTTAATAGATTTATCTTGCTATGCTCTGGAACTTTCTTTAACGCATCTTCTACCGGTTTGAATGCAGCTGATATACAACTGCTAGTTTCCGCTAAGCAAACGAGTTTTGTATCGTAGCTGGTAACAGTTGTATCTACTCTCTCTTTGTCATACGTTATCCCAGGTATACTAGCTACATCGTAAGCATACATTTCATACAAGGATCGATATCTGTAATATGTCTTAATGTACTGAACCACCAGGTCATACATTTCTTTTGACAATTCCATCTATTGTTTCCTCCTTCCTTTTCTATATGACTTACTTAAATATAATATGTACCGCTATCGCTTTTGTTTTCTTGCAAATAATGTGTACATGCTGCCATATCCGATGAAAATTCATCTGAAAATGCTGTTTTATTTAACTGTTTCCTTAAACTTGCTCTATCTATGGCTGCATTCCATTTTTCATGTTGTTGTAAGGTCTGATATTCACTATCAGTCAAAAAGATATTTTTGTAATACCCATAAGCTTTAGTGGTATTTTCTCCATCTTCAAGCAGCATGGATCTTTGTTTTAACCTTCTTTCCTGTCTTCTGACCGAATCTTCCTTTATAGATCTAGTATTCTCTTTAGCATATGGAACGTGTATTTCTACCACAGAATTACCATATATAATTTCAATGAACTCACTATCTTTAAAATAATTTAGAGCATCAGACATATTCTTATCATCTTCTCCAAGTATTCTTCCTAGTCTAGTAGGAACACTATATGGTTCACAATCATCTAGCCTAATCACTCCACCCGTTACGCCCGCTTTAGCGATGAGTTCCAAAAGTATGACAACTCTTACGTAACCGTGTTCACCAGAAGCACTGTCTCTCACATTTTTAATCTGTATATCATCAAAGAAGTCGCAGACCAATTTGACGTACCAGTTAATAATATTTGAACTACTCATCTTCTGCACCACTATCGTTTACAAATTCTTGTAATAAGCTCTCTACTTCTCCTGGAGCATTCAACAGAGCTTTAACTCCATCTATACCAATTCCTTTTATAGCTGTATTAACGATAGATCTTAAAGGGTTATACGTATTAGCAGCACCACGATTTATTTTGTCAAAATTATTTCTATTCACACCATTTCTTACTTCTGCTATAACAGTAGGTCTAGATACCCCCAATTCATCTGCTGTCTCTTGGAAGGTTAGCCCTTTCTCTTTTAACAAAAAAAGAAGATAAGCTCTTGCATCCATAGTCCACTGAACTTTTCTTCCTCTTTTAGTTTCTGTAATTTTTTCCATTTACCGCACCTCGCTTTTCTCTATCTAATTACGATTGCGGCTCTATTTATATATAGTAACTATATATATTATTCTCTTTCTTTATAGTATATATTTAATAGTAATAGTATATGGGCGGACAATGTCCGTTATACTTGGCATTTGGGAACTTCATTTTTTAATTATCATATAGACTAGTTGCTAAAAACACTGAAATTCCAATAAAAAAGAATTAAGCCGCAATTCCTTTTGCAACTTAATTCTATAACTCAGCGTTTAACTATGATTTTTTAGTTTCACTAGTTTCCAGACTTCGCTAACAAATCCTCGGCAGCAGCTCTCCACTTGGCGGAGGCAGCAGCGTTTCAGTACCTATTTCCGTTGTCATCACAACGTGACCAGGCATCTCCTTAATCACCTCGCCTATTACAACCGCACCCTCTGTATGCTCGGAGCTGTGCAGTGATGCGAGTACAGCGTCGGCGGATTTTGCAGGGACGAACATAACCAGTCTACCCTCGCACGCGAGATAGAGTGGCTCTAGACCGAGCATGCCCGTTACACCAGCGACTTCAGGATTTACAGGAACGGACTCAGTATCTAGCTTTATTCCGATATCACTCTGATCTGCAATCTCATAGAGCACAGTTCCAACTCCACCGCGCGTCGCATCCCTTATAATATGGATGTCTGGGACGGCCTCAAGTGCAGCATTTACAGCATTCCAGAGAGGCGCACAATCACTAGTCACATTTGCCTCCATGCCGAATCTGTCCCTCTCGAGTAGAATCGTACAGCCGTGACGGCCAACGTCTCCAGTCACAATAATCTTGTCGCCAGGTTCAGCGTTTGCACCAGCTGGATTAACGCCTTCCAGTATCTCACCTACGCCAGTGGTCGTGATAAACACGCCATCCACCTGCCCTTTGCCAGCAACCTTGGTATCGCCTGATACGATTGAAACGCCAACCTCGTGAGCCGTCTCAGCCATCGCCTTAGCAATGCGGTCCAGCTTCTCAACGGGGAAGCCTTCCTCTATTACAAATGCACAAGATATGTAGAGTGGCTTTGCCCCCATGCACGCGAGGTCATTTACCGTACCGCATATCGAGAGCTTTCCGATATTACCACCAGGGAATTCTGCAGGAGATACGATAAATCCGTCCGTGGACATCGCCATCCTTCCGGTTGGAGGTGGCAGTACTGCCGCATCGTCCGCCGTTAAGTATTTGTTGTCAAAATATTTCTTGAAAATCCCACCGATCAGGTCATTCGTCTGCTTCCCACCTGCACCGTGCGCGAGGGTTATTGTTTGTTCCATATATCGCCTCCGTATTTATAAAATGCCGAACACGCGCCTTCGCTAGAAACCATACACGCTCCTATCGGATGCTCTGGCGTACAGCCCTTACCGAACACCTTGCAGTCGTAAGGCTTGCATTTGCCGAGTAGCACCTCTCCGCATCTACATGCTGGATTTGGTCTCCCTTCTATCTTTGGAAGATTGAACTTATATCTAGCATCGTAATCGCGATACTCTGGCCTAAGCTCAACACCTGATTTCTCTATAACGCCGAGCCCTCTCCACTCTGAATCGCAAGGCTCCATGACCGTCTCGACAAGCTTTCTAGCTGCAGGGCTTCCCTCTTCAGTTACCACTGCTGGGTAGCAATTTACTGCGAAAGGTTTGTTTTCTTCTATCTTCTTGATGATTACCGCTAACGCTGCCAGCACCTCGGATCCCGAGAAACCAGCAACTACTCCAGATATTCCGTGTTCATCACGGAGTTTATAGTATTCCTCCATGCCCGTCATCGTGCTCACATGACCAGGATATAGGAATGCATCCGCACTGCCCTTGAGCGCAAGATAAGCATTATACATCGTCTTGTTAGCTGTCAGTATTGAGAAATTTTCGATGCTCTGTGCCTTCGCTTCACGAACCGCCATCACGCTTCCTGGTGTTGTCGTTTCAAATCCGACAGCTAGAAATACGACCTGCTCATCTGGATGCACCTTGGCATACTCTAGCGAGTCGAGCGGCGAGTATACAACACTTACCTTCGCCCCCTTGCTGCGAGCTCCTGCAAGGCTCATCTCCGTTCCGGGAACTCTAATCAGATCTCCGAAAGTCGTTATGGTCGCTTTCTTGTCCAGCGCCAGCATTACCGCCTCATCGATATACGAAACTGGCGTGACACAGACTGGACATCCTGGTCCTGAAATCAGCTCGATATTATCCGGTAGAAGTCTCCTGATTCCAAGTCTAAAAATCTCATGCGTATGAGTTCCACAGACTTCCATGATTCTAAGCTTCGGGCCGTCGTAAGAGGTAACAATGTCGCGAGCTTTCTTTGTACTCTCGTTAATTGTCATTCAGCTCCTCCATGACCTTATCTGCCTCTGCCGCCTCATCTGCTGCAACTCTAGCAATGGCAAGACCTGCGTGCACCATCACGTAATCTCCAGGGGCTAGGTCTGAAATCAGCTCCGCAGAAACCTTTCTCTTAACGCCGCCAGCATCGATGACAGCCATATTATTCTCTATATTAGCAACCTTTGCTCTCAATCCCACGCACATATGTGCACCTCCGTCATTTTTTAATCTCTATATATTTTATACCCATGTTCAGTCATGTGACTGTACTATTTATTGTTCTTTATTTTGTTCTTCATCCCGAAGCGCCGCTATTCCTGCAGCTGCCTGACCAAGCGCTATGCCACCATCATTAGTCGGTACGACTCCGTGCTTCAGCACTTTGAAGCCTTCTCGTTCGAGTCCTTCGTCCACTAGTTTTAGAAGTAGTAGGTTTTGGAATACTCCGCCCGACAGGGCAACAACGTTCACTTCGCACCTCGTACGCTGGTAGCAGCACGCGATTACGATCATGTCTGCCAGCGCTTTATGGAAGAAGTATGCCAGCTGGTCAGTATCTTGATCTGCCAGACTCCTTGCAGCTAGTTCCATGAGCAAGGTGTCTGTACATAGTTCGAACTGCTCTTCGTCGATATTCATCAGCCTGCCCTCGTAAGGCGCTAGGCTTATTCCTTGTGCTTCGGCGCGTTCAGCTGCAAACTGGAGCGCCATCGAAGCCTCGCCTTCAAAGGTGCTGGCTGACTTTATGCCGAGCACTGCGCTTACCGCGTCAAAGAGGCGGCCTGCGCTTGTTGACTTCACTGTATTTATATTATTTCCGAGCATGAAATCGATGCTCTGCCTGCCCTTCCCGTCTCCGAGTCCGAGTGTCTCTCCTATGCGGTTCGCCGCCTCGCTTCCGAGCGCTGTGCTAATCATGGAGTATGCGATTCGCCATCCCTCCCTAGAAGCGATATCTCCGCCAGCATGTATAAACGGCGCTATACTGCCGACACGCTCGTATCCGCTCTCATCTCCAAGCAGGAATTCGCCGCCCCAGATAGTTCCATCTGGACCGTATCCAGTTCCGTCAAAGGTCACTCCCAGAGCTGTTCCCTCGTATTCGTTCTCTGCCATGCACGATACCATGTGTGCATGATGATGCTGCACTTCCATAACTGGAACACCTTCTCTCTCTGCAATCACCCTAGCCATCTCACTCGTGTTATAGCCTGGGTGCATATCTCCCACTATTATATCTGGCTGAATCTCTAGTAGCCTTTCCATACGAGTTGTTGCCGCTTCAAGCGCCCTCACACTTCTCATATCCGCCATATCACCTATGTATGGTGATGGATAAAAAAGCCCCTTATCGCCTAGGCAAAATGCATTCTTTAACTCTCCACCTATTCCGAGCGCCTCGTACGAGCTTTCTCTCTTCGCTACTATTGGAAGCGGAGAATATCCTCTCGACCTTCTAATCATATAAGGCTTACTTCTGTAAAATGCCATAACCGTATCATCCGCTCTTATCCGTATGTCCCTAGAGTTGGAAAGTATGATATCGCACATCGGCGATAGATACTTAAGCGCTTCCTCATCGTTCATGCATATCGGAGCTCCAGATGGATTTCCGCTAGTCATCACCAGAATATCAGATATTGTCTCATCATCAGGATAATCGAAGAGGAGCATATGAACTGGTGTATATGGCAGCATCACCCCTAAATTTGGATTGTTAGGTGCTACGGATGCTGCGATTCTTAATCTATGCCGTATCTGGCTGTTGGTCTTAATTTCTTCTTGTATATTGGAATCAAGCTCTGCCGACTCAACTGAATCGTGACGTCTAGGAATCAGTATTATCGGCTTCTGCGAGCCGGTAAGCAGCGGCTCCATCTCTGGCTCCAGCCTGCATTCGCGCCCGACCACTTCGAGATCCCGCATCATCACTGCGAACGGCTTCATCGGGCGCGCCTTCAGCTGTCTGAGGCGCTGGACCGCTGCTTCGCTTCCGGCGTCGCAGCAGAGATGGAAACCGCCGATCCCCTTGATGGCGGCTATGCCGCCATTCCTGATCACAGCCCTGGTCTCTAGAAGCGCCGCCGCGCCATATGCACCCTCGTGGCGCCCAGTACCAGATGTCCCGCCCACGAGGGTGTAGAGCTCCGGCCCGCAGTCGTTACAGCACACAGGCTGGGCATGATAGCGCCTCGAATTTATATCGGAATATTCGTCACTGCAGGCCTCGCACATTGGAAAACCAGCCATGCTGGTTTTCTCTCGGTCGTATGGCATCGAGTCGAGAATAGTTAAACGCGGACCGCACTGAGTGCAGTTTATAAACGGATGGAGATACCTCCTGTTATTCTTATCAAACAGTTCCCTTGCGCAATCCGGGCAAGTTGCTATGTCAGGCGATACGAATATCTGCCCATCCTCATGCTTGCTCAGTGCAATCTCGAAGCCTGATTGAGCTTTTATATCCAGAGGATAATCCATAACCTTAACCTTGACGATTGCAGACCGCTCTGGTGCTTCTGCTTCTATGGCATGTACAAAATCGCCGATTACGGACTCATCTGCTCTTGCGATTATCTCAACGTAAGAACCCTTGTTACAGACACTTCCAGATATGTTGTATCTGTCCGCAAGTCTGCTCACAAAGGGTCTAAAGCCAACGCCCTGAACTATTCCATAAATCCTAATTAATCTACATACCAATTGCAATCACCAACATCTATTTATTTCACTACATCTCCAGCTTTCTGCCAGTATTCTTCATCTGAGCTCGATGAGTACAGAGAAGCCGAGATTGCGAAGTGAGGGAGACTGAGAAAAGTACCCTTCCACCCTGGAAGCGCCCTCTTGATTAGCGGGTCACCAATCACCATATCGTACCCTTCTGCATCTACGAGCTTCATGAGCTCATCCTCTTCATTTAACTTAGTATCATGCTCCTGACGAACCTCTTTGCTCATCATGAACCAGCTCGCGACGTCTACGCGCTCTAGTGGCTTATCCTCGGAAGCACCTATAAGCACATCTCTAAGCGAATTTGCAAAAACCTGCTGATGCACTATCAGCACCTTCCGAGGCTCGTGCCCCATGACCTTGCGAGAGAAGTCATCCGCACAATCCTGCGGCAGAGGATAACATATCTCATATGGTACGCCATACTTGTCCGATAACCATCTCGCGGGCTTTACACCGCCAGGAGATACGACGATATTTCTATCCACATGTGCAGCGGCAGCCACATCTTCTAGCGTATCATTCATGCCATAGATAACTGGTTTATCCACGCCCTGCTCGCTAAGTGCAGTCACCATATCTTCATAGTCGCCGCTTCCAGGGGTGTCGAGCGGCGTAAAGCCTATTACCCCAACTCTTTCGGAAGCATTACTCTTATCAATCTTACCTAACTTACCTAGCTTGCCCAGTTTTCCTAGCTTTTCTAGATCTTCCAAGCTAATTGCTTTTTGCTCAAGACTGCCATTTGCGATAAATCTCGCTCCTGAGCCTCCCTCTTCATACAAGTAGTTCTTGAGGATCTGTAGAAACGCCCTGCTAACACCTTCGTCATACATGTCGATTCCATTAGTCTCAACAGGCACAACTGGCACCTCGTAGTCAGTCTCCATCAGGCGCTTTAGCGCTCTATAGTCAGTAGCTATAACGGCTGGTACAGGCGTCCCGATTAGGCCGACGAATTTAGCGTCTATATCTCCGAGTGCTTCCTTAGTCTTCTGGATGAGAAGCTCGTCACGGCCGAGAATCGCATCTAGATCACGAAGAGCTGCGCTAAATATCGCGCTCTTTGTCTTATCCCAACGCGGCTCATCGTATCCGCAGATATTTCCAACGCAACCACCAGCATCCATGATTATCAGCATACCGCCGTAGTGAAACAGCACAGAGACCGCGCCAGACTGGTCTGGCGTAAATGGCGATAGATACTTTCTAAGCCCTTTCATCAGCGAGCCTCCTCTCTATTGCCTCTACAAAGTATACTAGCCCCTTGTATCCAAATGGCTGGATTTCGTTATTCCAGTGCACATTTATCGACTCCGGATAGTAGAACTGTGCATCTATACCGATTGAAATATCGACTTTTTCTGAGCCATCGTAGTTCATCATTGTCGGTGACATAGTCGAGTACACCTTGAGGTCTGGGTTGTAACTAGCTAGTTCTCTAATAAAAGGAAAGTCATCTTCGCTTATATTCGCAAACACCGACTTAACGCGTAATCCCAGTTTCTCGAGTGCTAGCGCCATCTCAATTGAGTTTCCATTTACAACCTGTCCTATTGCAAATGTCTTTCCTTCACACAGTTGCTGAAGTCTTAGGCACGCATCGCTAGCCTCACGGAAGTATTCCGAATCATCAATTTCTACTCCGAGAGCCGAAGCGAACAACGCATATTGACGCTTGATTCTATCTATTTCATATACTCTAGTCAGCTCCACGTAAGGGATTCCGAGCTTTGACTCAAGTGTGAATGCTGCCTTTCTAGCCTCTGGATGAAGTATGATATTGAAATCTGCTCCGCCCATATCCATGTATTCTTCGAGGGTTTCTTTTCTCCCTACCTCGTGTATGGTCTTGATTCCCATCTGACCGAGGATGTCATAAAGGTCTGAATCGTCCTCTAGATGTGTAAAATTACCGAGCAAATTAACTGTCCCACCTGTCGGCTTTCTCTTCTCAAGCAGCGAGTAAATCGCTTCTCTTACAGCTACCATCGGCGGGTTCTTGCCCTCGCGCATAAGCGCATACATATATGTAGGAACGACGTGAATTCCCGTGCGTTCCTCAGCCTTTCTACAGACACGTTCTAGGTCAGTTCCGAGAAGCGCATCGACGCATGTGATGCAGATAACCACAACCTTAGGCTTCACTTCACAGACTTCATAAATCTCCTCGATAGCCTCTGGTATATCGGATAGGTGTCTGCCTGTGACGAGGTCATTTTCACTCATCTGAAGGAAAAACATCCTCTCGCTATATCCGCCTTCGTCCGCCAAAATCGTGGTATTACGGCCACAGCAAGCTGGCGCAACCACGAGCATGACCGATTCCGGTATTACTACTCCTGCTCTCTTAACGCCAAAGCCCTGTGCACCTGGTGAGTTGTACATCAAGGTCGCCGGTGAGCTGTACACGAGATGCTCGTTGCTCACTAGCTCTGTCGGAATACTGCCAGCCTCAGCGAGCGCCCCTATTGTCGTGAAATAAGTGTCTCTCGCCATTATGAATTCTCCTTAATCAGGTAGTCTGCCAGTGCAAAGAATCTCTTTGCGATATCAGACTCAGGATTACCCTCGATTACAGTCTTACCCTGATCCTCCCAGTCGATGATCTCCTGACTGCGAGGAATCTCTCCTACGATTGGTATTCCAGCCTCATCTGCAAATGCCTGTACCTTCTCCGTCTCATTCTCGACGTTACGGTGATCGAGCACCACGCCCTTCACTTTGGCATAGCCTCGGTCCGCAAAATTATCTACAGCCGTCTTAATATTATTCGCCGCATAGAGAGCCATCTTTTCACCCGAAGTTACGATGAGTATATCCTCTGCAAAGCCCTCTCTGATAGGTGCAGCAAAGCCTCCACAGACTACGTCCCCGAGCACGTCATATAGGACTACATCAGGATGAAATCTGCCAAAAACATCTAGATTATCTATGAGGTTGAAAGTCGAGATTATACCTCTACCAGCACATCCGATGCCCGGTGTAGGTCCACCAGTCTCGATACATTCAACTCCTCCAAATCCAGTTTTAACCATCTCGTCAATTGTCGGTTCATCGTCGTTATCTCTCATGAAGTTCATAACCGGAATCAGCGGATTACCTCCAAGAAGGTTGATTGTCGAATCAGCCTTTGGATCACATCCAATCTGAACCACCTTATATCCCTTAACTGCAAAGGCTGCTGCGAGATTCGCAGTCACTGTCGACTTGCCGATACCACCTTTACCATATATTGCTACCTTAATCATTTATCCCCCTACACAAAAAGACTTCAAACCACACAGGTAGAAGTCTCCGAAAACAATTTCATACCACTCGGGACACCTTGTGGTTGGTCTTCATTTAATTAATTAAAATTATACTATCGCAACAGATTGTGCGCAATAAAAGGTATTTTAATCACAATCGTTTACATTTTTTTGAGTGACTGATAAAATATTTTAAATACATTTTCTCTCTTTATACCTATTAAAAAGGTGTAAATTGGTGAGGTGAAATTTATTTTTTAGGAAGTATTTCTCTATGAAAAGAATTGCAATATACGGGAAAGGCGGAATTGGAAAATCCACTACCGTCTCTAATATGTCCGCGGCACTCGCCGGAAAAGGATATACGGTCATGCAGATTGGATGCGATCCAAAGGCAGATTCCACGATTAGTCTTCGTCAAGGTAGGGATCTCACTCCAGTTCTCGATACTTACAGGGATAAAATCAAGGACATTCAGCTTGAAGACATGTATACCATCGGCTACAACGGTGTTATCTGCGTGGAAGCCGGCGGTCCAACTCCCGGCATCGGCTGCGCTGGACGAGGTGTTGCTAAGGCGCTAGACCTGCTCAAGCAAAAGAATTTCGAAGAAGTTCTCCATCCCGATGTCGTCTTCTACGATGTGCTCGGAGACGTAGTATGTGGCGGTTTCTCCATGCCATTAAGAAAAAACTATGCTGACAACGTATACGTGATTTCATCCGGAGAGCAGATGGCGATATATGCAGCGATGAACCTCGGTCTAGCGATGGAAAATTTTAAACGCAGAGGTCACAACGGACTCTCTGGAATAATTGCCAACAAGCGCAATGTTAATGGTGAAGACGAGAAGCTTCAGACCCTTAGCGAAGACCTCGAATGTCCGATAGTCGGAACTATCGAGCACAGCATGGTGGTAAAAAGAGCGTCTGACGACGCTCTCACCGTTTCCGAGGCTTTTCCGGATGACCCGATGATTGACGTATATACGAAGATAGCGATGGAGATTATAAACAGGGACTAATATGCTGATTGATTTACACAAACCCGATATTAATAAAGCGAAGGTGAAGCTTGGGGATCTCGATACCCTGGCTCCTTTCCCACGCAAACTTGAATACTCATGTCCTTCGCGCGGTGGCTGGACTATTGCGCATACACCGATGATTATTCCTAGCTCGCACATGATATACATCGGAGCGTCAGCATGTCTACGCGGCGTGGTTCTCTCTGCTGCCGAGTATGAGGGGCTGGATAGATTTTCAATGGTACTCATTGAGGAAAAAGACATTTTGAGTGGCAACATGGAAGAACTTTTTATCGAGGGTGTTACCGACGTCCTGAATAAACTGGATCATAAACCTACGTGTGTACTCCCTTTTACAGGCTGCATTCACTACTTCCTAGCCACGGACATTGAATATATATATGACGAGCTTTCGTCTCGCTTTCCAGACATCGACTTCATCTCTTCGCAGATGACGCCGACCATGAAGATAAACGACCACACACCTGAAGAGGATATGTGCCGCTCGATGTATCTATGCATCGAGGAACAGCCTCTTAATGATAAGGTCGTTAATTTCATAGGTGATAGTTTTCCGATTGACAGGTCTGGCGATCATATGAAGCTACTACATGATAACGGTTTCCGCACCCATGACCTAGCTTCAATCGATGATTACGCTGAGTACAAGGCTATGGGAGAGAGTTTTCTCAACATCTACTCACTTCCTATCGCGAAGTGGTCCACTGAATGCCTTGAGGAGAGGCTCGGTCAGAAGAGCCTATACATGCCGTACACTTACGACTACGATGAGATTGACAGTGATATGAGTGCGCTTTCTCAGATTATCGGAGCTCCTACTCCTGATTTTGCATCACTTCGGTCAGAAGCTGATGAAGCTCTAAGAGATGTACTTTCTGTTATCGGAGATGCACAGATTGCTATAGACTTCATGAGCACACCGCGTTTCTTGAGCCTTGCAAAACTCCTGCTCTCACGAGGTTTTAACGTGACAGAGATATATGGTGATGCTCTAACACCAGATAGCAAACCAGACCTTGAGTGGTTAAAGCAGAATTATCCAGATATTCCGCTGATTGCAACTCAGGATTTTCGTGCACGCTTCTATCCACGAGATGAAGCTGAGGGTGGCAAGCTGCTTGCAATAGGTCAGAAAGCTGCGTATTTTACTGGCACTAACCACTTTGTAAATCTAATCGCCAACAACGGCTGGTATGGATATGACGCCATTAAAAAGCTCGCATCAGAAATGATCGATGCGTTTAACAACGAAAAAGACACTAAGTCCATAATTCAGGTTAAAGCTTGGGGGTGCTCGGCATGAAACAAGTAGCAAGAGTTTTATCCACCTATTCAGCTGACCTATTCGGCATCTGCTCCGTCCTCTATGAGCTGGGCGGTCTCGTTGTAATGCACGATGCATCCGGCTGCAATTCGACATACAACACGCACGATGAGCCGCGTTGGTATGATATAGAGAGCATGATTTACATATCTGGGCTCATTGAAAATGACGTAATTCTCGGAAATGATGAGAAACTTATAAGCGATGTAATTGAGGCTGCACAGGAAACTAATCCTAAATTCATCGCTATCTCCGCTGCACTGATTCCACTCTTTATGAGCACTGACATGAAGGGAATAGCCCGCATCATCGAGAAGCGCACGGGAATACCGACCTTTGGATTTACGACTAATGCTATGGATACTTATGTACTCGGCGGCAACATGGTATACCGAGAATTCCTAGATAGATTCTGCCCTACCCTTGATTGTAGCCAAGCTACATCTGATTCACCTTCCATATCCGTAAATCTCCTCGGCGTAACTCCGCTCGACTTCTCGATAGTCGGAAACGTTGAGGCTCTAAAGGAGTATTTTAAAGAACGCGGCATCAGGGTTAATTGCTGCATGACGATGGGCTGCACTCTTTCTGAAATGGCAGAGGCTTATAAAGCTGATGTCAATGTCGTCTGCTCATCTCTGGCACTTGACGGTGCGAGAATACTCAATGATAAGTACGGAACACCTGCAGTTCTGGGTCTGCCTATGGGAAAGACTGCTTGCTGTGAACTTGAAAAGCTTATAAGAGAGTCTGCATCTGACGGTAAATCACGTCTGCTCGGGTCAACCGATGAGATAACCGGTATCCCACCTATTGAACATCCGAAGTCGAGCTATACGCTTAGGGATAGAGCCAAGGGTGGCACCTGGATTATCGGTGAGGCGATTAATGCAGTAGGCATACGCTATGTGCTGGAGCACGACCTTGGAATTTCTGAAGTTCACATACTATGCCCTACTCAGGTAGATGCTCATATGCTTAGAGATGACGATGTTATGGTGCGCGACGAAGCTGACATAGAGAAGGTATTAAAGAGCGCAAAATGCGTAATCGCAGATCCTATCTATGGACGAATTCTGACGAGAGATGAAAATGGTAATTTACCGCACTTCATATATATTCCCCACGAAGCTTATTCGGGCAGGATGTACAGGAGTCATATCCCGACCTTCATCGGAGCAGGCTTCACAGATTGGCTGACTTCTAAGGTCAATGCTGATCAGGATTCCATCGGTATCAACGACATAATGCGGATAAATGTGCCATACAAAAAGGGATAAATATTGGGGAAACAAAGTAATATGAAAAAAAGACTTTTAATTGCACTTGCTGTAGTATTATTGCTGTCACTTGCTGGGTGCGGTAAGTCTGAGAAAAAAGCAGGACTTGCAAATAAAGATATAATCGGCATATGGCAGTGCACTGCAGCGCTTGAATCAATGGATTCATACTCAAAATTCTACGAAGAAGCTAAGGATATATAATGAAACTTATAGCTCCGTTCCAAATGTTCTTACGCTAGAGAAAAGCGGGAAGGCATCATATTACATACTTGACTACCAGTATTATGGAAAATGGAAGCTAAAAGGTAAAACAGTTACCTTTACCGTAGAGGATTCAAAATCTGTAGTTGAAGGTGCTAATGATTTACTGCCAGCTGGCTCTACAATTAAGTTCAAGATTGATAAGAAGAATATGCGTATCACCCGTGAATTTGAACCTAGGGGCGTGTTCGTGTATGAACGGAATCATTAGTTATATGTTAAAAACGTAGCAATCGAAATTGAATGCTACGTTTTTTCTTATAACCAATAAATATTTCTTACCAGCACCTTTTTTTGATTAAAATACCTCATCCTCTGCCAGCGCAAGCACAGCATCAACAGCCCTATGCCACTTAGCCTTAGCACGCTGTCTCTCCTCGCCCTTAATCGCTGGATAGAATTCCTTGTCAATATCTTTAATCTCTATGATATCCTCAATCGACTTGTAATATCCTGAAGCGAGCCCGGCCAGATATGCAGCTCCAAGCGAAGTCGATTCAATCGACTTATGACGAACTATATGGATATCTGAGATATCTGCCTGATTCTGCATCAAGAAGTTATTAAGTGAAGCTCCACCATCAACTTTGAGGTCGGTGATCTTTCTTCCAAGATCCTTTTCCATCGCCTTGATTAGATCATCACTCTGAAAAGCAATTGACTCAAGTGTCGCCCTAACTATGTGCTCTTTCTTGGTAGACCTCTTTATACCGAGGATTGCCCCTCTCGCATCTGGTTCCCAGTAAGGTGCTCCAAGTCCTGTAAATGCAGGTACGACGACAACTCCATCACTATCTGGCACCTTGCTCGCGAAGTTTTCCGAGATACTCGATTTCTTAATCATCTGAAGGTTATCGCGCAGCCACTGAATAGCAGCACCACACACGAATACTGAGCCTTCAAGCGCGTACTTAACCTCACCATTTAGCCCCCAAGCGATAGTCGTGAGTAGACCGCTGCTGCTATATACGGGCTTATTACCAGTGTTTAGAAGCAGGAAATTTCCTGTTCCATATGTGCTCTTAATTTCACCCTCGTTAAAGCAAGCCTCACCAAAGAGTGCAGCCTGCTGATCTCCTGCAGCTCCAGTGATAGGTAGCTTGCCGCCAAATAATTCGAAAATAGTCTCACCAAAGTCACCTGCACATGGCACAGGCTTCGGAAGCATCGCACGCGGTATATCTAGGATAGATAGGATCTCATCATCCCAGTCAAGCGTATTGATATTGAACATCATTGTTCTTGCTGCATTTGAATAGTCTGTGAGATGCTTAGCGCCACCAGTCATCTTCCAGATAAGCCAAGTTTCAACCGTTCCGAACAGCAGCTCGCCACGATCTGCCTTTTCCCTCGCTCCATCTACGTGGTCGAGAATCCACTTTAGCTTAGTCGCACTAAAATAAGCATCTACGATAAGACCTGTCTTCTCCCTAATCACGTCAGAATAGCCTTTATCTCTAAGCCATTCAGCGGTGTCTGCAGTTCTTCTGCATTGCCACACAATCGCATTATAAATCGGTCTGCCCGTCTCTTTATCCCACACAATTGTGGTTTCACGCTGATTTGTTATACCAATGCAGTCGATATCCCTGTAAGTAAGACTAGCCTTGAGCAGCGCCTCCTGAGCAACTGCCATCTGCGTAGAATATATCTCCATCGCATCGTGCTCAACCCATCCGTCATGAGGGAAAATCTGCTTAAACTCCCTCTGTCCAACGCTTATCACCTTTCCTGCCCTATCGTAGATTATGCACCTCGCACTCGTCGTACCTTCGTCGAGTGTCATGATGTATTCGCCCATCACAGCCTCCTATCTATGCTATACAAATAGCGCCATAATACTGTTGCTTATATCTATGCCTTCGTCCGTAAGCCTCATGCCATCTTCACCAATTACGATTTTTCCTTCTCTCTCATATTCGCGAGCTTCTTCAAAGACATCACTGTAATATTCCCAGAATTTCTCGTAACTACCGAGCACATCCTCGTATCTAATTCCTTCTACCTTCCTAAGCCCTGTAAAAACCGCCTCCGCCACGTTGTCATGCTCCGAGTTCTCGTGTACTTCAGCAGAAGGCGCAAGACCTTTACCAGTGAGGTTAAAATATTCATCGAGAGAGCAGACATTCATAACCCTGCTGTTATCGATGAACGATGATGCTCCGAGACCAAGCCCCAGATAAGGAGCCATCTCCCAGTACTTGAGATTGTGTCTAGATTCATAGCCACGCTTAGCGAAGTTAGAAATCTCATAGTGCTCATATCCCTTCTCTTTGAGGAGCTTAGTTCCAGCGTGATACATAGCTCTATCGATTTCATCAGTAATTTCAGTAAGCTTTCCCTTTTCAAACTCCTTGAAGAAGGCTGTACCTTCCTCAAGCTGCAAACTATAGAAGGATATGTGTTCAGGCTCTAGGCTCGTAACAGCTTCTATATCTATAAGCGTAGTCTCTAAGCTGCCATCTGGCACAGCGAACATGAGGTCGAGATTTATATTATCAAATCCCGCTGCTCTCGCATTTTGTACATCTGTGATTACATCACCAGCTGTATGAATCCTGCCAAGCCTCTTCAGTATCTCATCGTTCATACTCTGAACGCCCATAGATAAGCGGTTAACACCAGACTGCCTGTAACCTCTCAGGCTTTCCATGGACAGTGTAGCAGGATTAGATTCAAGGGTGATCTCCGCTTCATCATCTATGTTGAAATTCGCCTTTAGCTCACTAATTATCCTTGCAACCTGGTCGCTACTTAGTAGCGATGGCGTTCCACCGCCAAAGAAGATGGTATCGAAGACTCCATGTGCATGGTCACTAATAAGCCTTGCTCTGATGCGAATCTCTTCGCATAGCGCCTTCACGTAGCGTTCTCTCAGGGCTTCATCCGAAGCTCCAGATAGAAACGCACAGTAGTTGCATTTCCTTACGCAGAACGGAATATGAACGTATATACCAGGGTTCTTATTTATCGTCATCGAATTTCAGAACCTCTGTAAATGCCTCCTGAGGCACCTCAACTCTTCCGAACTGCCTCATGCGCTTCTTACCTTCCTTCTGCTTCTCGAGCAGCTTCTTCTTACGCGAGATGTCTCCTCCGTAGCACTTCGCAATTACGTCCTTACGGTAAGCTCTTACGGTCTCACGCGCAATTACCTTCTGTCCGATTGCAGCCTGAATTGGGACTTCAAACTGGTGCATAGGAATTAACTTCTTGAGCTTTGCACAGATCGTACGCCCCTTTGCATATGCTTCCTCTTCAGGAACGATAGTGCTGAAGGCGTCGATAAGCTCCTTGTTGAGCAGAATATCTAGCTTAACGAGCTTCGCAGTTCTGTATTCCTTAAATTCATAGTCTAGCGAAGCATATCCCTTAGTCTTGGATTTGAGCGCATCAAAGAAATCATAGATTACCTCGTTGAGAGGAATCTCGTAGTGTAGCTGAACTCTCGTCTCCGTGAGATACTCCATGTGCACCATGTTCCCACGTCTGCTCTGGCACAGCGTCATGATAGTTCCGACGTAGTCCTTAGGCGTCATGATTTCAGCCGAAACGATTGGCTCTTCTATCCTCTGTATGTCAGCTGGATCAGGCAGATTTGAAGGGTTCTGAACCATGATTTCTGAACCGTCCTTCATTACTACCTTATAGATAACACTTGGCAGCGTGGTGACAACGTTGAGATCGAATTCCCTTTCAAGCCTTTCGATGATCACGTCCATATGAAGCAGTCCGAGGAATCCGCAGCGATATCCGAATCCGAGCGCAGCGGAATTTTCAGATTCAAAATTGAACGCCGCATCGTTTACCTGCAGCTTCTCTAGTGCGTCCTTTACATTCTCGTATTTCTCACCTTCTGCTGGATATACTCCGCAGTACACCATTGACTGCGCTTTCTTATATCCCTTGAGCGGATGTTCCGTCGGCGATTTAGTCAGAGTAATTGTATCTCCGACTCTGGCATCGGCAACCTGCTTGATGCTGGCACAGATGTAGCCTACCTCTCCTGCCTTTAGCTCCTTAGAGGGAACCATGCTCGGTATGCAGTAGCCTACCTCCGTTACCTCATAGTCCTTGCCGGTGTTCATCATGCGGATGAAATCACCTTTCTTGACTCTACCGTCAAAGATTCTCGTATATATAACGACGCCCTTGTAGCTATCGTAATACGAATCGAAGATTAGACCCTTGAGTCGTTCATCGGGATCACCCTCTGGCGGTGGAATAACTTCAACGAGCTTCTCGAGCATATCGTCTATGCCGAGACCTGTTTTGGCAGAAATCTGCGGTGCCTCTTCAGCATCAATTCCAATAATCTCCTCTATTTCAGCCTTTGCTTCCTCAGGCCTTGCACTGTCCAAATCCATCTTGTTGAGAACTGGAAGTATCTCGAGGTCTTCATCTAGAGCTAGATATACGTTGCCGAGCGTCTGTGCCTCTACGCCCTGAGTGGCATCCACAACAAGTACAGCACCATCGCAAGCAGCCAAAGAACGAGATACTTCATAGTTGAAGTCCACGTGTCCAGGAGTGTCAATCAGGTTTAGTACGTACTCCTCTCCATCCTTCGCCTTGTATGAGAGCCTCGTCGTCTGTAGTTTTATGGTAATGCCTCGTTCTCTCTCGATATCCATATTGTCGAGGAACTGCTCTTTCATATCCCTCGATGCGACGAGTCCAGTCTTCTCAATCAGCCTGTCAGCAAGAGTCGACTTACCGTGGTCGATGTGAGCGATGATGCTGAAATTTCTAATTTTCTTTAAGTAATCCATATCCGTCCTTATCTCAATTTATATTAATTCTTACCTTCATCCGTCTCTGCAATAGAGGCTATGAGCTCCTTGCAAGCGAGCATATTCGCATACCCTGCCACAGCCAGTTCAAGCGCCAGCTTCGTAGCAGTTTCTTTGTCTTTGCAGCCTTTAATTTTATCCGCCACCCGCAAATATTCATCATCTATAGTCCTACAGTACTCATCGTAGAAATGCTCTACATCCATGTGCTCCATTTCCGAACTGAGCAAAAGACCAGCTTCCTTGACGCTCATGACCTGCTTGAACAAGCAAATGGCCGTCAAATACCCTATGTGCTCACGGTCGTACTTCTTGCCATGCGCTCTCGGAAGGAGCGAACTCTTCATGTAATTGTTGATCATGGCTGGTGTGAGAGTTTCCTCACCTTCACACTCAAGCCCTATGTGCTGCCTCTTCATGTATCCGATGACTTGGTCCATATATAGGTCGATATCCGGAATCTTATCCCAGCTCTCAGGCCTGGAATTCTCAAGTCTTGAGACGAGCTCGTTAATTCGTTCTGACATGTAAACACCTCTCTTAAATTTATACATTTTATTATACTTAATCACATGCACAAATAACAGCTTTCATTCAGAAAATCTTCATGTTGATGTATTGCAATTTCTATAATTGTTTAATATAATATCTAATACTATATAAAGGCGTAATGCTTATCATATTATTCAGGCGTATCTAGACAATGATATCGCTATTGGCATTGTAATCACATGGAGGTGACCAAAGTGACAGATATATGCGTATTGGGAGATTCTATCTCTAAGGGAATAGTTTTTGACGATTTAAAAGATAGGTATGCAGTGCTAAACGACAACTTTATCTCCCTACTGCAGAGGGAGTTCGGCACTAAGATAAAGAACTTCGCTTCATTTGGAGCGACTATTACGAAAGGGCTAAGGATATTTGAGGAGCGCTACTCGAGTATTAAGTCACATAAATACACTTTAATCGAATTTGGCGGAAACGATTGTAACTTCAACTGGGAGCAGATCTCAGTTACTCCTAACTCGGAACATCTAGCCAAGACTCCGCTATCCGAGTTTAAAGCTACATACGAAGATATAATCGAGAAGACGATGTACGCTGGTAGTCGCCCTATACTGCTCACTTTACCGCCACTTGAGAGGAACAGGTTCTTCGAATGGGTATCGAGGGATCTTAACAAGGATAATATCATGAAGTACATGGGCGGAAGCACTATATTTATAGAGAGATGGCATAGTTCATACAACGAGATGATTCTCGAACTAGCAGATGAATATGGTATCCAGGTCTTCGATATCAGAAAACCATTTCTAGAGCTCGGAGACTATAGCGACTACATATGTATAGACGGTATGCATCCTAACGCTGCAGGGCATAAGCTTATTGCAAAATACCTTCGCGAAGAGCTGGCAGCTCTCGAGTAACTTGGCGTGTACGCATTAATAAACCATACACACATCTTGAAATTTCAGACTCATTGGGATATAATGGCTAGGCGAATTATTACTATTTAAAAGAAAAGTGGGGTAAATTAAATGGCAAACATTAAATCCGCAAAGAAGAGAATCAGAACTATCGAGAAGAAGACTGCTCGTAACATCAGAGTTAAGAACCATGTTAGCGAAGCTGAGAAGGCTTTCCTAGCTGCTGTTAAGGCTGGTGACGTTGCAGAGGCAGAGAAGGCATTTAAGCACGCTGAAAAGAAGTTTATGCAGGCTGCTGCTAAGGGTACTTTCCACAAGAATACCGCTTCGAGAACAGTTTCGAGACTCGCAAAGAGACTTAACAATCTCAAGGAGAGTAAGTAAAACTCACCCGTCCCCACAGCACATAGACGTGCAGCGTATAAGTTAAAAATACGCCAGAACGAAGGAGTGTCTCCCTTCGTTCTTTTTTTATTCTCTTTAGACCCAAGAAGCTAACATGTTAAACAAAATGGATGCCACCATCTCATATAGGTAACATCCATATTGATACTATTTCTATTTTGAATTGTGCTGCTTAGCAATACGCTTTGGTCTGTACATAACATCGTGGATGTTAGTTACAGTCGCAAATGCATCTGGGTCTACTTCCCGCAGGTGCTTCATCAGCTTTGCGTACTCGTTTCTATTTACGATTACGTTTATCTCGTCAAACTTGTCTCCAGTAAAACCACCTGATGCTTCGTATCTAGTAACTCCACTGTGAAGTTCATTTATAATGTACTCGCATATCTCGTCATTCTTCTTAGATAATATGCATACCTTCAGTTTAGTGGTCATGCCGAATACATAGTGGTCTATGATAATTCCAGTTACATAAGTACCCAGAATACTGAGGACTCCCGTCTTCGGATCGTAGATGAATATTGCAGGCGCTGATATAAATAATCCGACTACCGATGTCGCAACACCAAAATCTATGTTCAGATACTTGTTAGCCATCTTGTAGAGCACATCTAATCCCCCAGATGATGCATTTCGCACGACCATAAGTGCTATTCCAAGGTCGCAGAGGAACAAGTAGCAAATCATGTCTAAGAATTGATCATTCATCACCCCATGATAGTTCGGAGTATAGTGTCCGAGAATCATCATAACCACAGGTAGTCCGACAGAAGGATATATCGACTTGATTGTAAACTCACGTCCTACGAAGAACCACGATATGACGAGGAGTACTAAGTTCAAGATGAGTATTAGAATAGCTTTTGATAAAGGCACGAATTTACCAATTAGAATAGCGACACCAGAGACGCTGGCAATCGCAAGGTTGCTCGGCACCATAAAGAAATACGTCGCTACGCCGCAAATTATCGTACCAATCGTGATTAAAATAAAATCTATAATACCGGTTTTACTAATCTTCATCTCTATTACTCTCTAACTCCAATATATGAAATCTCTACTCATCGTTATCTTCATTATAGATTCGTTTAATTCTATTTCTCACGAATTCCATAAATAGTCCAAGGTGCGGCTCAATCCACTTCTCTCTCCTATATACAATCTGTGAATACATTCTACACTTGAAATCTTTCTCAACATCGAGGGCAACCACTCTTCCCTGCTCTAGCGCTCTAACTATTGACGATCTAGGGATGAACGATACTGAGTTGCTGCTTGCAACAATTTCACTTATCGCAATGATTGAACTGACCTCCATGATTGGGTCGTAATCTATGCCGTTGTCCTTGCAGTAATCGTCGAGGAATCTGGGATAGCTTACCTCTTGATCAGAGGTGATAAATCCACTCTTTACAACCTCTCTAATCGGAATATCCTTTTGTCCTGCAAGCGGATTATCCGGCGAAGCGATAAAAATCATATCTTCTGGATGATCGACCACAGTGTTGCAGTCCTTATAGACCATCTTTCTATCGATAAATAGCGCAAAGTCTATCTCATTCTGCTTAAGCTTTTCATATAGATTATCGAAGTAATCCGATGTCTTGAGCATAAGCTTGATATGGGGATATGTCTCGCTAAACTCACGCAAAAGCGTAGGGAAATAAGCATTCGCCATAGATGAGGTTGTGCCTATTCTTATGGTTCCACGAATCTCGTCGTCCTGCTGCATAAACTTGCGAGCCTGCTCATTAGCTTTAAGAATTTGATGCGCATAAGGAAGAAACCGCTCTCCACTTGATGTGAGCTGAATTCCCTTTCCCATTCTATCAAACAGTTTCGTGCCAAGTTCATCCTCAAGCTGTTTAATCTGCACCGTTACAGCAGCCTGTGAATAACCTAGTACATTTGCGGTGCGCGAGAAGCTACCAAGCTCCGCCGCTTTAATAAAAGTTACTATAGTCTTAGCTTCCATGAGAATATTTCCTCTACAAAAAGGTGTAGGCGAGACAAAAGTCCCACCCATCACCATAAAATCCAAATATTGATTTGTAAACGAAGCTCGCTTGACTTACTTGTAAGACTCAATCATAGCCTTGAAAGCAGGCAGCGATCTCTTAATCATATCATTGCTTACGCAGTACGAAAGTCTGAAGTATCCTGGGCAAGCAAATCCGTCTCCAGGAACTACGAGTAGGTTGTGATCTAGCTTAGCCTTCTCAGAATATGCGACAGCATCACCGTTTGGAGCTTTTACAAATAGGTAGAAAGCGCCATCTGGCTTAGCACACTCATATCCATACTCTGTTAGTGAGTTGTAGAGAAGGTTTCTGTTCTCTTCATAAGCTGCAAGGTCTGGCATCTCGCCAACACACTCTCCGATAACCTTCTGAGTGAGTGTTGGAGGGCAAACTGAACCGATTTCACGAGCTGCACCTGCAACTGTATCATATACAGCCTTAGCATCTGCACACTTTCCAGGAACGTATACATATCCGATTCTCTCTCCTGGTAGAGAAAGTGACTTCGACCATGAATAGCACACGATGGTGTTGTCGTATACGTTAGGGATAAATGTAACCTTAACGCCATCGTATACGAGCTCTCTGTATGGCTCGTCAGCAACGATGTAAATAGGGTGTCCATACTCCTTGCTCTTTCTTTCGAGAAGCTCAGCAATCTTCTTAAGAGTCTCCTCTGTGTAAACGACACCTGAAGGGTTGTTAGGCGAGTTGATTACTACTGCGACAGAGTGTTCATTTATTGTCTTCTCGAGTGCATCCATATCAATCTGGAAGTGAACAGTATCAGCTGGAACTACCGCTAGTTTAGCACCTGCACATGTAAAGAATACATTGTATTCAGGGAAGAATGGTGCGATAGCGATGAATTCATCCTCTGGGGAAGCTGTCAGTGCGTGAGCAACAGATACTAGAGCGGGAGCGCATCCACAAGTCATAAATAGCTCACTTGCCTTTGCATTGCAGTTAAATCTAGCATTGAGATTGTCAGCAATTGCCTGACGCACGTTCTCAAATCCAGGAGCCATTGAATATCCGTGAAGCTGAATAGAGTCAGTGGTATCAATGAGCTTCTTAATTGTCTCGTTAACCTTAGCAGGTGCTGGGATACTTGGGTTACCAAGTGAGTAATCAAACACATTCTCCTTACCAACTACCTTTGCCTGCTGCAAACCGTATGCAAAAAGCTCTCTGATTACGGATGGGGCAGTCCCGAGTCCATGATATTTTTCGTTAACCATAAATTAACTCCTTTCTAATTCGATTAGCCATATGCGATTAACATCGTATTTATAATTGTATTATATCACATGCAATTATACATGATAGACTCAGTGGGTATAATTAAAAGTAAATATATACTTTAATTATTATGATATTTGCCCCTTTCGCCTGTAACTGTTACAATTACTGTAAGACAATATATTGCCTTTTATTCGATTAAGTTTATGTGATTTAGTTCACCATAAAATAATATGTCATATTGGAATTTTTTTATAAATTTTGGAGTATAAGATGAAATTATCCAGACTTGGAGAGCTAATATATAAATATCAACAGCACGGAACCGTACTCATAATTACGGACACTAATGTTGCCCCCCTCTACTTGAACGATGCGATTTTGAGTGTCGAATCATGTGGACTAACTTGTGATAGCTACACTATTCCATCTGGAGAGGAATCAAAGTCTTTTGAGACTTATATCAAAATTATCGAATATGCATCTCTTATTTCACTCACGAGAACAGACGGAATAGTTGCGCTCGGAGGTGGCATGGTTGGGGATATAGCTGGCTTTGTAGCGGCAACATATATGAGGGGGCTCAATTTCTACCAAGTTCCAACTACCCTTCTTGCTGCAGTAGACTCATCGGTTGGAGGAAAATCGGCAATTAATACTAGTTTTGGAAAGAACTTAATCGGCGCTTTTCACAAGGCAAAATTCGTACTTCAAGACACGACGCTACTCGCTTCCGAAGATGACTACGTCTTGAAGGATGGTTACGCAGAAATCATCAAAACCTCTTGTATCGCTAGAAGTGATGCTCTATTCAAGAAACTTGATTCAGGAAGCTTTGATATCCAGGAGATAATTGACGACTGTGTTGCAGTCAAAACCTATTATGTCGAAAGAGATGAAAATGATTCTGGAATTAGGCATATGCTGAACTACGGTCATACGCTTGCTCATGCGCTCGAGAAGCTCTGTAGCTACCAGATTGGACACGGTCATGCTGTTGCAAAAGGAATTGCATTTACAGCAAGTCTCTCATATGACTTAGGCTGGTGCAGTATCGACTGCAGGGACCGTATACATGCCTTGCTGGAAAAATTCGGATATGATCTATCTCTTGATTTTCCAGCTTCTGATATAGCAAATGCGATGGCGGGCGATAAAAAAAGGGCTGGTGATGGAATTAAATTTGTAGTCAGCATCGATATAGGTCAGTCCGATATTAAACTCATATCGCTAGCACAGCTAGGCGAGATACTTGCAGCTTATAATGAGATATGTCCTGGAAGTACGGCTATATCACACCGCGGTGCGCCTCTTTTTGCCCCTACGGGATTGGTATCCGCACCACCTTCTAAGTCTTATCTGCATAGAGAGATTATTGCAGCGATGCTGTCAGGCAGTGACTTATGCCTGGATGCTAAAGAGCTTTCGGATGACATCATTGCGACATATGAGGCGGTTAAACAAATTTCAGCACATGGATGCTGCACCAATCCTGTATACACAGAGCCTAACGGCGATTTTACTGAGGATTCCCCTATGGTATCAATCGACTGCCAAGAGAGCGGTTCAACACTTCGCTTTCTGCTCCCTATTGTCACAGCTCTAGGATTAGATGCTGAATTCACACTATCTGGAAGCCTTAAAGGGCGCCCTATTGAGCAGTTAATAACTCAACTGGAAAATCATGGATCTAAGATTATAAAAGATGATGCTGGGAATATATCAGTTACATATGCATCAGGCTACATAGGTTTATCATCAGGCGAATTCACATTCACTAATCCAGAATCATCGCAATATATAAGCGGACTTTTGTTCGCATTACCAATTCTAGATGGCGATAGCACAATCGATGTGTACGGCAAATTTGAATCATCTGCTTACGCGATGATTACCCTCGATGTTCTTGAAAAACATGGTATTAAAATCGAATACACTCACGAGAAAAGTCACTGGAGTTTTAAGATCTGCGGAAATCAGCGATACAGATTTAAGCTCATACCACCTGAAGGCGATTGGTCAAATGCAGCGTTTCTACTCGCACTCGGTGCGCTAGGTAAAACCCCTCTTAGAATACAAAACCTACCGCTCCCCTCGAAGCAGGGCGATGCGAGAATCCTCGATTTACTTGAAGGCTTTGGCATTACCGTAAATCGTTACGCAGATATATTAGATGAAAACTCGGGAACAGTAGATGTATTTCCATGCAGGAAACTGACAGCTATCCCTAATATCGATGCTTCAGAATTCCCTGACCTCGTTCCTATTATCTCGCTAGTTGCATCAATATCTAATGGCACGACGGTAATATATAATGCCGAGAGGCTGAGATACAAGGAGAGCGACCGACTCTCCAGCACATGCAGTGTCCTAAAATCACTCAGTGCAAATATAACAGAAACAGAAGATAAACTTATAATAGTAGGAACGAAAGAGCTACATGGCGCTTATGAAGGTGATGGATATGGTGATCATCGAATCATTATGATGCTTGCAGCTTCATCACTTGTGACTGCTGGTACTGTCAAAATTCACGAGGCTTCAGCAGCTTCAAAATCTTTTCCTAACTTCTTTGAAGTGCTTCACAAGCTTGGATTAGATGGTAATATAGAACTTGTATGACGCTCATTCTATGCGATAGGAGGATATATGTCTGTCTATAAGGGTCAAACACTCACATTATCAATATTCGGCACATCGCACGGCCCATCGATTGGAATGACTCTATCTGGAATTCCTTCAGAAGCTAATATCAATCTTGATGTCCTGCAGGAATTTATGGCACGAAGGGCTCCTGGAAATAGTCTCCTTTCTACTAAACGCAAAGAACCTGATATCCCTAAGTTCGTGAGCGGTCTAAGATCTGTAAGTTCTCGAAATTCAAGAAACCTTACTACAGATGGATCTGAGATAAAGGCGATAATCTACAATAGAGATGTAAAGTCCTCAGATTATTCAAAGATAGCGAATACACCTAGACCTGGGCATGCCGATTACACAGCACACGTAAAGTACGGTGGAACGGAGGACTCACGAGGAGGCGGAGCATTCTCTGGCCGTATGACTGCACCGCTATGCATAGCAGGAGGAATTTGCAAGCAGCTACTTGCGGAGAGAGGAATTTATATTAACGCTTCAATCCACGACATTCATGGAAATGCAGAAGATCCACTATCTGAGATAAAAAAAGCTCAAGTACTTAGAGATTCTGTCGGTGGAACGATTTTATGCACCATTAGTGGATTAGAGGCTGGATACGGCGGACCGCTATTCGAAGGACTTGAAGGCCGAATTGCCGAAATCGTATATGCGATACCTGCAGTCAAGGGCATCGAATTTGGTACTGGCTTTGAATCGACACGCATGTACGGAAGTGAAAATAACGATGAATTCTACTACGATGAGCGTGGCACGGTGTGTACTCGAACAAATAACTGTGGCGGCATACTAGGTGGGATCAGTGATGGCATGGATATAGAGTTCCGCGTGGCAATAAAACCGACACCCTCTATTGCGAGGCCACAGAAGACCATATCATACGATAGTACAGAGGAGGCTGTAATCGAGGTTCACGGCAGGCACGATCCATGTATAGCGCCAAGGGCTGTCCCTTGCGTAGAGGCAGCCGCTGCAGTTGTGATAACTGATCTAGTTTTGACAGAAAGAACTGCTTCATCAACAGTTTCTAAAGAATCAAATGACCTAACGACGGTATCACCTACTTCAGCTAGCAGCTTCGGTCTCGTTTCCAGAGACCTCTCACATCTTAGATCATCGATCGATGAGATAGATCTGCAACTACTCGCATTAATTGAAAGAAGGCTGAAAATCACTGAATCAGTTGCCGCATACAAGAAAGAAAATAATCTTAGAATAATTGATTCAAACAGAGAGGCATCACTGCTGAAGAGGATACGTTCCCTTTCCAGCGATGAGCTAGCAGATTTAAACGAAGATATATTTAAGGCAATTATCAGAGCAAGCTGTAAACATCAGGAAAAGTTTTTAAAATAGTTACATACTTGATGCTTTGTTAGGTATACAGATGACTCTAGTTAGCTTTCCGCTCGAATTCAAGCATTAATACAGAATTGTTAATCTATAATATTGTGATATTAAATGGAAAAGGATGAGCCCTAAGACTCATCCTTTAGTTTCTTTCGCGCTGCCCTAAGCACTTGCTCAGTGTAACGCTTATCCACGTTATCTACTCCATTTTCTATAGCATCGACCATCGTACTGGCTGCTGCTGACGATTCATTATCGGTAGCCCCTGATATGAGCACTTTTTTTGAAATTGCCATAAGGAACTTATCCAGCCCCTTAACTTCGCTCGGCACATATCTACCTGGGCAAAAATACAGGAGTGTGTTCTGCATATTTATTCCATCTTTGAAGTTAATCTCACATATCTGCTGATAGTTCTGCGGATTATACTCAGAAATTCCCGTTACAAAAATTATAAGCTTGTCAGCACAATCCGCAATCTGCTTTCTGAACTTGTCAAATCCAACTATTCCACTCCCTCTTAACCAGCTACCGAAAATCACAACATCGAACTGCCCAAGTGAACCGTAATCAAGATTCTCTAGAGATACCAATGTGCACCCTAACTCACCTGCAATCCACTCTGCATACTGCTTAGTCGAGCCACGTTTTGAATTGTATATGACTATTGCTTTTTTGCTCAAAACTATTCCTCACAAATCTGTTTTTAGTGCTTTACGTTCTCTTTGCCGAGGAGCTGCTCTAACTCAATCAATAAATTTTCATCGATATCTACCCCATTTGCCGATTTAAGAGGCTTTTGCCCTGGCAAATATATTAACATATCAGTGTCTCCTCTGTGTGCTGATACAGCTCCTAGAATTCTCTGCTGAATTTCATCATTTCCGAGCAGGTCAGACAGCTCTTGACTGACTCTTAACTTGAGATATTGCTTTTCACGTAACGGTTCGGTCTTCACTTTGCTACGCGAGTAGTTTCTCATGCTGGTGCGATTAAAGTCATTTCTACCCTGCTCCTTGAACTCGCTGATTCTCTCTATTTCAGTCACTTTATTTACTAATATCTCTGGATCCGAGTCCTCTTTGAAGCTAAGTGTGCCTTTGATAGCGACGATGGCATCGTTTTCTAGCACGTACTTTGCCTTAGCATAATCTCTAGGGAATACAATTGCAGTTATTACACCGAAATAATCTTCGATAGTCAGCCTAGCCATCTCCTGGTTAGACTTTGTTATCATGCGTCGTAAATCCCCAACCATACCTGCCATTATAACAGTGTCACCATCATTAAAGCGACTGGTTCCAGATGATCTATCGTCTATGAAATCAGACCCATCCTCACCATCACCGCTAAGATTGGAATCAAATATTTCTGCGGTATTCGCAGTTATATTCTCATCTATCAAATCACGATACTTATCGAGCGGATGGCCAGACAGATATACACCCATCATCTCCTTCTCCATAGCGAGGAGACGCGCCTTATCGAAATTCTGTATATTAGGAAGCTCTGGCGTAGTCTTAACGTCTTCCATAATGTCAGAATCAAGCTGGAACAGGGAAATCTGATCCTTAGAAATCCTGCGAGCACTACTCTGGGCTGCTCCGACGGCATCGTCACTTATAGCGAGAAGCGCGGCTCTATTTTGCGTAAACTCATCCATAGCGCCAGCCTTGATAAGGCACTCTATAGCCTTTTTATTCAGCTCTGATGGTTCAATTGATTTGATAAAATCGTATAGATTATCTATGTCACGCCCTCTTCTTCCTTCGACTATCGCATCAACTATGCCGCTTCCAACGTTCTTAATAGCTAATAGTCCAAATCTGATCTTGCCATCCTTGGCTATAAACTTTCTCCTGCTATGCAGGACTGAAGGAGGCAGCACTTCAATTCCTAGTTCTTTGCAGTTTCTGATGTACGCTGCTATGTGTCTAGGCTCTCCCATCACACTTGACATAAGGGCCGCCATAAATTCTACAGGATAGTGCGCCTTGAGGTAAGCGGTCTCATAAGATACAACCGCATAGGCTGCAGCATGAGATTTGTTAAAAGCATACTCCGCAAAGCTAACCATATCGTCAAATATAGCCTCTGCTGCCCTCTCAGGTATACCGTTTGCCACGCAGCCAGCAATTGCCGGTGTTCCGTCGGAATCGTCCTTTCCGTGAATAAAGTATTTCTTCTCCTCCAGCATAACACTCATCTTCTTTTTGGACATAGCACGACGCACGAGGTCTGATCTACCAAATGAATATCCTCCAAGTTCACGTACAATCTGCATTACTTGTTCCTGATAAACCATGCATCCATAAGTCACGTTAAGAATTGGCTCCAAGTGAGGATCCACATACTTGACTTTCTCTGGATTCTTTTTATTTTCTATATACTTTGGAATCGAGTCCATCGGACCCGGTCTATAAAGCGAAATCCCGGCTACTATATCTTCAAAGCAAGATGGGTTTAGGTTCTTCATAAACTCGGTCATACCAGCACTTTCAAGCTGGAATATTCCCTGTGTGTTGCCCTTTGAAATCATCTCATACACAGCTGGATCATCGTAATCCATCTTGCTGAAATCAATCTCTACACCATGATTCTCCTTGATTAGCTGAATAGCTTCATTAATCATGGTAAGGTTTCTAAGTCCAAGGAAATCCATCTTCAGAAGCCCCAGTTCCTCAATCGTCGTCATGTTAAACTGAGTAGCCAGCCCCTTATCCGACATATATAGAGGAACATATTCATCGAGAGGCATCTTGCTGATCACAATTCCTGCGGCATGCGTCGAGGAATGGCGTGGCATACCCTCAACTGCCATCGACATGTCGAGGATATTTTTTACAAGAGGCTCAGTTTCATATCTCGCCCTGAGATCGCGATTGATATCGAGAGCCTTGCTGATAGTCATACCGAGTTCTGTCGGTATTGCCTTTGCAATGGAATCAGCCTCCGCATAGCTCGCATTAAGCGCCCTTCCTACGTCACGCACGGCGGCCTTCGCCTTAAGCGTTCCAAAGGTGATAATCTGCGACACCTTGTCTTTTCCATACTTTTGAACAACATAGTCGATGACCTCCTGTCTTCTATCGATGCAGAAGTCAACGTCTATATCGGGCATGCTTACTCGCTCAGGATTTAAGAATCTCTCAAAGATTAGATTATACTTAATAGGTTCTATCTCGGTGATTGCCAGGCTGTATGCCACTATGCTTCCCGCCGCTGATCCTCTGCCAGGCCCAACTGGAATATCATTGCTCTTGGCATAATGAATAAAGTCCCATACGATTAGAAAGTACTCGACATACCCCATCTTCTCGATCACCTCGAGCTCACTCTCTAGCCTGGTACGATATATGGATTCATCCTGAAGAGCTTCGCTACCATACCTTTTCTCAAGCCCATCGTAACAAAGCTTCCTGAGATAATCTTTGTTAGTCATTCCCTCTGGCGGTATGAATTCTGGCAGGTGATATTCGCCGAACTCAAACTCTACATTGCAGCGCTCCGCAATCTTGTGTGAATTTTCTATAGCTTCCGGGTGATCTGGAAAAAGTTCCATCATCTCTGACTCGCTCTTGAGATAAAATTCATCATTCGCAAATCTCATTCGATTTTCATCGTCAACCGTTGATCCTGTCTGGATTGCAAGAAGCACATCGTGAGCCTTAGCATCGCTCCTCTTTATATAATGTGCATCATTAGTAGCAACCAGAGGCGCGCCGATCTCCTCTGAAAGCTTAACGAGCCCCTGAGTAGCTGGCTTATCATCATCTAGAAAGTGATTTTGTATCTCCAAATAGAAATTATCTTTTCCAAATATATCGCGTAGCTCAAGTGCCTCTGCCTTCGCACCAGAGTAATCACCATTCAATATCTTTCTTGGTATTGCACCAGCTAGACAAGCGGAAAGGCAAATTATTCCCTCGCTATGCTCGCGCATCAATTCTTTATCTACTCTAGGCTTAAAATAAAATCCCTCTGTAAATGTAGCTGACACGAGTTTAGTCAGATTTTTATATCCAATCATGTTCTCCGCCAACAGTATGAGATGATTCATATTCCTGTCACGATCAGGGTCCTTATCAAAGCGAGTTCTCGGAGCAACATAAACTTCACAGCCGATAATTGGCTTAATGCCTGATTTTTTGCAGGATTTATAAAAGTCGATAATACCGAACATAACACCATGATCGGTTATAGCCAAGGAGTCCATTCCTAAACTCTTCACATATTCTGGTGCTTTGTTAATCTTGGACATTCCGTCTAGCAAACTGTATTCTGAGTGAACATGTAAGTGTGTAAATGCCATCTCTACCTCTTTACTAATAAATATATCAATTAATAAATAATATATTAAAAATAATTTTTCTTTCAGTCAGTAAATTGTATCACAAGAACCCGAAAATAGCTAAATATCAATATCTTCATAATAATAACATATTATCTCTATATTATTGACAAACATATATCAAACCAATATAATGAACTCAAGAACAGACGATCGGGAGTCTGTAGGAATTATCTTTTTTGCATCGTTTTTTAAACGTATGGAGGTTATTATGTTATATGCACTAAAAGGTCTATGCGTGATCGGAATGGTTCTCTGTATTGCGCTAACACTACTAAAGGTAAAAGCTAACCTAGCAACAGAAGAAGGTAAGGCTGAATGGGCTGAGCAGAAGAAATTTGCACCTTGGAACGCTATGGTCGGCGTTGTTGCTAACTTCTTCGATACACTAGGAATCGGTTCATACGCTACATCTTGCGCACTCTTTAAGATTAGAGGATCTATCAAGGATATTTACATCCCTGGAACTCTAAACGTTGGAGATACTCTCCCTGTACTTCTAGAAGCATTCCTATTCTTCGGATTCGTTGATGTTGATACTCTAACACTTGTATCCATGCTTGTCGCAGCTGTACTAGGTGCATTCGTAGGAGCTGGATTCGTTACAAAGTGGGATCAGCACAAGGTTCGTATTGGAATGTGCGTTGGTCTACTTATCCTAGGAACTGTAATGGCTTGCAAGGCTGCTAACATTGGACCTTTCGGACTAGTTGGAACTGCAACTGCTCTTCACGGAGCTAAGCTGGTAATCGCTGTAGTTGTTAACTTCTTCCTAGGCGCACTTATGAATATCGGTGTAGGTCTATATGCTCCTTGCTTAGCACTTATCTCCGTTCTCGGAATGAACGTTGGAGCTGCATTCCCAATTATGATGGGATCTTGCGCATACCTAATGGCATTTGGTAATGGTCCTAAGTTCATCAAGGAAAACAGATTCGACATGGTTTGCACACTTTGCCAGATGGTAGGTGGTGTAGTTGGTGTTTGCATCGCTTACTTCCTAGTAAAGAGCCTACCACTTGACATTCTAATGAAGATTGTCATCGTAGTAGTATACTTCACAGCATTCATGTTTGGTAAGGATGCTCTTGCTGATAAGAAGAAAGCTTAATTAGTAAGTATAATTAGAAATCACAAAAGGTCTCCATCTGGAGACCTTTTGTATATATTTAATATTATTACCTGCCAATCTTTAGGATATATCATCTGTAATCTTTCAGCTTCATACTCACTGAATTACAGCACTTCTATATCTAATAATTACTGTATCACAGAACCCTTTATATCTACGCTCCCCTAAATTCACGCACCTTCTCAAGGATAGGGAGAATTGCCTCATGATCAATTCCGTCATAGCCATATTCAAATCTTTCCTTTGCATCTTGAACTTGATCATCATGCACTGGAACAAATATCTTTTCTCCCATAGCTTTTAGTGCAATCTTATCTGCACTCTTGCAATCTTTTGAATTATATTTTCCTGGAAGCATATAAAAACAATCATCCGGCAGCTGTTTACAGCCATTAAGCCCTTTTACAAAGGTCTTATACTCATCTGTCGGCTCAATAACGCCAGTTGCAAATACGATAAGGTTATTATTATCTATACCAAAATTTGATAGGTTTGCGCGAAGCATATTAAATCGTGTTATCTCACCACCCCTAATCCAGCTGCCAAATATTATATTTTTATACATCGAGGCATATCCTAGTTTAGCGCGTGAATATTTCATCACATCGCAGTCCAGTGCTTCTGCTATCCATTCTGCATACTTCTCTGTGGTACCATTGCTAGAATTATAGATTAGTATAGTATCGGAACCCTCTGATTGGGATGCACGTCTCTTTGCCGCCTGTCTATTTGGATTTCTCATATGACTCATATTATGCGGTATAGCCATTTACGAAGTATCGGTTCCCGCTTTGTCTCCTTCTCCTCATATTAGTCTTATAAATAGTCTGTTACTAATCAACTGTATAGCCCTTTATTATTATTCATAACTATAAAACAAGAGATGTCGGAATTGTCCGTCATCCCTTGTCGCTATTATATCATATTAGTGATAACAACGTCTTACTATCTATTTTTGAGTTCTTTTTCCTTCATGCGTATTTTAAGGATCATAAGTGCCTTCTTAACATCGTCCGCTGTCATGTTGTTCTCACCTACGATATTCGATTCAAGCCCTTCTGGGTTCTTGTTAATGTCTACGATATTGTTTTGCAAATACTCATTTTCAACCACAAAAGTAGCCATAGTACCGCTGAAGTTGAGCCCTGACATCGGGATTCCCATCTCTCCGAGCTCCTCAACGCAGTTTGTGTAATCTACGTCACTATTTCCCCATCCATCAGATGTAAGGATTACCCCATCAGCTCTCATCCCTTCTGACATAATTGCAGCGCGTTTGCTGTTTCTGAGTTTCTCCTTGTTATCATCAGACGTACCAAATAGTAGAACTCCCATTAGATCAATACCAGAATCCGAACCGACGATATCCACTAGTGGATCTCTAAAGTGATGTAAGCTTGTTTCTTTTGTTGAAGGACCAATTCCCATATCAGCACCTCCTTACTGCATTGAACGGATAGCACCGTCTCTGTACTCATTTGGAGTTAAGAAGACAGGCATATTGTTCATCTCTATAATAGAACGTCCACCATGAGCGCCTGATGGCTCATCTGGGAACAGATATGTGTCATACATAGCGCCCTGACCAGCAACCTGCCTGATAATTAGCACCTTTTTCTGCCCTGGTCTTGCGATGTCATGGTACTCATGACGCTCTGTAGCTTTATTTCCGTCAAATTTCTTCATCAGCTCTCTGTATATCTGAATAAAATCATCACAGGCCTGATGAGCTTCTAGGCAGCCGTGTCTTTCCTGTCCCATATCCTTTTTAAAGGTAACATCAAATGAGATAATATAGTCATCTTCACCTGGTGTACCAGCTCTGCCAAGAACTAACTGTTCGCTAAGCTGCCCTTCTGAAGATCCAAACTCGTGTGTCTGCTTACCTTCAGTATCAACACCAGTAAGCATCACATATACACCTGTTAATGTATGAGTGATACCTTCTCCGCATTTTCCTAGCACCTTTGCCGATATAGGGATGATATCCATGATAGTATTAGTCCATCTATCATGATCTCTCGGCTTAATTACCTGAATATCTATATTATCAAGTGTTTCATATTTTTCAAGAAGTGATGGGATAATTTCTTTGGATACGGTCATCACACCGTTATACCCAACGCTATTGTGGTCACCCATCTCAACATCATTCATATGAAAAGCCTTAATGACAAGTCTTCTCAAATCAATTTCCTGTACACTCATATGCATACCTCAATACTTTAGCTTTTGTATAATTTACGTGATAATTCCTAGTCTGTTCGATCAATCTTTTAAATAGGTGGCATAATATGTTAAGAATTTCTCGAACTTTCTTTAGAAAAAAGGGGCAGATATAAATCTGCCCCATCTTCGTTTCCGATGTCCTATTAAATTAAGAACTAGATTACAGCGTGATACTCGTAAGGCAGTGGAACAATCTTTCCTGGAGTCTCGATTGTCTCGAGAAGCTCTAGTGTTGACTTTACGATAGCTGTCTGCATCTCTACGTCATGTGGAGCACCTGCATTAGCACCCATAGGTACGATTGGAGCAGCCGCACGTGGAGATCCAGCCTGTCTTACAACTGGTGGAAGTGCTGCGATAATAACTGTTGGAATTCCAGCAGCCTCAATTGCTCTCTGCACGATTGTTGCAGAGCGGTGGCAAGTTCCTCATCCAGCTGTAAGGATTGCAGCATCAACGCCTTCATCCTTGAGCATCTGTGCAACTTCTGGACCAGTCTCGTTTGTGAACTTTTCGATGTTTCCACCACCACCCATGAATCCAGCATGTGTAGGTGCAGTAGCCTTGATGAAACCTGAGTCTCTTAACTCATGGAGTCTGTCGATAGGGAACATGCAGTTGATGTCCTTGTTAACGTCAGAGTTATCGTATCCACCATGTGTTACCATTAACTCGCTTGAAGGTGTATCATCTGGTATTTTTCTCCAAGTGAAGTCCCCAGCGAGGTTGAATCTCTTATCTGTCTTTACGTGTACACCCGCAGCAGTAGCAAGAGCAACTGTCATCTCTTTGAGAGGCTTAGTTACTGGTGTAAATACTGACTTAGGTGTAATAGGAACAAATATTTCAGATTGTAAGCCTTTTACAACTGTCATACTCATTTGTCTTTTCCTCCTTAGTTATTTGTGCTTTTCAGCATATTCAGTACGACGTCTGTTTAGAATATCGATATTACTTACGTACTTCTCGTTAACTTCCGGTCCCTCTTGTTCTATGAAGCTCATATTCCAAGCGACCGTCTGTCCGACCTGTAGTGGATAATCTGAGATTACCATTCTCATTGGCACCTTGAGTTCACCTAGTCGACCTTTAATATCTACGCAGATTCCTCCATCATGAACCTCTGTAATGACTCCCTCAACTTTGATTATCTTATCTCCGTAATTCATATGTAATATCTACCTTTCTTAAGCAAAGATTAGTCGTACTTTTCCTTTCTCTTTTCACTTATTGGAAGTGACTGCTCATTTTCTACTAGATCAATCTTATTGCCAGTAGCCTTCTCGATGAGCTCAACGTTGTTGTTCTTAACGTTTACGTTGTATGATCTCTCTGGAGCCTTAATCTCTTCACCAGCCATCTTAGCCTTCAGCATAGCAAGTCCACGGATAGCATCCTCTGTGCAGAGAGTGTTGCAAGCGAGAACCTCGTTCTCAATTCCGGACATGGACTTGTTGTTGTCTACCATTGCGTCGCAGTACTTGTTTCCTGTTACGAGAGCACCCTGTACAGCACAGAATGAGAATCCAACAACTGGAATCCCTCTCTTACCAATCTGCTCGATGTGGGAAGTGAAGTCAACGTGGTTGTTTCCGAATCCTTCTGTTGTAACGAATGCACCATCAACGCCCATGGACTCAACCATCTGGCCAAGTCTTCTGGATACGTAGAACTTGTCGGAGTTAGCCTGAGGTGATCCAACGAAGATAACGCCTACTACGTCGATATCTTCATCATGTACAGCCTCAACAACTAGTGGCTCTCTCCAGTAGTGTCTGGACATTTCCTTTGAAGCAGGTCCGATGCAGGTTAGAGCGTGGATGCAGCCATCGAGTACCTCGAGTGGGTTAGCCATTACTGGAACGTTACCTAAATCAACGTTTGGCTTAGCTCCAAGTACGCCTACAGGATCGTTAGGGAATAGGAAGTTGTCGTGCATAGCACCCTGTCCCATGATTTCCTTAACAATAACAACCTTCTTCTTTCCAGGGTGTCTTGTCTGCTTAAGTGTCTGCTCCTCAGAAGGAGTAACATCCTTAAGGTCCCTTCTCATAGCTTCTCTGATTTCAGAAACTACGTGGTCTACAGCAGTGTGAACTGCAATAGGTCCTGGTCTTTCCATGTTCTTTAGGTTGTCGATAACAGCGTGAGCAACAATCATAATCTCACCCTTATCTACAGCACCTGGGCGACCCCACATCATGTTCTCGTCGATGTAACCCTCGGATGAACCGAACTCACCAACCTGAACACCTTCTTCTGTAATACCAGTTACAACCATTACAACGCCATCGAGAACCTGAGTTACGCCCTCACCAAGACCCATATCGGAGTCTGCCTTTGTAGCGATTGGCTGGATATCCATTACAGTCTCTGTGTATACGTGGTAATTATCTGGTGTAATTAGGCTAAGCTCTAGGGACTGAACAAGCTTCTGCTCTGCTGCACCCTCTGTAGCTGCGCTCTTACGAACGTAGAGTGTATCTCCCTCAATCTTAGTCTCTTCTCCAAGAACAACCTTGTTGATCTTGTAGTGCTTTCTTGTCATCTCTCTTAGAACAGTCTCAGCGTGCTCTTCAACTGGAGCTGCTGCTACTGCTGGAGCTGCTGTTGCTACTGTCTGAGCTGGAGCTACAACGCCACCACCAAGTCCTGCTGGGAGCTCGATGTCGATGTTCTTTCCCTCTCCGATGTGTAGCTTAATTGTTCCTGCTGCTGCAACAACTGGAGCAACTGGAGCTGCAACTGCAGCTGGAGCTTCCTCTGCCTCAGCAACTGGAGCCTCTTCCTCTGCAACCTCATCAGCATCGTACTTGTCAACGATGTCTGCTGTGATTGGAGTTAAAGAATCAACAGTTTTAGTTAGTTTCGATCCGTTTAGTACCTGACCGAGCTTGAGAGCTCCATCGACATTCAGCAGACCAGAATCAATTAGATCTGGGAAAATTGCTGGATCTTCGAAGTTAGCTGGCTCAAGAACAGTTCCCTCTTCTGCTCTGCAGCATAGTACCGCTGGGTCGTTCGCATGTTGTTTAGCTGTTTCAGCTGTGATTGACATATCGATCTTCCTCCTTGAAAATATTGCCTTTGCAAATGCAAAATTTTATATATTTATTCCGTCCGTACTTCATGCGATCGGGCACATGAAGCACTCGGATTAAATATCAACTAGTTGTTCTCAACGTTATCTACTACGTTAAGATCCTGATCAACCTGCTTAGAAACTCTCAGAGTTCTATATAGTGGATGATCTACCGCTCTCATGATGTGGTCTGTCTGGTGAATTACCTTTAGACCCATCTTAGGTCCAGAAGCCATTACAGTGTTCGAACAATCTGAGCAGTTTCCGATGATAATGTACTCACACTTATCCTTCTTAAACTGTAGGTTGTTTGATACCTGACCTGGGCAGTTTCCTGGCCTCTCGCACTTTCTTGAACCATTAGGCATTTCCTGTGCCTGCTTGCAGTAGCAGTGGGAAACTTCCTTTGCGTTGTACTTCTTGCAAAGTTCCTGCATTCTCTCATAGTTACCACCACATGCGCAAACGAGTATTCCCATGCTTGCTCCGTGTAAATCCATGAATGGCATAGAAACTAGGATAGCTCCTGTTGTCTTAGTGATAGGTGCATCTAATGTTGTTGACTTACCAGTGAAGGCACCACCCATTACGATTTCACCATACTCACCATCAATTCCACCAGCTCTCTCGATTAGAGCGCCAACGCTTGTTCCAACTGGAACGTCCATAAATACGTGAGCGTCGTGTCCTCCGTTGAGCTTACCTCTTACTGTGAGGTGCTTTAGGAACGATGGTTTTCTCTCATCTACAGCCTCAGCTACTCTTGAGCAAGTCTCACTGTTGATTACAACAGACTTTGCTGCTGATGGAAGCTGGCTTGGCTCTAGCTCAATACCTAGACATTCTCTTACTACAGCTCTTTCTTCACCCATTGGGTAGATGTCTGGTAGAAGATGTCTAGTGATATTTGGCTCATCCTTGAGACATTCGTCAAGGATTTCAACAGCCTTACGATTCTTCTTCTTAATAGCAATTATTGCCTTATCTGCTCCAGAGATTTCCATGCAGAGCTTTACTCCACGGATAACCTTCTCTGGTTCTTCCTCAATCTGCTGAATGTTGTGCTTTAGTCCAGGCTCGCACTCAGAAGCATTTACAAGGATGTAACCACCACCCTCGAAATGAGCATCTAGCTTAACTGCAGTAGGGAATCCAGCTCCGCCCATTCCTACAACTCCAGCAGCCCTAACCATCTCTAGAGGAGTTCCTTCTTCGATAGGAACGAACTCGTCCTTCTGCTCTTCATCAGGCTTAATAACAATCATCTCGTCTGTTATTTCTTCAACAACGCCATAAGCGCTGGAGAAGATATTTGCGCCGAGACCTGTTGGTTCTGCAATAAGGGTTCCCTTCTTAACTTTGTCACCAACTTTAACAATTGGAGCGCAAGGTTTACCTACATGCTGTCTCAACAAAATCTGCAAATTTTCCATGACACAGTCTCTCCTTAAATATCTTTGACTCTACAAATCATTAATGCGTATCGTTCGAAAAGCCACACAAATAAAGGTAATGCGCACTCTTTTCTAGATTGATGATAACATAACGATTTATTTATTTCAATGATAATTGTTAGATTATCTATTGAGTTTTTCAATAGATAATTTTCTGTCATATCTCATCCTTTGTTATACAATATCTGCTTTTTTTGGGTAACATATTTTAATCAGCAATTTCTATCGATATCAAAACTTTATTGAATTTTATTGATAATCAATTCACAACATTTTCGTTAAAACAAGATGGTTTCAGTGCATTTGAACTAACACTCATACCATCCGTGTATTAATTTTAGTAATATGCATTTGTTATATTATTGACTTTTAATATTTACTGCTCTATAGTTTACTTAGGTGGCAATTATTTATTTTTATACTTATGTAACCTAAGGAGGTACATGATATGGCACTAACTGCTAAGATTGATTACACTAAGTACACTGACGCTATCAGAACTATAGAGGCTCACACTGAAGGTGAGTACTGCAGAGTAGCTCTCGATTGTCCAGAGACAGAAGGAAACACAATGATCGAGAGAAAGCATTACCTCGAAGAGCATTATGATTATGTAAGAACCGCTCTCATGTTCGAGCCTCGTGGACACCACGATATGTTCGGTGCTTTCGTTGTTGAGCCTTGCAATAAGGAAGCTGACTTCGGCGTATTCTTCATGGATGGTGGCGGATACCTCAACATGTGCGGTCACTGCACAATTGGTGTTGTAACAGCAATCCTTGAAGGTGGTCTAATGGAGATGAAAGAACCTCAGACTGAGGTTGTTCTAGAAGCTCCAGCTGGTATCATCAGAACTGTTGCTGATGTTAAGGATGGCAAGGTTATCGGTGTAACTCTAACAAACGTTCCTTCATTTAGATACAAGAAGGATCTTCATGTTGAATTCGAAGGCAAGGACGTTGTATATGACATCTGCTTCGGTGGTTCTTTCTTCGCTCTTGTTGATACAGAGAAGAATTTCGGAATCAAGGTTGGTCCTGACACAGCTGGCTTCCTAACAAGATTCTCAAGTTTCATGCTACAGGAAGTTAACAAGACTGTTACAATACAGCACCCTGAGCTAGATATCACATCTGTAGATCTTGTTGAGAACTACTCAACAACAGATACCCCAGATGCAGACCTACGTAACCTCGTAGTATTCGGAGACCCTGCAGACCCTCAGCTAGACAGATCCCCTTGCGGAACTGGTACATCAGCTAAGATGTCCCTGCTCCATGCACTCGGAGAACTTCCTGTTGGTAAGGAGTTCGTTTACGAGTCATTCATCGGAACTAAGTTCTATGGCATGATTCAGAGCGAGACAAAGGTTGGAGACTTCGATGCAATCGTACCTCAGGTAAAGGGTGGTGCATATCTCTGCGGAGAAGCTACTTGGTTCATCGATCCAGACGATGCTCTAGGAAAGGGTTTCGTAGTTCCTAAATAGTATATAAATATGATTTATACTCATAAAAAATACGGGCTGGCAAATGTCAGTCCGTATTTTTTTCATCCCTTTATTTAAAACAAAGAGCCAGGCTAAGCCTGGCTCAAAGGAGTTGATCAATCTATCTATGCGGTAAAATAGTGGTTCTAAACTGGGAACTCGATTGCGATGTCTTTGCCCTCCCCGATATAGAGCTTAACAACGCCGCCAACAACTGACATATTAACGTTCTGTACTTGTCCACCAATTGAAGGTTCTGTCAGTGCGCCTGCTTCTGCTACTTCTTCAGTCTCTTCAGCAGCCTCATCAACTTCTTCGTCGTATTTATCTACAATGTCTGGAGTAATTGGAGTTAGGGAATCAACGGTCTTAGTTAGCTTAGATCCATTGAGCACCTGTCCAAGCTTAAGCGCTCCATCGATGTTAAGTAGTCCAGTATCAATTAGATCAGGAAAAATTGCCGGATCTTCAAAGTTTGCAGGAGTTAGTTCAGTTCCCTCCTCCGCTCTGCAGCATAGAACCGCAGGGTCATTCTTGTGCGCTTGCGCTGTTTCAGCTGTAATTGACATTACATACACCTCCATAAATTTTCATTTTCATTATGTTAAAGAGATTACCACCTACGGCATTTAATCTCAATAGATTTGCCTATAGGTAAAATCTATTTGAAGATGTTCTATTATTAGAGGTTTAAAATTGAAATAATCAATATCAAGTCAAATGGTATTGCATCTACAAAAAGCAAAATACTGCAACTCATCTGAGTTGCAGTATTTTGTGTGGTGCGCCCACAGGGACTCGAACCCCGAACCTTCACATTCGTAGTGTGACGCTCTATCCAATTGCGCTATAGGCGCTCAAAGCACTATAACAATTTAACATGGTATAGTGCTGTTGTCAAGTAAATTCAATGGCCTTACAAGCTTATCTTTCAATTTTACTATTTTGACTGCGTGCCACTATGCCGAGTACTATCTCTCTTGGTACAAACTTTGAAGCAATTGCAGCTGCTTTGACCATCATATTAGGAACTATGATAATCTTGCCCTTATCCGCTTCGTCTATGCAATACGATACACATTCACGCGCAGATATTCCCTTAAGCGAGAATTTCACGTTTGCAACATCGTTGAACTCTGTATTTACCGGCCCTGGGCAGAGTGCATGAATCTGAGCGTGGCTACCGAGGCGTTTCAGTTCTTCAGCAAGTGCATTTGTAAGAGACACGACATATGACTTTGTCGCATAGTACGTCGCCATATACGGTCCTCCTGGCATAAGTCCAGCAACAGACCCTACGTTGATGATATGTCCATAATCCCGCTCTATAAAATGAGGCATCATCTGATGTGCGATGTAGTGAAGAGCCTTAACATTGACATCAATCATGTTTAGATCAGTCGAAATATCGCTCTTATCAAATCTTCCCACTGCGCCGAAGCCAGCATTGTTGATGAGTATATCTAAAGGCATCTCGCGCTTTGATTTGAGATACAAAACAAGCTGCTCGCATTCATTTAAATCTGATAAATCCGCTGTTATGCATTCGCACTCTACGCGGAAATCGCTTGCGAGTTCCTGACCAAGGTCAACGAGCCTATCCTCTCTTCTTGCAACCAAGATAACTGAATATCCTTCGGCTGCAAGCTGACGTGCAAACTCCGCACCTATACCAGAGCTAGCACCAGTTACGCAAGCTAGTCCGCTTGACGGCTTATCGCACTTCTTATTGGGAATGCTAATGGTCTGCACATTCATTAGAATCTATTTCTCCTATTATTCTTGTATAGCAACATAAAATAGTAAATGCATAGAGCAAATAAAATTCCGCCGAGCACAACGCTTATTATGCGAATCATAGTAGCACCTTCTTTCGATAAATAGTATTAGCGACACTTAGTAGTTTGGGTTCCACTTTTATAGCGAGTATCGCCTAGTTCTTAGAGTAGTATTTGCCCCTCTTCGGATAAACTTCCTTGATGGTTCCCTTGCGGAATTCAGCATTCAGCTGCTGAAGGTCATCTATCTGAGACTGCAGCACCTTCCCTATGTCCGTATCTATAATAAGCATACGAGCAGGAAGGGTGTGAGTTGTAACGATATTAGGGTTATTAAATTCCTGTGTACCGTCTGGCTGGAGCGGATGGTATGGCTCGTGTTCAGATAGTGCCATAAACCAGGAGTTAAATATAAACGTGTATCCGGCAATTCCAGTAGTCTTCTGATAAGCCTTTGAAATACCACCGTCGATAACTATAAGTTTACCTTCTCCCTTGATTGGGCTTTCTCCGTCCTTGATTTTAACCGGAACATGCCCATTGAGTATAATCCCCTTCGATGGGTCAAGATCGAAGTCGCGGATAATTTTGATGCAGATGTCCTTATTCTTAATCAGCTTATAATACGGAACCGTGTGCTCCTTGTGAGTTGATTTATCTGCGATAAAGAGCCTCTCAAAGGTAGTCATCTTATCCTTTCCAAACAGCGGCGAATCTGGTCCGAGCCAGAGATACCACATTAAATTTGCAGCATCGGCCTTATCGAGATCGCATCTAGGATTGAAATAGACTTCTCTTAGTTCCTGGTCAAGCTGTCTCATGAGCCCTGCCCCATGATTTGTCTTACCAGCTATTGTAACTTCCATGAAATCGCCATCCTCCGTAAACGGGATGCATCCATGGAACAAAAGATTGCCATTGTATGTTGTAAAAAGAGCTCCGTGCGTATACAAAAAGTTAATATGCTCCTGTAGTTTCTTGGAATTAGTTATAGACGCTTCAAGCGCAACCATTACCTCCTCCTCTTCAGGACTTAGCTTGTATGGATCTGCTGGGTCAATAGTCGGAAGGTTCGTATCCTTGATCGGATAAACCTCTCCGTAGCAATTAACTGTTCCATCATCAAAATTAATCTTATCGAGCATCAACCTGTGATCCAGCTTGAACTCCGGATGGTTAATTATTGTCTGGCCTTCAACCTTGAACTGGATAATCGCAATCATCTTGTGCATCTTAGCTGCAAGTTCTTCAGGAATTGGGTCAAATCTGTTCTTTTCGAGTACATGAGGCATAAAACCTGTACAAGGATCGTCTCCATAAATCTGCTGCGCACGTGTCGCTAGCGGACGCAGATTGATGCCGTACCCATACTCTAGCATATCGAAATTATTGTAACTAACGTTCATGCGAATGATATTCGCAATGCACGGTCTATTTCCGCACGCTGCACCCATCCACACAACGTCGTGATTACCCCATTGAATGTCCACACTCCGTCTAGACATGAGGAAGTCCATAATCCTGTGAGGTTTAGGGCCTCTATCAAAGATATCTCCGATGATATGAAGGTGATCGACAGCTAGTTCACTTATCGTATTGGCAATCTCTGTAATCAGCGTCTTGGCAATTTTAAATTCAATTACCGAATCGATGATTTCTTGATAATATTTCTGTCTGTTATCATCATCATCCGCAAACATCAGCTCATCCATAATATAACCAGTATTATCAGGAAGAATTCTTCTAACCTTGGATCTGGTATACTTGTTAGATACTGCTCTGCAAATGATTATCAATCTATAAATAGCAGAGGAGCACCAAGCATTGAAATCAGCCTCATTAGCCTCTCTTCTCTTGAGTTCATTTACCGGATCGTAAATGAGTGCCGCTAATTGCTCTCTGTCTGTTGCGCTAAGAATCGCCCCGAAGTTCTCATCGATTTTCATCTTGATAGTACCAGATGCACTGCGCACAAAGTACTGAAACGCATCGTATTCACCGTGAAGATCGCTTAGAAAATATTCTGTCCCCTTCGGCAGAGCGAGAATCGCTCTAAGGTTTACAATTTCGGCATTTACAGAGCGATGATTCGGATATTTCTGAGCTAACATCTCGAGATACTTATTGTTAGACATCGTGTTCCTCCACTCTCATGAGGTCTGCACCCAGACTCTTGAATTTCCCTACAAAATCCTCATATCCTCTTTCGATATGATAAATCTCACTCACTTCAGTAGTTCCAGTTGCTACTAATCCCGCAAGCACCATTGCCGCTCCTGCGCGAAGGTCTGTCGATCTAACCTTTGCTCCATGAAGCTGCTTGCCTCCAGGAATCGTCGCCTCTCTGCTGTTATCTGCAGAAATATCAGCACCCATACGGTTAAGCTCAACAACGTGCATAAAACGATTTTCGAAAACTGTCTCTCTAACGACGCTAGTTCCTTCGACAGTAGTCAGAAATGCCATGAAAGGTGACTGAATATCTGTCGGAAAACCTGGATATGGCAGAGTCTTGATATCAGTCGCAACGAGATTTCCCTTAGTTGCATCTACGAGTATACCATCTTCATCGGTATTTACTGAAACCCCGCACTCCTTTAGCTTGGCGATTATCGGTCTTACATGACCAGGAATACCATTTCTAATGAGGACCTTTCCCCTTGTGATAGCAGCAGCTAGCATAAATGTTCCACATTCTATTCTATCCGGAATAACGGTGTGAACCGCACCTGAAAGCTCATCAACTCCAGTGATACGTATGGTATCTGTGCCGGCACCTTTGATTTTCGCCCCCATCTTGTTGAGCATATTAGCTAAATCAACAATCTCAGGTTCCTTGGCTGCATTCTCTAGAATAGTAGGTCCTTTGGCAAGCGCCGCTGCCATCAGGATATTCTCTGTCGCACCTACACTAGGAAAATCAAGGTAAATAGCATCACCTACAAGACCGCCTTTCGGTGCTTCAATTATGATACTCGAATTCTCTAGGTCCTCCGTCACAGTTGCTCCAAGAGCTTTAAATCCCTTGAGGTGAAGGTCGATAGGCCGCTTACCGATAGTGCATCCCCCAGGAAGTGGCATCACAACCTTGCCACATCTCGCAAGAAGTGGACCCATAGCCATCGTAGACGCCCTCATCTGGGACACGAGTTCTGCATCTCCTTCAACCGTAGTAATCTCAGCCGCATTGACCGAAAGCCTACCTGGATCAGACATAGATACGACTGCTCCAAAGCTCTCGAGCATCTTGCGCATAACCGTTACATCTGACAGGTCTGGGACATCATCGATCACACATGTGTCTGGAGTCAGCAGAGTCGCTGCCATGAGCGGAAGAACTGCATTCTTTGCTCCGCTAATTTTAACCTCTCCCTCTAAAGGTCCGCTATTGTTAACTAGTATCTTTGCCACTGAAATTTCTCCTTGATAAATAGATATAGAGATGCCGAAAAGCACCTCTTAAATAATTGCCTTATCTTAAGTTATCTGCGTTTTCTCTTACGAATCCTGTTAGGCCGCTCGTAATTCATATCGTCCATCTCATATCTATTCGCACGCTTCTTCGAATTTCTACTGAATGACTTGAGTGCACCAGCTGCAGTTCCTACATTGCCTGCAGTCCTAATAATAGACCGGTTCTCATTAATTTTATCGCTCACACTCGTAAACATATCAATAGCATGGTCTATCTGCTCATCAACCTGTTCAGTTCTAGCTGCTGCAATTGTGGTCATCCTCTTGGTATCAGCTAACAACTCATCCACGTTTCTAAGTGTATCAGCAAGCTTGATAGCCAATCTAATCAAGAAAATTATGAGTATAAACAGTGCAATTAGCACTAGCAATATTGCCGCCTGCTTGATATCTAATGAGACTCTCATCATTCCCTCCTTCTACTCTTTACGTAGTATATAAATTATACCTTAGGCATATTGTATGTTCAATCTTATAAATATACGATATCTCATATATTCCTTTATAATATTCATCTTGTATACCAAATCTATAAATATATGCGTTTTATCAAATCTGTATATCCACTGCCATCGGAATTGTATACTGCAATCTCCGGCAGCATCTTGAGGTCAGGCTTTGCACCTGCCACTGCATGGATGAGAACCAGGTTTGCTGGTTCATTGCTACTCGGTACGACGAGCTGCAGCTCCTTGGGTTCGAGCGCTGCTGCTCGCAGTGCTTCGCTGATGTCCGGTAGACGCGACGGCCTATGAATCATGTAGAAGTCGCCTCCGGACTTCAGAATCTTACTTCCACACTTTGCAAATTCAGCGATTCCAGCCGTGGTCTCGTGTCGCGAAATAAACTTTGCGCTATCTTCGTTTGGAATCCCAGAACCGCGTCTAAAGTAAGGCGGATTGGTTACAACAGCATCGAAGACATAATCGTATCCATCAAACTGAGAAATATCAGTGAGAACAAAGCGTAGTCTATTCTCAAGCGCATTCATCCCACGTCCACGCACCGCTCTATCAAGAGCTACCGGATTCTTTTCAAATCCTACAATCTCCGATAGAGGAAGCTTGTGTGCAAGGATAAATGGAATAATCCCATTTCCTGTCCCGAGGTCAGCTACGCGCATTTTGAGCCTGCTCTTGATAGGTTTGGCACCGGTTTCGCCACTGGCAAAAGCTGCTAGCAGAACCGCATCAATCCCGTAGCTAAAGCCATCTCCTTGTACGACCTTAAAGCCGCCCATTCCTATATCGTCGATTCGCTCTGTTTTTCTTTGCATATCTAGATCCTCACCTTAAGGCATTCAATATGCCTAAACTAGTCGCGCGTTAACTCTTTAATCTCCTTCAGAGTCTCTTCATCGAGGTCTCCCAGGTCATCATTTTTCTTGTGATAGTGTTTCTTATCTATTCGCTTAATTTCTTTTTTGAAATAGATATTGTAATCAGGACCGAGCGTATCTTCTCCAGTTTCTTTATCCTCGACGATAAGTCTTGCTGTGACCTTTCCATTAAATAGATCGACGTTTACAACCTTAGCTATTCCATCTGGAGTTTCGATGCGCTCTCCCTCATTAGGCATCCCCTTGCGGAGCTCCTGATACGTCTTATTTTCAAAGTTTAAGCAGCACATAAGTCTACCGCAAGTGCCAGATATCTTGGATGGATTGAGAGATAGATTCTGCTGCTTTGCCATCTTGATTGAAACAGGCTGAAAGTCATTTAACCACTTGCTGCAGCAAAGCGGTCTGCCACAAATCCCTATACCCCCGAGCATCTTCGCTTCATCTCGAACGCCAATCTGACGAAGTTCTATTCTCATCTTGAACTGAGACGCAAGATCTTTTACAAGCCCCCTAAAATCAATCCTTCCATCTGCTGAGAAGTAGAATATCACCTTTGTACCATCTATCGTAAATTCCGCATCCACAAGCTTCATATCCAGCTTGTGCTGCAGAATCTTCTCTTCGCAGACCTTCATAGCACCGTCACGCTTAGCAATATTGTCCTTGTATCTCTGTATATCTTCTTTCGTCGCCTTGCGCTCTACACCCTTAAGCGGTGCAACGAGCTCACTCTCATCAATCTCACAGTTTGCTATTGAAATATGACCTAGCTCCATGCCCCTAGCTGTCTCCACTATTACTAGTTCACCGAGTTCGTAGCTAACCCCTGCTGGATCGAAGTAATATGTCTTGTTGGCTTTCATAAAGCCTACACCTATAATTTCTACCATCTATAAATTTCCCTTCTTATCTATTAAAAACCGAATTTAAGCATCCGGATAGTTGCTAACGATTATTTATGTTATTTCTGCTCAGAAACAATGAATTTAACGCATATTCTGGGCTCATGCCACGCTTGATATTTATCCTCGTCTCCTCAACTTTATCAATCATCTGTAGAATAGCTCCAGCATCCTTAGGAAGTCTTTCGCCACCTATCAGCTTTTCGTGCAAATTATTCTCCAGTGCATCTAGAAACTTAAACGCCTCCTCATTGCCTTTAAAGCTTTTCCTAATGAGTTCGCGGATTTTGAAAAAATACGTCTTACCAAACCACTCTTTCATCAGAAGCTCAATGCTATCTGAGTTTGCAAAATCGCTTGTTTGTTCATGCATTCTTAATTCGACACATCTGGACCTTACTGTAGGTAGAAGCGACGCTTTGTTATCTGTAGCGAGAATGATTACCGTACCAGGATATGGCTCTTCCAATGTCTTGAGCAGCTTATTCTGAACTATTTCGCTGAGCCTCTCTGCGTTATCAATGATACCCACATTGTGCTCTCCATAAGGTCTCATGCTAAGTCTTTCTATCATGGCTGCTGCGTCAGCCGTCTTATAAGTTTCCTTACCGCTCTGGCTCATAAAGAACAGGTCTTCATGAGTACCGCTGCTCACCCTTATGCAGGCGGGACAGTTTCCACACGCATGTCCAGACAAGTCCGCATTAGGGCAAATTATATCTTTTGCAAAGCTTCTGATATAATCATCCCTTTCTTCACCACTTCTTCCCTCTATGATGTATGCATGTGCATATTCCCGTGCCATATCTCTCCCATATCCTCCGATGCCTGTAAAATATTCAGTCATCTATCTCGCTATATTATCTCTATGCTATAGTGTCTCGAGTGTCTCGAGTTTCGAATAAATGTCGACCTTTATCTCATCTATCGTTTTACTCGCATCAATCCTGACTATGCGCTCAGGGTATTTATCGCAAAGCGCCTTATAGCCATCGTACACACGATAGTGGAAATCCAGCTTCTGCTGCTCAAGTCTGTCTCTAACATCTTTACCGATTCTAGCTCTACCAATCTCAGGGTCTAAGTCCATGAAGAAAGTGACATCTGGCTCAAGTCCGCCTGTCGCATATCTATTCACCTCAGAAACCTGATCACCAAGGTTTCTTCCAAAGCCTTGATATGCGATGCTTGAATCGACAAATCTATCGCAAATTACAACCGCACCTCTCTCGAGCGCTGGCCTTATCTTCTCAGCAACATGCTGTGCCCTAGCGGCCGCATATATTAACATCTCTGTAACATCGTCCATCTCGGCATTTGCATTATCCAAAACGATGCTGCGAAGCTTCTCGCTAATCGACGTTCCACCGGGTTCCCTGGAAACTACAACCTCCCTGCATTTACTTGCAAAATAAGCCCTAATATTTTCAACCTGTGTACTTTTGCCAGAGCCATCCGGCCCCTCAAGCGTAATAAAAATTCCCTTTGGCACTTCGCCACCACCTATCTATGCGTATTTCTATCGGATTGCTCTATAGGGTCTGGAATGTGAATAGTAAACCCTTCCTTTCGAGCCTTCTTTCGTTCCTCTACCTTGCGCTTCTCTGCCGCTTGTCTAGCCTGCTTCTTGCCTTTTACAGTGTCAAAATAATCTACAAACAGGTAAATACCTAAGATACCCATTGGCACCGTCAGCAGCAGCGCCAATATGTATTTGAACAATATCATACGGGCTTTCCTCCCACACTTTTTGCTTCATTATCTCACATGTATACAGAATGTATTATACCATAAGATTAAGAAAGATACAGTTTTCATAAAACGTCTTTTTTCGAAATCAATATTCTCATTAAATGATTTTCTCAAGCAATTTATAGGTTCTATAAGTTAAGGATATATGCTCACTGCTCTACAACTGATGGCATTAATATGGTAAACTTAATTAGTTAATTAGATTTAAACGCAGGAGGATTAATATGAATTCAATTGAGCTCAGCGAACTCATCTATCCTGAGATTGCAAACGATACTGACTACGAAGCCATGTACCCTAAGCGTAATCTCCCTGAGGGAGCTAAAGTCACCAGACTTGGTCCAAGCCCTACTGGATTTATCCATCTCGGAAATCTGTATGGTGCTTTTGTAGACGAGAGACTCGCTCACCAGAGCAAGGGTGTCTTCTATCTTAGAATCGAAGACACTGACGATAAGAGGTTTGTCGAAAATGCCGTAGAAACAATTATCTCGTCTCTAGCATTCTTCGGAATCAAGTTCGACGAAGGTGTCACTGAACATGGTGATGTCGGTAGCTACGGCGATTATACGCAGAGCCACCGCGGAGAAATATATAGATTCTATGCCAAGAAGCTGCTCGCTGAAGGCAAAGCATACCCTTGTTTCCTAACAGAAGAAGAGATCAGCGAGATTAGAGAGAAGCAAGAAAAGGAAAAGATCGCTCCTGGAATCTATGCGGGATGGTCAAAGTATAGGGATTGGGATAAGGATCCTGATATTGAAAAACTTGTAATCGATCATATCTCGGATGGCGACCCATTTGTAATAAGATTAAAGTCATACGGTACCCCTAACGCTACCGGCGAGGATATCAAGAGAAATAAAGTCGTTGATGGAATAAGAGGCACCCTTGATGTGCCGGAAAACTTTCAGGACGTCGTAATAATTAAGACTACAGGTATTCCGACTTATCATTTTGCACATGCCGTTGACGACCACCTGATGAGAACGACTCACGTCATCCGCGGAGAAGAATGGCTACCTTCACTTCCAATTCACGTCGAGCTATTTGAGAAGCTAGGATTCGAACTTCCAGTATATTGCCACACCGCTCAGCTGATGAAAATAGGAGAAGATGACAACAAGAGGAAGCTGTCGAAGCGTAAGGATCCAGAGCTTTCACTAGATTATTATAGAGATCAGGGATATCATCCTGCTGCAGTTAGGGAGTATCTACTAACTATTTTGAACTCAAATTACGAGGAATGGCGCATGGAGAATCCAGAGGCAGATATCGATGAATTCAAATTCACCACTGAGAAGATGAGTAACTCTGGTGCACTTTTTGACCTCGATAAGCTTAACGATGTGAGCAAGGAGGCTATGCTTCACATTCCTGCTCCTAAGATTGCAGAATTTTTGCAGGAATGGTCACTCGAGTTCGCACCTGAGTACGGTTACATATTCGATGACATGGGTCTTCTAGTGAAAATTCTTGACTTAGGTAGAGATGAGAAAAAACCTCGCAAGGACCTCGTGTACGCAAGGCAGATTATGGAATTCATCAGCTATTTCTACGATCAGAGTTTTAAAGTCATTGATGAAGTCCCTGCCGAAGCTGAAGCCGATAAGGTAAAGATTCTTGAAGAATACCTATCATCTTACAACCACGCCGATACACAGGAAGAATGGTTCAATAAGATAAGAGAAATTGCAACTAACCTAGGTTATGCTGCAAAGCCTAAGGACTACAAAAAGAATCCAGATGATTATAAGGGACACGTTGGCCACGTAAGCACAGTTATCAGACTTGCTCTCGTCGGCCGTGCACAGTCTCCTGATGTATGGGCAATACAGCAGATTATGGGCGAAGATATGGTCAGAGCCAGAATTAACCGAATGATAGAAGAGGAGAAATAAAATGGAACCAATTCTAGTTATCATGGCTGCAGGAATGGGGAGTCGATACGGCGGACCGAAGCAGATTGATCCGATTACGTCTGAGGGTGACATTATCATGGATTTTTCCCTCTATGACGCATATCAGGCAGGTTTTAGGAGAGTCGCTTTTATAATCAAGAAGGATTTTGAAGAGGAATTTAGAGCCCATATTGAAGGAAGAGCCGGTAAACTGTTTGAAACTCACTACGCAGTTCAGGACATTCACGATCTACCAGAAGGCTACTCTGTTCCAGATGGAAGAACTAAACCTTGGGGTACTGGTCATGCCGTCCTTGCAGCAAGAGATTATATCGATGCACCTTTCGCTGTTATTAACGCAGATGACTACTATGGTCAGGAAGCATTTGAGAAGATATACAAATTCCTCAGTGAATCCGCTGATGCTACGCACCACTGCATGGTCGGCTTCAAGATTGAGAACACACTCTCTCTAAATGGTTCAGTTGCTCGTGGGCTCTGCGAGGTTACGGATGGATATTTATCGGATATCGAGGAACATTCGGACGTTATACGTGAGAGTGACGGTGTAATTCGAGCAACAAGCTCAAAAGGCGTGAGACACGATGTACCTGATGGGCAATCGGTATCCATGAACCTATGGGGATTTGGAGCTGGATTCCTCGAGGTTATGAAAGCTGGTTTTCCGGCTGCACTAGATAAAATCATAGAGCAAAATCCACTGAAGGGAGAGTACTTCCTTCCTTACTGCATCGATACAGAGGTCAAAGCTGGTAGAGCTACCGTTGCAGTTCTTCAGTCAAGTGACAAGTGGTTCGGTGTCACCTACAAAGAGGATAAGGATGAGGTTGCCGCGAAGTTTTCCGAGATGAAGGTTGACGGAAAATATCCAAGGGAGCTATGGTAAGAAATTGCTACATTACAAAAGCGGGACGCAGGTCCCGCTTTTTTCGTATCATGTTAATTTTGAAAGGTTGGCGATATGCTACCTTGCTATGCGCTTTCTAGCTGCTAACAAGCCGAGGGATGCTAGTGCAGATCCTATAAACACAATTGAGTAAGGAAGAAGCCCATTGCTATCGCCTGTCTTAAGTGTGTGTCTATGCTTGTTGACCACAGGCTTCTTTGGCATAACCGGTGTCGGATTATGAGTCTTATTAGTGTCAAACTTGTAATAGTTCGTGCTAACCTTTGCCTGATTATCTACTGGCTTTCCATTAATATCCTCATCTACCTTAACCTTGTAAGTCACCGTAAATGTCTCGTCATTACCGAGATTTGTCTTTCTCCAAGTGATGACACCGTTTTGTTCCACCCCACCATTATCTGCGGAACCTGAAACGTACTTCGTGTACTTAGAAATAGCATCTGTGATCGTCACATCATCTGGTCGTCCGATTGTATTCTTATACGTTATCTTATATGTGAGTACATCCCCACCCTTAACGGTCTTTCCGTCAACACGGGTGGACATATCGTCTTTAAAAACGTCTTTCTTAGGCTTAGTTGGTGGCAGTAGCTTCGTCTCAACGGTGTTCGTAGGGACCGACACATTATCGAAATACATCTTTGCTGCTGAATTTGTAATAGTATTATCGCCCTACACTAGCGCCCTGCTATTTGTTTCAGTCTTATAAGTTATCTCGTATACTTTGCCACCCTTATCTCTTGCGAACAGAGCATTTTTGATAATATTAATCTCTACATGGTCCTGACCATTTTCATTATCTGGTGTCACAGTCACACGATAATCTTGCCCTTCGACTAGAGTGTTGCCATCAAACTTAACCACTGCCTCTTTGAAGTCCACTTTCTTATCAAAGGTATCGGCAAATTTCAACGACTTAATATCATCAATTATATCAGTAACCGGTCTTGGGACTGTGTACCTTACAGTGTAGTTGATAGGCTCTCCAACACGCTTTGGCGCCTGTGCTTTATCTACAGTTTTCTTAGCTGCTGTACCAGGATTGTTATGGTAAGGGACTTCAGCAAAGAATTTGAATAGCCCACCGCTCGTTACAGATGAATTATATGCGAAAGTAATTGAGTTTGTTTTACTGCGCATAACAAATCCAGTTTTGTTATACTCATCCTGCCCGCTAGTTCCAGCTGCAGTGATGTTCGCATTAGCTCTCCACCAATGCCAGTTCCCGGTTCCATTTTCCTCATCCAAACTAACCGCTCTATTGTAAACAATCTTATCAATAGTGCTATCCAGATTCTTGACACCTAATTCTTCATAAAAAGAAGATCTGCGGTTCCCAGCGATTGGATTTCCTGGCTTCACATCGATATCAGCTGGCTGCATTGTCAGCTTTAAATCGCAAGGTGTACCATCAGCATACTCGAGAGTTGCAGTAACATCTGTCTTAGTGTTGAAAGACCAAATATTGTCATTAGTAAAATTAGGATGATCAGGATATACATAATCCATCAGCTGAATTCCACTATCACCCCAGTTTTGGTCAACCGTCAAAAAAGGTACGCCCGCATTTGCATCATTAAAGTTTGCCTGCTGCCCGTAATATACCGTTGGATTCAGCTGTAGGTGAGAAACCTTCACTCTCACGTTGACCTTTTTTCCATTTACTTCACCAGCATTAGTGAATAGAAGTTCTAGCACATTATCATAATCCTGCTTCGAATTGGACTTCTCATACTTGTGCATAAACACCGTACTCTTAGTCCATGAGCCATTAGGTGTAACTACTTCCTTAAGAGTTCCCGAGCCAGTGCTAACGACCTGCATATTCTCCTGCCTGCACTTGAACTCATATAGGTTGAGATTTGCTAGATTAAGATCAGTCGTTGTATTCTCAACCGCAAAAGCCTCCATATTCGGTGCAGCTATCCCTATCATCATCAGAAATGATAGTAGCAAAACGAATAATTTGCGAACTGACAACGCTTGCCTTTTTTTCCATAATTGTTCCTTCTTTCTTATTTATTTAATTAAAATGCAAATATGTTCAAACGTTACGCTTTTAGTAATAACTCTTTGATAAATATTACCTAATGGGTGCATTATACACTATTGTAAGAATTTTATCATTTAATATTTTTTCTTAATTTCCTCGCATAGGAAATTGTTTGCTTAAGCGCATCATCCTTTGATACACCAGCTAGTCTCAGTTTGTGCGCATATTCGAGGATTGTACCGAAGTCATCGCCTGGCATTATTCCCCTATTGATCAAGTCCTTTCCTGTAACATAAGGTCTCGCCATCATGTCTCTGTACAGATCTAGTCTATCGAACAAGAACTTTATCCGTTCTTGCTCCCTTGACTTTTCATCATCTGTGTAAAGCTCTGATTCTATATCAATATTGCCCTGTGTCTCGTGTGTCTCATGTGTCTCATTCGGCTCACACTTATTGGCTTCCAAATAAGGAAGCTTTGTCTTATCACAGATTGCAAAATATATTAGGTCGCTAGGTGAAGCCGCATCATCAAACATTCGGTTCGTCTTCTTGACTGCTGACCTCGCTTCAGCAATCTTGTTTGGACGCATGTGATTAGGAATCATATTAGCAATATATTTCTTTATATCGCTGCCATGACACACGCGGTCCAGAAATCGCACCGCGATTTCTGCTCCTTGTAGCTCGTGACCATACGCGTGAATTGCGCCATTAACGAATTCAGTCGTCGTGATCTTGCCGAAATCATGAGTGAGAGCCAGCAGCATAAACGCGTATGGGTCACTCACGCAAGGTCGGAAATGGGCCGCTCTATCCAGAACCATCATGGTGTGAGTCCAGACATCACCTTCTGGATGGAACTTAGGATTTTGCTCTAGCCCGATCAGCTGTTCTAGTTCCTTGAACCAGTATCCGAGCTGGCCCATTTCCCGCAGGCATTCAAAGAATTCGGATGGCCGGCGGGATTCCAGGAGCGCCTTCTTCATCTCCATCTCGACGCGCTCGGCCGAGAGATTCCTGAGGTCCAGCGCCCTGCAGATTGAAATCGTGGAAGGCGCGACCTGGAATCCGAATCTGGATCTGAACTGGGCAGCACGGAGGGCACGGAGTGGATCCTCACCGAATTTCTTATCGTCTATGTGACGGATAATTCGGTTTTTGATATCCTCCGTGCCTCCATACGGATCTGCGATTTCACCGCTCAGTATATCCTTTAGAAGCGCATTCATGGTGAAATCGCGCCTCCGTGCTGCTTCCTTGATTCCGATAAACGGATCGATTTCAATTTCAAAGTCGCGATGACCAGACCCGGATTTTCTTTCTGAGCGAGGAAGTGCAATATCTATCTGATGACCAGCAAGCGAGTACACACCAAAAGCAGAGCCGAATCGAAGCGGCTTTCCAAGTTCCTTTAACACCGCTTCTAGAACCGCCTCAGAGATTCCATGTACTTCAATATCCACATCCTTAATGGGACGCTTCATAATCTCATCACGAACGGCTCCGCCTACCATGTACGCACGCCCTCCAAGCTCTGCTACCCTGTAGGCTAACTTTTCAATTATATCTTTATCTAGCTTATTCATCTGTCAACTTCTTACACATAGCTCTGACTCTCAACGTCGAACACCCCGCGCGTCGTGAGTCTCAGCTTAGGAATAACAGGCAGGCTCATGAATGACAGCGTCATAAACGGATCTATCAGCTTACTAACACCTAGTTCAAAAGCTCTCGCCTTTGCATCTTCAAGGTTTCTATTCACGTCAATAAGCGGAGCATCGCTCATTAGGCCGGCAATCCCTAGCTTCACGTCTCCGATGCATTTACCGCCGTCAAATACCGTTATTCCTCCGCCATTTTCCGCAATATGATTAACTGCGGCAGCCATATCCTCATCATTAGTTCCAACTACGATTATGTTATGTGAATCGTGCGAGATACTGGTAGCAACTGCACCTCTTCTGAGACCGTAACCCTTGATATATCCGATTCCGATATGTCCCGTATAGTTATGTCTCTCCACTACAGCGATTTTGAGGATATCTTCGGCAACATCCACACCAGTTGCATACCCTTCATCTGTGGTCATCAGCTCACCAGGAACCATGCCAAGCACACCTCTAGGTCTATCTATCTTAAATGCTTCAGGTTTTAACCTATCGACCTTAAATGTACTATGTGCCCTCTCTGTCAGGAACTCATCTACAGTAGGAGCTCTGAAGTCCTTGAGCTTTCCGCCGCTATACATCAGCTTGCCCTTTTTATAAACTTGTTCAACTGTAAATTCCTCGAAACTATCAATGATTACGAAATCTGCAAGATATCCGAGCGCAATTGCCCCGCGGTTATTCAATCTGAAGTATCTAGCTGCGTTGGTGCTCGCAACCTTAATAGCCAGTATCGGATCTGCTCCCATAGAGATAGCTTTCTTAATTATATAATCTATATGCCCTTTCTCCAGCAGGTCTGACGGATGCTTATCATCCGTGCAGAACATGCATCTATCTGCATATTTATCCGTTAGAAGAGGCATCAGAGCCTCCAGGTTGTGGGCTGCTGTACCCTCTCTAATCATAATCACCTGCCCGAGCTCGAGTTTCTCTATAGCCTCACTAGCAGTAGCACACTCATGGTCGGAGTACACGCCGGCAGCGACGTATGCATTAAGCGCTTTTCCCTTCACCCCTGGCGCATGCCCATCTATCTTCTTGTGGTGTGCCTGTGCAGCGACTATCTTTTCCACAACCTGCTCATCTGCAGCGACTGTGCCGACGTAATTCATCATCTCTGCGAGCCCTTGCACTCTAGGATGTTCGTAGAAACTATCAATCGCTCTATAATCGAGCATTGCACCTGACTCGTCAAGCGGAGTTGCAGGAACACATGAAGGTAGCATAAAACGCACATCTATCGGAAGCCCTTCGGTAGCCTGGAGCATATATTCGATTCCATCTGTCCCCATGACATTTGCAATCTCATGAGGGTCAGTAACAACGGTGGTCGTGCCGTGAGGGAGTACTGCTCTCACAAATTCAGTAGGTGTAACCAGAGCGCTTTCGAGATGGATATGTGCATCTAGGAATCCCGGACACACGATTTTTCCCGTCACATCCACTTCCTTTTCACCATCATACTCACCAATTCCAGCTATCAATCCATTCGTAACCGCAATGTCAGCATTCCGTAGTTCACCTGAGAATACACTCACATACGTTGCATTCTTAAGAACCAAATCTGCTTTACACTTCCCCGCAGCAGCTCTTATAACCTTCTGCTTGCTCTGCAATTTGCGATTGATTTTACCTGTGTAGCTTTCAGACATTTTAGTACCCCTTTACATGCGCCAATATAAATTACCCTATTGTAACATATTTTTATGAAACCATATTGAACTCACTTACTAGAGTCGTGTTAATTTAAAAGAGTTACAAAAAACGGCTTTTGTAACTCTTTCGCTTTATATTTCTTTTAAATATTTATAATAAATTTATCATCGGCAAAAGCACTTATATGTGTACTAAAAAGAACAAGTAAGGATAGTAAATATAATTGAAGTGCACCCCAAAAGTTAGACACAAACTAATTTTTGGAGGTGTACTTTTTAT